>Ga0207047_1080_pt1 | contig 23269 bp, 19 predicted proteins | sample Alteio_BWMinCont_67_FD_153302 | JGI IMG/M metagenome (GOLD analysis project Ga0207047, IMG submission 153302) | Enriched cells from forest soil in Barre Woods Harvard Forest LTER site, Petersham, Massachusetts, United States -... | ecosystem: Environmental > Terrestrial > Soil > Temperate forest >...
CACTCGCTTTTTTCAGGGAAAGAAAAATTTCTTAAATTTACAGTATGACCGTTCAATATTTAACTGATTTAAAAGGCAAAAAAACAGGCGTTTTACTTGCAATAAAAGATTGGGAAAAAATTCAAAAAAAACTCAACACTGAAAAATTCTATGAAGATTTCAGGGATTCTTTGCGCGAAATAAAACTGCATAAAGAAGGAAAGCTCAAACTTAAAGACGCAAGCGAACTTTTTAAATGAGCTTTAAAGTTACCTATACCACCCGCTTTGAAAGAGAAGCCAAACGCCTCGCGAAGAAATACCCTTCTTTGGTTGAAGATATTTTGAAGCTCATAGAGTTATTAAAAGAGGAACCATTTCAAGGAGTACCATTGGGTAAGAACCTGTATAAAATCCGTATAGCAATTGAAAGTAAAGGAACGGGCAAAAGCGGTGGCGCAAGAATTATAACTTATGTAGTGGCCAGCCGTAATACAGTATATCTTACTTCTATCTACGACAAATCAGAGCAAGACAACGTCAGCACCATAATTTTATTGAAATTATTGAAACAGGAAGGTATTATTTCCAAATGATTTCTTCTTTTCGGTCTTTGTTTTACAGTTTTTTACCAAAGCTGATTCCTGAAGTAATAAATCCTGATTGCCGGCGCGCTTTTATGCTTAATTGGTTTCCTTGCCATGTGTCTGAGCAAACGCGTTGGCAGCCTTTTTTCTATGAACCATTTTTCCGCCCTGGTTTGAGTTTAGCGATAGTGTCCCCCCTGTTTTTTTTATAGAGCTATATCAGCAGGATACAAGATTTTTCGTAATTTTGCATTATACTCCCATGTTATGAACAATAATTTCCTTCCATTTGAAACAGTAAAAAAAATGTACCCTGATGAATGGGTATTATTAGGTAATCCTGAAATAAATAGCACAAAAGTGCTGGGTGGTATTGTAGTATATCATAGTAAAGACAAGAAAGAAGTATGCTACATAGGCAGGGATAAAACCGATGCCTTTTCAAAAGTAACTATTGCATTTACCGGCGACTTAAAACTACATAGAAAAATCGGTATTTTAAGACGGTTATGAGTAAATACAAATTCGATATTCCAAATAATGAAAGCGATGTAATTATTGTTGATGCAATTATAGAAGGCAAGTTTGAATTAAGGCTTGCTCTGGATACTGCAGCAACTCATACCACAATTGACAGTAATATACTTTACTTTTCAGGATATGAATTAAAAAACAGTAAGGGTGAAAAGGAAGTTGAGACATCAAATGGAATTATAGTCGTTGAGCTATACGATATTGAAGAATTTGAATCCTTAGGTATTTGTAAGGAGGGTTTTGAAGTCCAGGTTTACGATTTTCTATCACACAATATTGTATCAGATTATGATGGCGTAATCGGATTAAATTTCCTGAAAGACCATAAAATATGTATAGATATGGTTAACGGTGAAATAAATATAGACCTTTAGTGAAGTTCTTTTGGTGACACAATCCGTGTACGTTTATAAACCGGCATTTTTAACTTCCTTGGTTATTTCATCCATCGTCATTTTTGAAAGACCGTATTTTTCGGCAAGCTCTATACTTTTGGTAAGATTTTGTTTGGTCAACTCTTTACTTACCATATCAACCAAATCAGAAAAGGTAAGTTTATCTTTTTTTATGCCAAACTTATTATATTCAAGGTCTGAGATTGATACATTGATTGTTTTCATTGTCTTACTATTAGTAATCCAAAGTTAAGGATTATGCAGCAGAATTGAAAGTGGATTCAGGCAGAATTACAACAACCCCTTCACCTTCTCAATAACCGCTTGTAAAGCCCCCGCATCCTGCCCGCCTGCGGTAGCCATAGTTTTTTGTCCGCCGCCACCACCTTTGATGAGGGGGGCTATGTGCTCTTTGATGATTTTTCCGGCGTCCAATCCTTTGGCAGCAACAACGGTTTCGTCAACACCTACGGCTACAAAGGGCTTGCCGTCTATGTTGGCACAAAGCACAATGACATGGTCGTTGAGATGGCTTTTCAGGTCAAAGCATAGTTTCTTCAACGCATCGGGAGAACTTACGGATACGATTTCGCCAACGAATGTAATTTGATTGATAATCTGGTCTTTAGTCAGCAGTTCATTGCGCACACCCACCAGCAGGCGGCTCTCCATATATTCCACATGCTTTTCGAGCGCCGCTTTTTCTTCCTGCAATTTTTCTACTGCCTTGAGCGGGTCTTTGGCATTCCTTAGTTGTGTAGCAATGCCGGATAAAACGAACAGTTTTTCATTCACAAAATTTTCCGCTGCCTTTCCGCTAACGGCTTCAATACGGCGAACGCCTGCGGCAATGGCGCCTTCGCTTATTATTTTGAAATAGCCGAGTTGCCCGGTAGCGCCTACGTGCGTTCCTCCGCACAACTCAACAGAATAAGCAGGGTCCATAACGACTACACGCACCACATTGCCGTATTTCTCACCAAACAAAGCCATTGCGCCCATAGCAATCGCTTCGTCCTTCAACATGCTTTTTATTACCACCGGAATATTTTCCCGAATCCTTTCGTTTACGATTGATTCGATTTTTGCAAGCTCACCATCGCCCACCTTGGCAAAGTGTGAGAAGTCGAAGCGTAGGTATTCTTCATTTACCAGCGAGCCTTTTTGGGCTACATGCTTCCCCAATACCTGCCGCAATGCTGCATGGAGCAGGTGCGTGGCGCTGTGATGGATGGCGGTGGAAATACGTTTTACTGCATCCACTTTTGCAACGAGGGGGGCATTTACGTTTTCGGGCAGGGTTTCCGCGAAATGGATAATGAGGTCGTTCTCTTTTTTGGTGTCAACTATTTGTATGCTTTCGTTTGGGAAAATAAATTCGCCGGTATCGCCAACTTGTCCGCCACTTTCGGCATAAAACGGAGTAGTATCAAGAACTACCTGGTAAGATTCCACGCCCTTGGTTTTCACCCTGCGGTACTTTATAATGCTTGCTTCGGCTTCCAGGGTATCGTAGCCGACAAATTTGTTTGCGCCGTTATTCTTCAGGACTACCCAGTCGTCTGTATCCAACGCGGTTGCTGCGCGGCTGCGTTTTTTCTGCTGCAGCATTTCGCTTTCAAATTCTTTCTCGTCCACCTCCAGCTTGTTTTCGCTTCCAATAAGGCGCGTCAGGTCTATGGGAAAACCATAGGTATCGTATAGTTCAAAAGCGGCTTTGCCATTAATAATACCCGTTTGTGCTTTCTTTGTTTCGGTAATAATCTCGTCAATTTTTTTCAGCCCTTTATCGAGTGTGCGTAAAAAGGCTTCTTCTTCTTCTTTCACCACATTGCAAACCAAGCCTATCTGCTTCTGCAATTCAGGAAACACATCATGAAACTGCAATGCCAACAGTGGCATCAGGTTATGTAATAAAGGCTGCTTGTAATCCAGATAAGAATAATAATAACGCACGGCACGGCGCAATATGCGGCGGATGACATAGCCCGCTCCGGTATTGGAGGGCAACTGTCCGTCGGCGATGGTAAAGGCGATAGCGCGGATATGGTCGGCAATTACCCGGAAAGCCACGTCCTCTTTTTTAGCGGTGTTGGTGTATTTTTTGCCGGTTATTTTTTCTACTTCGGCAATGGTGCCTGTAAACAGGTCAGTATCGTAATTGCTGTGTTTGCCTTGCAGCACGCGCACTAAACGTTCCAGTCCCATGCCGGTATCCACATGTTTGGCGGGCAGGGGTTCAAGGCTGCCGTCCTTGAGGCGGTTGAACTGGATAAATACGTTATTCCATATTTCTATTACCTGCGGGTGGTCTGCGTTTACAAGGATTTTACCGTCGGTATGTTTTTTCTCTTCGTCGGTGCGGCAGTCCACATGTATTTCGGTGCAGGGACCGCAGGGTCCCGTTTCGCCCATTTCCCAAAAGTTATCTTTCTTCTTGCCAAGCAATATCCTGTCTTCGGCAATATACTGTTTCCAGAAATTATAGCTTTCCTCATCGCGCGGCAGGTTTTCGGCGGCGTCGCCTTCAAACACGGTTACATAGAGTATGTCTTTGGGTATGCCATATACGGAGGTGAGCAGTTCCCAACTCCACTCAATGGCTTCTTTTTTAAAGTAATCGCCAAAGCTCCAGTTGCCAAGCATCTCGAACATGGTGTGGTGGTAGGTATCCACGCCCACTTCTTCAAGGTCGTTGTGCTTGCCGCTGACGCGAAGGCATTTTTGGGTATCCGCAATGCGCGTATGCTCAGGCTTCCTGTTGCCGAGGAAATAGTCCTTAAACTGGTTCATGCCCGCATTGGTAAACAACAGGGTAGGGTCGTTCTTCATTACAATTGGGGCAGACGGCACTATTTCGTGCCCTTTGCTGCGAAAAAAATCTAAAAATTGTCGGCGTATCTCGTTGGCGGTAAGCATAAGGAGCAAAAATAGGTGAAAGTGGTAATATGCAAAACGGGACCGCAGATTGACGCAGATTTTGGCTGATTCAATTGATTGTATTTGTACCATTTTACACTCCTCTTTGTTCGGAATGATATGGCAGTAGATGTCGGTTTTAAAATGGTTTGTATTATAAATCGAGGGTACTGACATATCTTTTTATATTAAGTATTTTTTTCAATTCGCTTGTTTTTTTTGTCATATAAAGGCGCTCCATAAAAATCAAAAAATAAAGTGAAAATTTTGTCCATTGTTTATTGGTCTATGTTGATGTAAAGTTCCGTAGCCCTATTTTAAGGAAGGGAATTGTACCCCACTATTTTTTAAATGGTGGAGGGGTGGAGTTGAGAAGTGATGGAGGGGTTAATGGTTAATGCCCGCCTGACCGGACGGGCAGGGTTGATTTTTTGTTATATAAAACCGAGGTAAATCTCTGAAATGCACCCTGTCAAGAATGACGGAATAAAAATTAACAGTATCTTTACAGTCTTAATTAAAGCTACATGCCAGCCGTAGAAAAAAAAGATATTTTTCTTACTAAAGATGACAGAGTTGACATTATACAGTCAATATATATGGTTAATATTATTCAATTTCTGGCTACGGTTGGCAGTGTACTTGCTATTGTAGAATTTATGATAAAAAAGTAGGGGATTAATGAGCATCTTTCTTGCTCCAACTTCCTGGGAAATCATGTGCTGATAAAGATTGCCTCGCTCTTTGTTTTACTTCGTCCCAGGTAAGCCTTTTACTTTGCAGGTTTCCAGTTCCGATGTACGGGCGTCTAATTCCTTTACAAAAGAGTCTTTTTTATTCTTGGTGTGTTCTGGCATATTCATACAAAAATTCGGGGCGGAATATTATTTAAATAATTCAGAATGAGTGCCTGTTCTTACCAGGACAATTTTAAACATCTTAATGTTTTAATTTTTGCAGTAATTCATGTACATTTTTCGCACTGATTGTATTGCCTTCTTTTATTTCCTTAAAAGATTTTTTTGTAGTAGCATTAAATTCTCCTACAAAATCATGTGCCGATAAAGATTGCCTCGCCCTTTGTTTTACTTCATCCCAGATAAAGCCTTTTTCTTTACCCGTTTCCAGTTCCGATGTACGGTTGTCCAGTTCCTTTATAAAAGAGTCTTTTTTATTCTTGGTGTGTTTTGGCATATTCATACAAAAATTCGGGGCAAAAATCATAACCGTTTGGCCATGTGATATAACCATCTTCAACTTTTACGGCATCGAAAAATTGTCTGTCCTTCAGCGCATTTGATACCCCTGATTTGATGAATGGTTTTATGTCCACATCAAATGACTCCCCATCATCAAATCTGACATGGAGTATATTGTTATTTAAAGGCTTGGCTTCTACAATATTTTTCATTTTTATTATGTTAATGGTTGGATTGGGAGGGGTGGAGTGTCGTTGCGCAGCAATTCCCAATCTTTTTTTAATTCATCTTTATGGTCCAATGCCCATTCAACAACTATTTTATACACTCTGTTCGGTAAAGTGCCAGCAATAATATCAAGCGTTTCGATAGAAATTTCAGCCTTGTAATCATTGTAATATGCGTGGAAATGAGGCGGATTATGTTCATTATAAAACATTCGGATAATGATTCCCAAAAATCTGCTTATTTCCGGCATGATAAAGCAAAATTAATAAAAACTATACCATATTGTTTATTTAAGAGTTTGCTAACCAGCTAATCCCTCCAATCCCCTTATATTTGCCCTGTGAGCTTTTTATATCCTTTATTTTTAATCAGCGGGATTACGCTGGGCATACCTGTGCTGATACATTTATTTAATCTGCGCAAGTATAAGACTATCCAGTTCCCGCATACGCGGTTTTTAAAAACCATCCAGCTTAATTCGCGGAAGCAGTCGCAGGTGCGGTATAAATGGCTGCTGGCAATGCGGCTGCTGTTCCTTGCGGCGCTGATCATGGCGTTTGCGCAGCCTTTTTTTATACATAATAATAAAAAGAGTTCGGGCAATAAATTGCAGGTCTTATATCTTGACAACTCTTACAGCATGTCTGTAAAAAAGGGTGCGCGCGACTTGCTGGACATCGCCAAGGAAGCGATACGCAAGCAGGTACACCGCGCGACACCGGGCACACGGTTTATATTACTCACCAATGATAAGCCTTTCAGTTTTCAACCGCAGCCAGCCGACAAGGTGCTGTCTGAAATGGGTGACGTAGATGTATCGGCAGAAGGAAAAAGTGTGACACAGGTGCTTGCCACGGTGCAAAGCCTGATGCAGGGTGAAAATACCGGCGGAGCGGATTTGTATTATTATTCTGATTTTCAACAAAGCGCGTTTACTTCCGAGCCCGATAAAGCATTGATGAAAAATATCACCTTTTACGGGGTGCCTGTGCAGGCAGATGAGGTGCAGAATGTGTATATAGACACGGCTTATCTTACTACTCCTGTGTTGCAAACAGGAGAGAGCAATCATCTTGTGGTCATCAGCCGCGAAGTTGGTAAAGCGTCCAAAGAGCCTCCCGTATTGCAATTAAGAATAAACGGGCAGGTGAAAAGCGCCGCCTCGCTGAATTTTACGGAGAAGAACAAAAGCACAGATACCCTCAACTTCCAGGTGAACAGCGCCGACTGGCAGCAGATAGAATTGTCGGTGAATGATGTGGGCGTAAGATATGATGATACCTTTCGCATAGCGGCGCGAAGCGCTCCTGCCCTTTCTGTGCTTGAACTGAACGAGGGTTCCGCAAATCCGTATATACAGGCTGTTTTCCGCGCCTACCCGGGTTTTCGTGTGAGCCAATCTGAAATTACTGCGCCGCCGGCGGAGTGGAAAGATTATAACCTTGTTATACTAAACGGTATTACCAGGATAGATGCGGAACTTGGGAAGCGGCTGAATAACGCGCTGCAGGAAGGGCAGAGTATTTGTATGTTCCCCGGCAAGACCAATAATTTTGAAGCCATCAATGAGGGGCTGAAACAAATAGGTGATATACACATAACGGGATTAGACACATCGGCGCAAACTGCAGCATCCGTACAACAGGGAAGCGCATTAGTTAAAGACCTTTTTGAGAAAATACCGGATAATGTGCAATTGCCGCTCGCCAACTGGCATTATATCATTGCAGCCGGACTGAGCGCCAACCAGCAGTCAGTATTGAGCTTTAGGAATGGGGATGCTTTTCTCGCGCGTTATATGCCGTCGAGGGGAGCTCTTTATATGAGCGCTGTATCAGCAGACTTGCAAGCGGGGAATTTTCCGGGCAGTTATTTTTTCGCTCCCTTCCTTTACGAAATGGCAATGCAATCGGGAAGCAGCAGTATCTATGCCATTACTACGGGTAAGCAACAGCCTGTTTACCTTTCGCTGAACAATGCCGTTGAACGAAATACCGTGCATATATTCGGGAAAGGGCTGGACGTAATACCGCCGCAAAGAAGCAACGGCGCCGGGTTGGATGTATTTGTTGACCCTGCGGTAAAAGCCCCGGGGTTTTATCAATTGGCGGCGCCGGGCAGCGACACCACGCGGATTGCTCTTAATGAAGACAGGAGCGAATCTCAGCTTGATTATTGGGATATCAGCACCCTGAAAAAGCAATGGAAAGGCGATGACATAAATTGGGTGAACATTACAGACAGCGGCAGTATAAAAGATGCTGCGAACGGCGATAACTTCCCCCTTTGGAAAGTTTGTATTATTTTAGCTTTGATTATGCTTGCCGCAGAAACTTATCTTTTGGCAAGGCGTATGCAAAAACCAACGGTAGCGGTGGCTCAATAAATTATGCGCGTTCATATCCGCCATGCAAAAGTAATAGACTCCCAATCTGACTTAAATGGTAAGCCGGTCAATATAGAATTAGAGATTCATTCAAAGAAGGATACCCGGCTTAAAGGTGGTTTTAATATCGCTGCATCTAAAGAAAATAAACCGTCTATTATCGTTGACGGCAAGGAAGTTTATAACGGGAAAGACATTTTTATAAGCCCGGGATGGATAGATGTATTTGCGGACTACAGGGAACCGGGCTTTGAGCAAAAAGAAACCATAACTACCGGGCTCGCAGCAGCGGCAAGTGGCGGATTCACCGATGTATTGCTTGCGCCCAATACCAATCTTCCGGTTACTAATAAATCAGCTATCCAATATTTGCTGCAAAAGGCAAAAGGCAGTATTGTAAACCTGCACCCTCACGGGGCAATTTCACAAAATATAGAGGGCAAAGAAATAGCGGAGATGCTGGATATGCGCGCCAACGGGGCTATAGCATTTACCGACGGATGGAAACCGCTGCAAAGCGCCGACCTGATGCTGAAAGCTTTGGAATATGTAAAAGCATTTGACGGCACACTGCTACAAATACCTGTTGATACTGCATTGTCTGCGGGCGGGTTGATGCACGAAGGAGAACTATCGACAGTGCTTGGTATGACCGGAATACCCGCGCTTGCTGAAACGTTGATATTGCAGCGGGATATTGAATTGCTGCGCTATACAGGTTCAAAATTGCATGTTTGCGGTGTGTCAACTGCCGCATCAGTAGCTCTGATACGAAGGGCAAAAGCGGAAGGGCTGAGGATTAGCTGCTCGGTAACGCCGTATCATTTAGCGCTTACGGACAAGGCTTTGCAAGGTTACAGCAGCCTCTATAAGGTATCGCCTCCGTTGCGCGGCGAAGCAGACAGGCAGGCTTTGATAGCCGGGTTAGATGACGGAACCATAGATTGCATCACCAGCCATCACCGTCCGCACGAATGGGACGCAAAAGCAAAAGAGTTTGAATACGCTGCCGACGGCATGGCAGTACAGGAATCAACCTTCAATATATTGTGGGATACTTTGAAAGCTAAAATCGGAATAGAAAAACTTATAAATGCTTTGACCATAAATCCCCGAAAAATATTTGGATTGCACCCGAACACCATAAACAAAGAAAATATGGCGGGAATTACTATTTTTACAACCAATGACAGCTATACTTTGACGGAAAACAACAAAAAGTCAATGGGTTGTAATAATCCGTTTTTTAAATAAAAATATGGACGGGAAAGTTTTAGGAATTATTAATAACAGTCAAATTTATTTAAACGTATAAAACATGGAAAAGAAAAACACACACATCATTTATGGTTTTGTTACGGCATTAGTTATGACAATTCTTTCAACGATTTTTTATTTAACAGACATTGCTTTTAAGCCTTACGCGCAATATCTGACATACATCCCTTTCCTTACGGGCGTTATATTGAATGCTGTTGCATTTTCTAAGGCGAATAACGGCTTTGTAACTTTTGGGAGTGTTTTCAGCAGTTGTTTTAAAAGTTGTGCAATCATTACGCTTGTTTTACTTGTATGGAGTTTTATCTCCCTTCTCGTATTTCCGGAAATGACCAATAAGGCTATGGAAGTAGCCCGGCAGGCTATAGAACAGAAAAATATGAGCAGCGACCAAATTGATCAAGCTATGGAAATTACTCACAAATATTTTAAATTATTTATGGTAGCTGGGGTTGTATTCGGCACCATGTTCTGGGGTGCACTGTTTTCACTAATCGGCGCTGCAATAGCCAAAAAGAATGGAGCAGCACCTATACAAACGGATAATTTAACTGTTTGATGAACCTATGGACTTATCTATTGTAATACCATTATATAACGAAGAAGAATCACTGCCGGAGCTTGTGGCGTGGATAGAGCGCGTGTGTACTGAACAAGGGCTTTCCCATGAAGTCATCATGATAGACGATGGCAGCACAGACGATAGCTGGAAAGTAGTAGAGCGCCTTGCTACTCAATATCCAACGGTGAAGGGAATAAGGTTTCAAAGGAATTACGGCAAAAGCCCTGCGCTCAACGAAGGCTTCAAAGCATCCTCAGGAAATGTAGTGATTACCATGGATGCCGACCTGCAGGATAGCCCGGACGAAATACTCGAGCTATATCGCATGATAACTGAGGGCAATTACGACCTCGTGAGCGGTTGGAAAAAAGTGCGCTACGATAATGCAGTTACCAAAAATCTGCCTTCCAAATTATACAATGCTGTCAACCGCAGATTCAGCGGGCTGAAGCTGCATGATATGAACTGCGGGTTGAAAGCGTATAAACGCAAAGTGATTAAAAGCATTGAAGTGTATGGAGAAATGCACCGCTTCATTCCGGTGCTTGCAAAATACGCGGGCTTCAGGAAAATCGGTGAAAAGGTGGTACAGCACAGACCCCGCAAATATGGCGTTTCCAAATTCGGATGGGAGCGTTTTATCAATGGTTTTCTTGACCTCATGTCCGTACAATTTGTAAGCCGCTTTGGCAAAAAGCCGATGCACTTGTTTGGCACATTGGGTTTTTTCACTTTTCTAATCGGTTTCTTTATTACCATTTGGCTTATTATAGAACGGCTGCATGAAGGTGCAGATTTCGGGCTTACACGTAAAGTAGGTTTTTACCTCGCTCTTACCACAATGGTTATGGGGACTCTTTTTTTCCTTACCGGCTTTATTGCCGAATTATTAGTCCGCAATGCCTCAGATAGAAATGTCTATCTGATGGAACAAAGAATCGGGTTTAACGACCCTGATGCATAGTTCCTTGATTAGCATTCAATTAACCTCTGCTTAATGCTATATTATTGTATTTAACAATACTTTTACCAGAGCTAACAAACTTTTACCGCATATTTCAGTCAAATTTGCCGATTATATTATTCTATGCGCATTTTACTTTTTACTTTTTTTATTATTATTTCTGCTTCATCAAGCCCGGCAATTGCCCAAACGGATTCAGTTCAAAAATCAACTACACAGCCTGCCCAAAATATTGGTAGTATCTCCGGTATCGTTGTCGATGCTAAGGATAATCCTGTTTCTTATGCTACCGTTACTTTGTTGCGCAGCGACTCTTCAGTAGTAAACGGTGACCTTTCGAAAGACGATGGTAGTTTTATGATAAGCCCGACCGGAATAGGGAAATTTTTATTGCGCATTGAAGCAATCGGGATAGCCACGAAAACCACACCGGTAGAAATAACAACCGCAAAGCCCAGTCAGAAATTAGGCAACATAAAAATATCAAGTACTACCAATTCGCTGAAAGGTGTAACCATAACAGGTGAAAAAGCCCTCATGGAAATGCAGGTGGATAAGAAGGTGTTTAATGTAGAAAAAAATATCACTACAGCAGGGGGAAGCGCTACTGATGTACTTTCTAATGTACCCTCTGTTTCTGTTGATGTGGATGGTAATGTGAGCCTGCGGAATAATTCAAACGTAACAATATTAATAGACGGTAAACCCTCCACGCTGTTGGGCTCAGACCAGGCGTCGGCATTGCAGAGCCTTCCCGCTGCCAGTATAGAAAGCGTGGAAGTAATTACCAATCCTTCTGCAAAATACGATGCGCAGGGACCAACGGGGATCATCAATATAGTTACCAAAAGAAGCAATGTATTAGGGTTTAATGGAAATGTTACGGCCGGCGCGGGAACGCGGGATAAGTACAATGGCGCGCTTGGATTGAACCTGCGCAAAGGTAGTTGGAATGTATTTTTAAACAGCAGCGCCCGCTTCAACAGTAATTATAACAACACCACTACGGATATAACGCCAAACAATAACCCCCTCATGCCTGCAAGCTATAGTTTTGAACATATGGAGCGCCATTTTGATGCGGTGTTCAATTCTATAGGCGCTTCTTACGACATTAATAAAAACAACTCCATAACATTTACGCAAAATGTAAACATCATGGACTTCGGTAGCGTGGACACTTCTAATTACAAAATATATTCAGGGGGAACAGAGGCTGGCACTATCAATAGCCTTCAACAGCGTTATTCAAAGGGTTCCGGGGGACCACACTCCTATTCATCTTCACTCGACTATAAAGGGAAGTTCAAAAAGAAGGGGGAAGAGATAAGTGCAAATGCCACTTATACAAATACTACATTTTCCAGGGACCAAAATTATGTTACGGACATAAACAACTATTACGACAACGTATATGTCCCCAACATCACTGAAACATCACCCGCAAAGGGTACTAATAAAACGTTCACAGGTACGATAGACTACACAGACCCCCTCTTTACCAAAAACGGAAAATTAGGGTTTGGTGTAAAAACACAATTGTATTGGTTTAACAGTAACAATACACCTCTGACAGATACTAACGGAGGTACCCAATATACGGACGCCACCCTCTTAAATAAATTTAATTACACACAACAAATACATGCAGCTTATATAAACTGGAATGACCAACTTGGCAAATTTTCTTACCAGTTAGGGCTAAGGGGCGAATATAATAAGTACACCGGCATTGACTCATTTGCAGGACCCGGTTTTTCCTCCACCGGCATGTTAAGTGCGGCTAATTATACACATACCTATGATGATGCACAATCTTCTCTTTTCCCTTCGGCTTTTGTGTCTTACCAGCTTCCTGCGCAGCAAAGTGTTTATATTAGCTACACAAGGCGTACCAACCGCCCTAACTTTTTCCAGTTGCTGCCCTATAAAAATGTTCAGAATCCTGCAATTGTATCTGAAGGTAATCCTGACCTTGTGCCTGAGTTCATTAATAACGTAGAGCTTGCCTATACAAAGGCTACGCAAAGAGGCGACAATTTTATAGTAAGCGCATACTATACCTATACTCAAAACCTTATAGAAACAATAACAAGACTTGTACAACCTGCCGATTCGCTGCCCGTTGCTTATAACGGCAAACAATTTTCACAGCCACTGAACCTTGCATCGGGAGTAACTTACGGGCTTGAATTAACCGGGCATGTACAAATACTGCCGATATGGGATGCAACTTTGAACTTTAATTTTTTCCAAAACAAGATAGACACCGGTAATTCACTACCTGCCGGCGATCATAGTTTTGTAAGTGGTAATAGCGGCTTTAGCTGGTTTGGCAAGGTTAATACCAGCATAAAACTTCCTAAATCATTTTCCATTCAAATTAATGGCAATTATGAATCGGCGAAACCCATAGCCCAGGGCACATTAAAGGAGGTTTACTGGATGGATGTGGCATTAAGGAAAAATTTCTGGAAAAATAAAGCCACTTTAGTGCTCAATTGTTCAGATGTATTTAATACACGCAAATACACTACGCTTTATAATATACCGAACGAGTATAATGAAACCTACTATCGCGACAGGGAAACGCGCGTGGGCACTTTGACCTTCACATACAGATTTGGCAAAGAAGCAAAAGCGAATACTCCCGGCGGCGGACGCAAAGGGAAAAATGGCACCCAGCAGCAAGACAAAGAAGACCGGGAACAGAATCTGAAACAGGGAGATGATAATGACCAAGGCGGTGGCGGAATGGGTAATGGCGGCGGACAAGGCGGTGGTGGTGGTGCACCGGGTGGTAGTGGTGGCGGCGGTAAGTAAAAAAAGATTGATTAATAATATTTGACGTATTTTTCCGGACGGATACTTTCATAAAAAATATTTTCATGGTTAAGATTAAAGGGTTCTCGATTATAATAATTCTCCTTTACAGTTTCGGAAGTGTTGCTGCACAATCATTGGATAACTATGTAAAGGATGCACAGCATTTGGTAAATGGCAATCAAAATTCCGGCGGGTCAATCAGCAGTTTGAGCAATGAAGATATAACCGGCGCACTGCATGAGGCGCTCCAGGTAGGGGCAAAAAACGCAACCGGCAGATTATCGGCTGTGGATGGATTTTTTGGTAACTCCCTGATAAAAATTAATATGCCTTCCGATGCTAAAAAAGCTGAAAACACATTGAGGAACCTCGGGTTTGGCAAGCAAGTGGACGATGCAATTCTTTCCATGAACCGCGGCGCAGAAGACGCTTCACTTAAGGCATTGCCGATATTTGTTGATGCTATAAAAAACATGAGTATAGATGACGGCTTATCTATATTAAAAGGGGGCAATGGCGCGGCAACACAGTATCTGAAAACGAAAACATCGGCTGCACTGACAACGGCATTCCGCCCTGTTATCAGTGCCTCGTTAGAGAAAGTGAATGCCACAAAATATTGGGCGGATGTATTCAATACCTACAATAAATTACCTACTACTTTCAAAAAAGTAAACCCCGACCTGGTATCCTATGTTACCGAAAGAGCCCTCAACGGACTATTTATAACTATAGCCGACGAAGAAGCTAAAATCCGCCTCAACCCTGCTGCCCGCGTTTCAGATTTGCTGCAAAAAGTATTTGGCGCACATTAAGTCACTATACCATAGGAAGATAATTAGAAGTATATTGCAATAATAAAAACTATACAAAGTTTTGTAGTTTTGACAATAGCATAGAAAAATGCAGCAACAGGAAATTGATAGAGAACTCATCCGGTGGTGGAAGGCGCAAACTTTTCCGCACAAGGATTTATTCCGGGTAAAGAGAACCGGCGAAGTAATACAGTGCAACAACAAGTATGGCAAAGACCGTGTAATCGCAACTGTTACGCTTGAAAATGCGGATATCGTCTTAAAAACGCTTTGCGAAAAGTTTGCAGAGGTTGAAGCAAAGGTTAAGGAACTTGAAGAAGCCTGGGTAAAATCTGAAGAAAAATTAAGGCTTAAATCTGATGTAAGCCGCCTGAAGGAATATTTGCAAATAGCCCATGCCATAGGAAATTACGAACCCTTTTTGGAATTGGTGATTGGATGGGAGGCTGCTCTTGTCGAATTAGCGGAAGAAAACAATAATGCCAAATTAAAATTAGTAGAGCAAGCCGAAAGTCTTGCGGATAGCGAGCAATGGACGAAGACGTTAATTGTATTCAAAGACATAGCCGATAAATGGAAATACTTAGAGTCTCTGAATAAAACCGGCGATGTGCAGCTATGGCGCAGGATTGAGAAGGCGCGCGATAAATTTTATGAGCGAAAAAAACGCCGCCATGAGGAGCTGGGAAATGAAAAGCTGATAAACCTGGATGGAAAAGTAGAACTGGTAGAGGAGGCGGAAAAACTTGCTCATTCGCAAGAGTGGAAAAAAACGACCGAAGCATTTGACCAAATTGTAGAAAAATGGAAAACTGTCGGGCACATATCATCCGAAAAAAACGAGGAGCTATGGCAGCGGATTGCGAATGCAAAAAAGATTTTTTATGCCGCGAAGAAAAAACATGGTAAGGAAGTAAAAAAAGACCTGGATAAAAATTACCTGCTCAAACTGGCATTGGCAGAAAAAGCGGAATCGCTGAAAGACACAAATCACTGGAATGCTACGGCAAAGGCGCTAATTGAATTAACAGAAGAATGGAAAAAAATAGGACCGGTACCCCACGCCAAGAGCGATGAAATATGGAAAAGATTCTCTGACGCCAAAGACCATTTTTTTGAAGCCAAGCATCGCCATACGGAATCGGTAAAGGCTGTTTTGGAAGAGAATTACCGGAAAAAATCGGCGCTGCTGCAACGGGCGGAGGCAATAAAGAACTCCACCCGCTGGGGAGAAGCAACAGGCGAAATGAATGATTTATTCGCGAGGTGGAAGGAGATAGGACCCGTGGCGCATGAATATGGCGACGAGATGTGGAAAGATTTTCTTGCGGCGCGCAAGCATTTCTTTGCGCGTAAAGATGAGGATAGGGAGGAAAGAAAAGAATATTTTGAAAAACAAAAAGTTGACAGGCAGCGTCATAAAGAGGAGTCCTTGCGCAAGCTGCAACGGGATATAGAAGAAGAAAAAAAGAAAATCATAGATTTCGAAGAAGGGTTAAATAATATTACCCCCGGGCGAAAAGCAGAAGAGTTGCGCGCTCATTTAAAAAATCTTATAGCAGAATGTGAAGCGAGAATAAAACAGATGACAGAGCGGTTAAAGACAACCGGCAATGAATTGAAAGGGGCTAAAAGTAATAACCCATAGACGTTTGCTATCTGTGCTATATGGGCAAAGGTCTCGCGCAGTCACCCTTTAGGGTCGGGGTGAATACGTATAGGTGTTTTACATGCCTAAATGGGGTATAAAAACTAATAACCCTTAGACGTTTGCTATCTATCTATGAGGGGCAAAGGTCTCGCGCAGTCACCCTTTAGGGTCGGGGTGAATACGTATAGGGTGTTTTACATGCCTAAATGTATAAAACTAATAACCCATAGACATAAGCCTATGGGTTATTCATACCTTTAAAATCTATTGAAATCACTTTTTATCAGCGGCATCACTATGTAAGAGAGTATAAACTGCACTTACAGAAATATCGGGACCCTCAATCAGCTTCATTAGCTTTTTATACTTGTTATATAATATAAGGTCGGGGGTGAATTTTATATCATAAAAAGCATTGAAGAAATACTCCGGGTCTCTGCCGATAAGTTTTATGTTTTTATATTTCTTCATTTCGTTTTTGTCATAAAATTCTTGTATCTGCTTTAAATTATGTTGAAACGAAACAAAGTAGAAGTCAATATTTTTTATAGAGTCCATTCCATTCAACAATAGCGTTGTAGCAGCCTGGCAATGTTTGCAATCGGGGTCAAAAAAGAAAAACGCCACCGGGTTACCTTCCGGTATATCATAAGTGCTGAATAGCGTGCTATCCGGCGTTAAAATGTTGAACATGGGTAGGTTGGGAAATTTTTGATACAGCTTTATGGTATCTTTTTTCGCTTCAGCAGTTTTCGACTTTGTGGTGTCCTGTGCATTTACAGATGCTGCCAACCCAATCAAAAGGAAAGAAAGTAAAAATATCTTTTTCATAATCAATAAATTGTAGGCTAAAGTAGGAAAAAAAAATCTGAAAATATCGTTAACATTTCTTAATTTCATAAAAACACTAATAGGACTAATGACGATTAATGAAGAACTCTTTGAGCAGCGGTATAAGAACCTGAATGAGCGCCAGCGGGAGGCGGTAGATACTATATATGGCGCCGTAATGGTAATTGCCGGTCCCGGCACAGGCAAAACGGAGGTATTATCCATGCGTATTGCTAATCTTTTACGCAGCGAGGCGCAGGTGGCGCCTTTTGAAATACTTTGCCTTACCTATACCGACGAAGCTACAAACTCCATGCGCCGCCGGTTATTGCAAATTATCGGAAATGATGCACACCGGGTTCATATCAATACATTCCATGCATTTTGTAATAATATTATTCAAAACAATAGCGAATATTTCGGGCTTCGCGCGTTGCAGCCCATAACAGATTTAGAGCGGACGGAATTGCTGTATGAAATACAGGAGGAGCTGCCGCAGGGGCATCGCCTGCGCAGGCTGAGTGGCAATATTTATTACGATGCCGGCAAACTCAACAGGCTGTTTGATTTCATGAAGCGCGAGCACCATTCCTCAAAGGACATCGCGGAGGCTATAGGGATATATTTAGAAGAACTACCGGAACGGAGCGAATATATCTATAAAAATAATGGCAAGGGCTACAGTAAAGGAGATGTCAAAAAAAATCTACTTGAAGATGAAACAAGGAAAATGGAGGATACCCGTGCAGCAGCGGCATTGTTTGCTGAATATGAAAAGAAGATGAAAGAAAGGGGGCGGTATGATTTCAACGACATGATTATCTGGGTAATCAATGCGTTTAGAAATAACCCCGCTATGCTGCAGCGCTACCAGGAATCTTATCAATTCATCCTTGTGGACGAATTTCAGGATACCAACGGCTCACAAAATGAACTGCTGAATATGCTCACGGGCTTTTGGGAAGACCCAAATATTTTTGTGGTGGGCGACGACGACCAGAGCATTTACGAATTTCAGGGCGCGCGCATCCGCAATATTGTTGATTTTTACGGGAAGCATAAAGACAATATTAAAATAATAGTGCTGCCGCACAATTACCGCTCATCGCAGCCCATATTGGATATAGCGACCGCTACGATTAAGAATAATTCGCAAAGGCTTATCAACCAGTTGCAGGAACTTAATCTTAATAAAGATATAGTGTCAGCCGCTCTGCGTTTCAAAAACAAATCGGAGGACGTAAAACCTGTGGTAGTTGTATATGGCAATCCCTTGCAGGAAGAAGCCGATATTGTATCGCAAATAGAAACCCTGCAGCAAAGCGGCGTTTCGCTTGGCGAGGTGGCGGTATTATACGCGCAGCATAAACAGGCGGAAAATATAATTGCATTGATGGAACGCAAAGGCATTCCTTACAATGTGAAAAAGCCGGTCAATATTTTGGACGTGCCTGTTATTGAGCAAATCATAAAAATATTACAATACCTTGATGCGGAACGCAAAAAACCTTTTAGTGCCGAAGATGCTTTATTTGAAATCATGCATGCCCCGTATTTCGGCATACAGCCTACCGATATAGCCCTGTTATCATTATACCTGCAGGAGCATAAACGGAAAGAAAAAACAGGAATCCGTTGGCGGGTACTGCTAACTAATAATTTGTTGTTTGAATCTCTTGGCTTGGCGTCGGCTAAAGCGTTATACAGGCTTGGCAATAATCTTGAGCAATGGGAATTACAAATGGGAAACCTGCCGCTTCCGCTGCTTGTGGAAAAAATAATTTACGAAAGCGGCATTGTAAATTACCTGTTGCAAACAACCAATCATGTTTGGAACGTTCAGGTACTGTACACCTTTTTTGAGTTTATAAAAGACACCTACGGCAGAAATCCTAAAATTAAATCTGCCGAATTGCTGCAGATGATTGAGCGGATGCGGGACGAGAATATTGCAGTCCCTTTTTCGCAAGTGATACAAAACGCTAATGGTGTTCAGTTTTATACCGCGCACAGCGCCAAAGGGAATGAGTTTGAATATGTGTTTTTAATCGGTTGCACAAAAAACTATTGGGAGAAAAGCAGGAGCGGCGGCATGGAGTATAAACTGCCCGACAATATCACTTTTACAAGTGAGGACAGCGAAAAAACCGGCAAGGAAGAAGCCGCACGACGGTTGTTTTATGTAGCGCTAACACGGGCTAAAAAACATTTACAAATATCTTTTGCCACAAAAGACAATGCCGGAAAATCTTTGGAGCACTCCGTATTTGTTGATGAAATAAGTACGCCCGAAGAATATGTGCGCAAGACAGTACCTGCCACAGATTTATTAAAACACATAGCCGCCGGTATGCAGCCTGTGCCGGATGTGCGCATTAAACTTGCCAACGGGCAATGGATAGAGCGTGTGCTACAGCAGTTAACGATGAGCGCAACAACGCTATCTAAATATTTACACTGCCCCCTTGCCTTCTATTATGAAAATATTCTGAGAGTCCCGTTTCAGAAAAACGATGCCCTTGCCTTCGGTAGTGCGGTGCATTATGCCCTTGAGAATTTTTTCCGGCACATGAAAGAAAAAAACGGAGAATTTCCCGACAAAAAACATTTGCTCGGCGCATTCAATGCGGCATTGTATAACGAATCATCCTCTTTTACGGCATTGCAGTTTGAGCGCCGCAAAGAGCAGGGGCATACTATTCTATCGGATTATTATGATAAGTACATCAACGAATTTCATAAAGATGTGGAGATAGAATGGAAAGTGCCCCGTTACATGCTCAATAGCGTTCCCGTAACAGGAAAAATTGACAAAATTGAAATGAAGGGAGATAGCTGCACCATTATAGATTACAAAACAGGCGACTCCGAATATGCGGCTAATGCCGTGACACTGCCGCCCAATGAAAAAGACGAAAACGGCGGAGACTATTGGCGGCAGATGGTTTTTTATACGCTCATTATAGAAAACTACCAGGAAAAAAACTGGCGTGTGGAGAAGGGGATTTTTGATTTTATACAAAAGAATAAGTACAACGAATTTAAGCGCATTACAATACCCCTGTTTGAGCAGGACAAAGAAATAGTGAAGAAGCAGTTGACAGACACCTATAGCCGCATTATGAACCATGAATTTGACAAAGGCTGCGGCAAGGAAGATTGCCACTGGTGCAACTTCGCGAAGCGTTACGAATTAATCCGCAATAGCGCCGATGAACTAATAGAAATAGACGACGTATAGCCGCTATTTCCGGCAACAGTATAAATATTATTAATTTTAATTCAATTATAGATTATAACATTTTACCAACATAAATTACTAATAATCAACCGAATAGTTTGCTTTTCTTGCTTTCTTTGATACATTTGTGTCATGAGAATAAAGTATAAGTCAAAAACAGTTCCTGATTCCGAATACATGACTTACCTGTTGCTCGCGTTTATTTTTGTCGTAGTCCTTCTTGGCTCATTGAAAATTTTCCTGCTGAAGCCGTGAGTAGTTTAGCAATGGTCCAATAACGTAAAAAGGTTTGACGATACATTCCGTGAAATCTGCGAAATCTTTTAAATCTGTGATTCAGACAATCTACTCCTTCGCCGCCGTAGCTTTTTTCAGCGAAGACGGATTCACTCTTTAACAATTTTTTTCACCACAACTCCGCTCTCCCCCTTCAGCGTAATAAAATAAACCCCTGCTGCCAACCCTTTTACATTCACCTCTGTTTGCGCTGCTATTATAGTTTGTTGCACCATCACTTCCCCTACACTATTACTAATCGTAAATGAATTGTACGAGGCATTATCTGTTTTAATTGTCAGCATATCATTAGCGGGATTGGGATAAACATACACACTACCAACAGGTTTTTGTACATTGCTCACTGAGGCGGGGAAACCAATAATATTTTCCACTGTATCCGTCATTACCACTGGGTTATCATCAAAAAATATTCCCGCATGGTTGAATATAGTGGTGCCATTTGGCAAGTCTGCTTTTGTATTGATGTTAAAAATTACTGCGCCGCTGCATTGGCTGGGAGAAGCCATACTGTCTAATAGGTTAATGCCCGGGAAATCAAACTTTACAATACGGTGCCCTCCACTTTTCAGCATAGCGATATTCATGGTGTTGGATGCCATTACAAGACGCAACGATTGAACATCCACATTATCTGAAAGAGTATCCATGACACAGATGTTGAAAGCTGTGTCGTTGCCTGTATTGGTGAAATTGATGGTGTATTTTAATTGGGTGCCTGCTGAGATATAGCCAGAGGGGTTTACAAACATTTCGTTGGGGTCAACACCTCCTCTTACGGTGTCTATGAGAATTTCAAAATTATTCAATGTATCTACATCGCTGGCAGTTGGAGTTATCGTGTAATAAGAATGAACAGTATCACCTATTGTTAACGGTCCTATTGCAGGATTATACCAAACACCATACTCAAGTCTAACAGGAGCGGGAATATCTGCAGATAAGCCGCTTAAATCCCAAGTAATGGTAGAATCTGAGTAAGAAGAAGGTGTCGGACTATCATCACCTGAAGTAAAAATATATTTTTTGCTATAGTGCAATGTTACGGTTGCATCAACAGGCCTACAATAGCTATTATTTACATAGACATAGCCCCATTGGTCATGAACACCGGTTGCAACCGCCACTGCATTTACGCTGAGGTCGTAGCTGCTTCCTGAATCACATTGAAAAGCTATGTATTGTGTGGCATCATTGTAGGTAAGCGACTGTAAGGTGTCTGTGATAATACCTGTTGATGGACAGGACGCAAACATATTTCCGGGGTATGAAATAGCCTTAAATGAATACACATCACCTGGAACGCCATAAGCCGTATAATAAATTCCGCTCGTTGAAGAAATAGTATCCACAGGCATACCGTTGGAATCAACTTCAGTAACAATAGGCAGGGAAATAAAAGGGTCCGTACTGTCTTTTATACAATCTCCATTTGCATCGTAGTAAAACGAAACAGACATGGTATTACAAAGCGCATATTCATAAGTATAGGACATGGAATCTATAACTGTTGTTCCTTTCATTAAAACACTCTTTATGGTGTAGGTGCCCGGTGCGGAATAATTATGTGTAAAAATTACATAGGCTGCTGTGTCCCAATATTCTGTTAGAGAGGAAATATTGATTGCTCCATCGCCAAAATAAGTTTTTATACTTAATGCGGCAGCATATTCTTTAGTTATCACTGTAAATTGCGGGCCGCTGCAATATGCATCTATATATTCAGAAAAGCTATCAACAGCGTGAGTAAACGCAAAAGCCCTGGTAACTTTGCGTATTCTATCTGCACCATAATCAGCAATATAGATATTACCTAATGCATCAGCACAAACCGCATCAATATCACTAAATCCGGCAGCAGTAGCTGCTCCGCCGTCACCACTATAAGCATGTATGCCATTTCCTGCTATAGTAGTAATAATACCCGAAGTATTCACCTCCCTGATAACACTATTGCCTTCATCAGCAATATAAATATTACCCGAAGCATCTGTTGCCACACCAATAGGATTATTTAATTCTGCAGCAGTAGCCGCCCCGCCATCACCACTATAACCTGAAACGGAACCTTTTCCTGCAATAGTAGAAATTATACCGGAAGTATTAATCTTTCGAATAACATCGTTCCAAGCATCTGCAATATAAACATTGCCAATATGATCTATACTTACATCATAAGGTAAATTTAATTCTGCAGCAGTAGCCATACCGCCATCACCGCTATAGCCTGCCGTATGATTGCCCGCAACTGTTGTTATGATGCCGGAAGCATTTACCATGCGAATAACATTATTTACTGCATCTGCAATATAAAGATTGCCGAAAGCATCCACAGCTATGCCAAAAGGATTAGATAATTGTGCAGCAGTTGCTGGTCCCCCGTCGCCGCTATAACCACTACCGAGAATATAACTTCCTGCAATGGTGGAAATTGTACCTAATGTATCTACCTTCTTGATAAGATCGTTGCCAACAATATAAATATTGCCTGAACTATCTATGGCTACGTACAAAGGAGTATTTAATTGAGCAGCCGTAGCTGGGCCTCCGTCTCCACTATAACCGGGCACAAGTAAGT
>Ga0207047_1059_pt2 | contig 23172 bp, 22 predicted proteins | sample Alteio_BWMinCont_67_FD_153302 | JGI IMG/M metagenome (GOLD analysis project Ga0207047, IMG submission 153302) | Enriched cells from forest soil in Barre Woods Harvard Forest LTER site, Petersham, Massachusetts, United States -... | ecosystem: Environmental > Terrestrial > Soil > Temperate forest >...
TGCAGTTGCACTTCGCCTGAGTGGCCCAAGCACCCTGTATTGCCAGGTCAAACGGATACTTTGAAGGTGGGTTATAAAACTGAAAACCACCCCGGCGCTTTTCAGAAAGAGGTTTATATAAAATCGAATGCAGTAAATCCGCCTAATGGTCGTGCAGACCGTTATGTATTGTATATTAAGGGGTCGGTGATTGCCACTCCTCCTAAGACTAATTAAAGGATTGCAGGGTTTATTAATACCAGTTAGACATCAACTTTTGTCATAAAAAATTTTCACGCAAAGTGCGCAAAGTAAAGGCAGAGTACGCAAAGCGCATTTAATCCATGCATATTTTAAGTGTCTAAATGGTATAATTTAACCCGCCGCCTTTGGCGGGGCAAACGCAAAGAACGCAAAGTGAGGCGCAGAGAAGGCGCAAAGTGTTTATGTTGGTTTATCGGAGTGTTTTTCTTTTGTTTTGCTCGTAGTCTTCAAAAACATAGTTGCCCAGCCCGTCGAGCGATGAGTAGAAAGCCTTGCCGTTGTTGACTTCGGTGAAGTGACGCACAAACGATTGTAAATAGGGGTCGCTTGCTATCATGAAAGTAATAACGGGTATTTTCATGCGCCTTAATTGTCCGGCGAGTGTAAGGGTGCGGTTGAGTATTTTACTATCCAAGCCAAAACTGTTCTTATAGTATTTGTTTGCTATTTTCAGGCAGGTAGGTTTTCCGTCGGTTATCATGAATATCTGCTTGTTCGGGTTTTTGCGGCGTCTTAGTATTTCCATTGACAACTCCAACCCTGCTACTGTATTGGTATGATAAGGACCTACTTCAAGATAAGGGAGTTCCTTCATCTGCACCTGCCATGCGTCGTTACCGAATACTACTATGTCGAGTGTGTCTTTGGGGTAGCGGGTAGTGATTAATTCGCTTAGTGCCATAGCTACCTTTTTAGCGGGCGTAATTCTATCCTCGCCATATAGTATCATGGAGTGAGAAATATCAAGCATCATCACGGTAGAGGTTTGCGATTTGAAATCGGTTTCATGAATTTCAAGGTCGTCGTGGTGAATGGACAGGTGGTCTATGCCGTGATTTATGAATGCGTTTTTGAGGCTGCCTGTATAGTCTATTGTATCAAGAGCATCACCAAATTCATAAGGGCGGGTTTCGGGATTTATTTCATCGCCTTGCCCGCTGCGAAAAGTATGGTGGCTGCCTTGCTTTGCCTTTTTTAGTTTACCGAATATTTCTTCAAGCGAACGCTTGCGTATGGTTTGCTCCGTCTTGGCAGTGATACGGTAAGCGCCGTCCATATCATTCTCCGTGAGGTAACCTTGCCCTTTAAGGTCCTCAATAAAATCGCCTACTCCGTATTCATCATTGGTAACTTTGTATTCCCTGTCGAGCTGGGTGAGCCAGTTGAGGGCTTCGGCGGCATCGCCGTTGGTGAAATGCAATAGCTCCATGAATAAGTTGAACAACTTATCGAATGGTGTTTGCCCATTTGCATTGGGGTCATATTTAGTGAAAAGGAAACCGTTCATTATAAAATCTACAATTTATTTCTGCTATCTTGAATATCTAAAGTTACGAATTTATCTCGGTGAATATATAAGTTAAAAGTCGAAAATTGGGGTTTCGGGGTTTGAGAGGCGAGTCCGTCGATGTCCGCTTTTGAAAAATCGTTTTGGGTTGTGAAGGGTGCAGTAGATGTCCGAAAACAGTCGATTTGTATTGTAATTCGAGGGGGCGGACATGTAATTAATGCCTGCCTGTTCGGCAGACAGGGTTAATGATGAATGGTTAATGGTCAATGTCAAAAAGTTTAAAATCCAAAATCTAAAGTTCAAAGCAAAAAATTTCTGGAAGATGCATTCCCCAAAAAAAAAGGTTTTTCATTGGTTCTATTTTAATCAGTAAAGTTCTGTAGTCCTATTTTAAGGAAGGGAATTATACCCCACTATTTTTTTATTTTAAATATCAATTGGGGGGAAGTGGAGAAGTGGTGGAGTGATGAAGTTGAGCAGGGGATTGTTGCTGAGTCCCTAAGGAGGAGAGTCAAGTATTTTTGATTTCGCAAGCGGACGCTTGCGCATGTGAGGACGCAGCGTATGCTACGACCAGATGGGTATTATCTGTCTGGCGTGAGCTTGTTGGTATCGCTTGCGCACATTCCTACCCGGCATACCAACAAGGGCGGAATGATTGTCTGAATCGCAGATTACACAGATTTCAGGATTACACAGATTTGTATCGTATTGTGTTTGTTCATAAGAGAACTAACTGTTGAACTGAGCGTAGCAACGGATGATGAATAAAGATGGAAAGGTGGTAACACTCCTTCGTCACCGATAGCTATGGGGGTTACGGGTGGGCAAGGCAAAAATAGGTAATGATGCCAGAAATACGATTATTGGGTGAGGATAATGTTTGGTGTAATGATGTGGTTGCTTTGGTTGCCGGCACGGTCAACGATGTAGAGTTCAAAATGGGTGGTGTCCCTTTTTATGTGCACTGAATCCTGGCGGTATGCAATGAGACCGGGGGGGAATAAAAATGTACAGGTGCCTTGTATGCCTTTGTTGGGGTTTTCAACACTGCCATCTATGGTGGGGAAAAAGTATCCTACATAGCCGGAATCAAACCGGTAGTCTTTGATGTAAATATCGTAGTTGGTAGAGGTGGGGTCGTTTCCGAGGTCTGCGTCGCCGTCCTGTAAATGAAAAACAAGATAAGCGGTATCAAGTGCCAGACTCATAGAATCGGGACCAAAGGCAATGAGGGATATTTCCGGTATCTTTGACATCGTGTTTTTCTTGCAAGCCGAAAATGCCGCGGCTATCAGAATCAATGCAAGAATGGAATACAGGAGTTTCATATAAACCAAAGTTAATAAAAATGCATGAATATCCGGCGTTAAAGGATTCAGAAAACTTAACGTCTATAAATGAGGGGAATTTTGAAGATGCCGCCATGCAGGTATTCCGCTACCAGCATGGGAATAATGCGCTTTACAGGAAATATTGCGATACGCTGGGGGTAAATGCAGCGGCTGTAAAAAGTGTTGCTGATATACCCTTTCTTCCCATCTTATTTTTTAAGACGCATAAAGTTGTTACAGGAGATTGGACAGACAGCGCGCTGATATTTGAAAGCAGCGGCACTACGGGAGAAACACCGAGCAGGCATTATGTGAGGGACGCGGGGCTTTATGAAACTTCGCTGCTTCATGGCTTCCGGGAATTTTATGGCGCGCCTGGGGAGTATGCCATACTTGCTTTGCTGCCTTCTTATTTAGAGCGCGGCAATTCGTCGCTGGTGTATATGGCAAAGACGCTGATGGAAAAAAGCGGGCACCCTGACGATGGGTTTTATATAAACGAATGGGACACGCTGCACGATGTGATAACACGATTGGAGGGGCAAGGGCAAAAAACATTATTGCTTGGCGTTACTTTCGCACTGCTTGATTTTGCAGAGACGTACCCGATGCAAATGAAACATACCATTGTGATGGAGACGGGCGGCATGAAGGGAAGAAAAGAAGAATGGACGCGCGGTGAAGTACATGCGTTTCTAAAAAAACACTGGCAGTTGCAGCAGGTACATTCCGAATATGGTATGACGGAATTGCTGTCGCAATCGTACTCGAAGAAGGATGGTATTTTTAAACCTGCGTCCACCATGCGCGTATTGGTGCGCGATATAAATGACCCGCTCGATGTGAGCACAACAGGCACGGGTTGCCTTAATATCATAGACCTTGCCAACTTACATTCCTGCTCGTTTATTGCCACCGATGATATAGGCAATATTGCTGCCGACGGCGCTTTTGAAGTGCTGGGCAGGGCAGACCAAGCTGCGTTGAGAGGGTGCAGCCTGATGGTGGTGTAGGTTTCACCCCAAGCCTAAAGTGGTTTCACCCCGACCCTAAAGGGTGACTGCGCGAGTGATACTCGTTGTGATAGAACACGAGTCGTACTCGTGGCCTTCCCTTTAGGGATAGGGTCGACACAAGACGAGTGATACTCGTGGACTATTTTCACCCCGACCCTCAAAGGGTGACTGCGCGAGACTTTTGCTTTTTCGGAAAGTTTTTGCAAAAAAAAAGATGCCGGTTGGCATCTTAATATATTTTCCCTATATGGTTTATCATTAAAGGATTGAAGGAATGCCTCCGTTACCGCTTGACGGGGTATCGGTGTTTGTAGTTTCTACAACTTCAATAAAGTCGATAATTACTGGAATCATTTCATTTTGCATTTCCGGTTTTTTCTCAACTTTTGTTACTGCTTTTTTTGGTGCAGCTTTCTTTACCACTTTCTTTGCAGGCGTTTTTTTCTGTACTGCTTTTTTCGCAGGCGCACTTTTCTTCACTGCTTTTTTAGCGGGTGCAGCTTTCTTTGCTGCCTTTTTAGCGGGCGCTTTTTTCTTTGCTGCTTTTTTCGCAGGTGCGGCTTTCTTTGCTACCTTTTTAGCAGGCGCTTTTTTCTTTGCTGCTTTTTTTGCAGGTGCACTTTTCTTTGCTGCCTTTTTAGCGGGTGTGCTTTTCTTTGCTGCTTTTTTTGCAGGCGCTTTTTTCTTTGCTGCTTTTTTTGCAGGTGCACTTTTCTTTGCTGCTTTTTTAGCAGGTGCTTTTTTCTTTGCTGCTTTTTTTGAAGTTGCCATGTTATTTTTAATGTTTGTTAGTGAATTAAATTTTATTTATTCAAGGTTTTTTACAGAATATCTCACATAGCCCTGAAATCGAAGTTCAAGTTAAGAAAATAGTTGAAATAAATACAAAGCATTTATCAAAAATATTTTTGACAGCAAATAAAAAGGATGTTTCTCCTAATACCTGTCCGAGTTATTTTCCCTGTTATAACCGCCTTCTGCATTGCGCCGGTTAAAATTGCTATTATAGCTCCTGTCGCTGCGCTCCCTGCTTGGGCGTTCCCTGTCGCTGGTGCGTCCTCTGTCAGTGCTACGCCCTCTGTCGCTGCTGCGTCCCCTGTCGCTATCTTTATTTTGTTTCGCTTCTTTTACCGATATAATATTGCCCTGAAAATAGCTGCAATCCAGGTTGTTTATCGCGTCAAATCCTTCGCGTTTATCCGCCATTTCAACAAAACCAAACCCACGGGACATGCCTGTGGTAGAGTCTTTTATGATTTTGGCAGATACCACTTCTCCGAATTCAGAAAAAAGAGGAATTAAACTTGTATCTATAGTATCAGGGCTTAGATTTCCCACAAAAATGTTCATAACCTGTTATTAAGTGTTTTAAATTATAAATAAGCGGATAAATTTAATTATTATTCATTGTTTAAAAAAATTTTTTAGATTTCTTTAATTATTTATGTCTTCGAAAAATGGCTTTCAAATGGCTTTGTATATATCATATATTTATTTGCAATATTCTTTCATATAGGCGTCCGCCTGCGGGTTTTTCATTTTTTGAGCAATACGAAAATCATAGCAGGCAGTATCTTTTTCATCCAGCTTATATTCAAAAAGCCCCCTATATATATAGGACTCAGACCATGTGGGGTCTAATGCAATTGCCGTTGTCATATCGTGTATTGCGGCACGGTAGTCTTTTTTCTCTCCATAAGCTACTCCCCTGTTTACGTAACCCAAGGTATGGGAAGGGTTATATTTTATTTCGTTGTTAAAGTCATCTATTGCTTTGTCAATATCTCCCATTTTGAATTCGCAGGTACCCCTCATACTATAGGATAAGTAAAAGTCGGGTCTTAAATTAATGGCGTCTGTAAAGCCGCTGTCCGCCAGCTTTAAACTTCCCTTGCTATATTCCATACGCGCCAATGAAAATACGGCAGGGAAAAAATCTTTTTTGTTTGCAACTGTTTTTTTTAAATCGTTGAACGCGTTTTTTTCTTCACCTATCGTTTCATATATGGAGGCGCGGGAATAGTATGCCAGTGCAAACTTTGGGTTGCAGCGAATTGCTTTATTAAAATTGAGTAAGGCATTCTGAAAATCGCCCTGCACATTATATACACAGCCAAGTCCGTAATAAGCATGGGCATTATTTGAATCAATTTGTATAGCGAGTTGAAATTCTTTTATTGCACTATCGATAGCACCGTTGAGGAAGTAAGTGTTTGCATTTGCGGCATGGTCACCGGCAGCTCCATTTTTTTGCTTGCAGGATGAGCAAAAAATGAAAGGGGAGATGATTATTATAAGACAGGCGAAGATTTTTTTCATTTTATGGTTCTATTTATCAGCAAAATAAGTGAATTGCGGGGGATTTTTGTGTTATACCAATCGGACATCAATTTTTGTCATAAAAAATTTTCACGCAAAGCGCGCAAAGGTAAAGGCAGAGTACGCAAAGTGTATTTAGTCAAAGCACGTTTTAAGTGTCTAAATGGTATTAGTTTCTATGAAGGCATGACTTCGTGGGAAGAACCGGAGCAAGGTTTTTCAATGGTATTGAGATGTGAGAGAAGGAATTAACAGAACTACTCAACCAGGTATTGACAATATATTTATTTTTTATTCTCCAAATCCTGTAGCCGTTTCATTAGCTCTGCTATTTGTTTTTGCAAATCAACAATAGTTTTTTGCTGTTCCTGAACTGCCTTTACAAGCGGTACGGTAAATTCGGCATAAGCAAGGCTGTAATTGTCTTTATCGTTGGTTGGTTTGTGTATGCCGCTGAAATCATAGCCTGTTTCCTGCGCAGCTTTCTCTACGTCCTGAGCTATGAATCCGGTGCGTACAAGGTTTTCCGCAAGCTCATAGGATGCTGAAAGTTTTTGTATCATGCTATCGGGGCGCCCTAAGAAATGTTCAAATTTGCGGGCTTGCAATTGATAGGTAACGGGCTTTAATTTAAGTATGAAATCAAGCCCCGGCACATTCTCCTGTATATTTGTTTTAAATCTGCCATCAGATAGATTTGACCAGTTTGCATAACCGCCTATCGTAGTAACACTTGAATTGCCTATCACTGCTTTATTGCTGGCATTTGCACTTGCAAGGTTTCCCAATGCCATAGCATTATCAAGGTCACCGGAAGTTACGTCAGCACTAATTCCGAATGCAGTATTCCAGGTACCCGTGGTGTTGGTATATAGACTCCAGACACCGGCGGCAGTATTGCTGGTTCCGTTAGTGTTATGATAAAGACTGGAGCTGCCAATTGCAATATTATTATTACCTGCGGTATCAGATAAAAGGCTATACTGACCAATCGCAGTATTATTTACACCCGTAGTATTGTAATGCAGGCTATACTGACCAACTGCAGTATTATTATAACCTGTAGTGTTGGAATAAAGTGCCCCAGCCCCGGTTGCGGTATTCTGATTACCGGTGGAGTTGGAAAAAAGGCTTTGATAACCAACTGCGGTATTCTGATAAGCTGTTGAATTGGAATCAAGGCTTTGATACCCGACCGCGGTATTCTGATAACCGGTTGTATTGTAATAAAGACTTTGGTAGCCTGTTGCAGTATTATTATAACCGGTTGTATTTTGATTAAGGCTTTGAGACCCGTTTGCGGTATTGGAATAACCCGTTGTATTGAAAGTAAGAGCATAAGTGCCGGTTGCTGTATTGTCGCCACCTGTTGTATTGTTATGAAGGCTGCTAGTCCCTATTGCCGTATTCTGATTGCCTGTAGTATTGGAAAAAAGACTTTGAAGACCAATTGCAGTGTTATTATAACCCGTGGTATTAGAAAACGAGGCTTTGCTTCCTATAGCCACATTCCACCCGGGTCCTCCGTTTTGATTATACAAAGCAGAATCGCCTATTGCGACGAGGTTACTACCTGTAGTGTTGTTATGTAATGCATTTATGCCAACCGCTACATCACTGTAACCTGTGGTATTGGAATAAAGACTATTAGCACCGGTTGCGGTATTTGACGAACCGGTTGTATTAGAGTATAGGCTGTAAACTCCATTTGTAGTATTTGACGAACCTGTTGTATTGGAATCAAGACTTTGATACCCGACCGCGGTATTCTGATACCCGGTTGTATTGTAATAAAGGCTTTGGTAGCCTGTTGCAGTATTATTGTACCCTGTTGTATTTCGATTAAGACTTTGAGACCCGATTGCGGTATTGGAATAACCCGTTGTATTGAAAAAAAGACTGTAAGTGCCGGTCGCAGTATTATCGCCTCCTGTTGTATTGTTATGAAGGCTGCTGGTACCTGTTGCCGTATTCTGATTGCCTGTAGTATTGTAAAAAAGACTTTGAAGACCAATTGCAGTATTATTATAACCTGTGGTATTAGAAAACGAGGCTTTGCTTCCTACAGCTACATTCCACCCGGGTCCCCCGTTTTGATTATACAAAGCAGAATCACCTACTGCGACGAGGTTGCTTACTGTAGTATTGCTATACAATGCGTTTGTGCCAATAGCTACATTGCTATAATCTGTAGTGGCTGCCTGACCTGCTTTTACGCCGAGAGATGTGTTGCCTGTATTGAGATTTAGTTCACCTGCCCACTGGTTATTTACTCTTATTCGCAATGCAGCAGTATCAGTAGTGCCTATAAAATTAGTCGCTGAGTTAGTACCAGCATTTCCAGTAATACTCCAATCTGTGGTTGAGGTAACGGGTGTCCATGCTGTTCCATTCCATTGTAATACCTGTCCAACGGTAGGGGCTGTAGTACTTATGCTGTCTCCAAGTAATTTATCAGCATTCCATAATGCAGTAGTATTTTGAGCACTGAAAGTGGTTCCGGTGAGCGTTAAGCCGGTACCGGCGCTATAAGAGGTTGTACTATCATTGGCAGGTGTCCATGCAGTGCCGTTCCACTTGAGCGTTTGCCCGATGGCAGGCGAAGTTGCGGCTACATTATTTCCCTGTAATTCATTCGCGTTCCATAATGCGGTTGTATTTTGTGCACTGAACGTGGTTCCGGTGAGCGTTATGCCGGTACCGGCACTATAAACTGTTGTGCTGTCATTAGCCGGTGCCCAGGCAGTGCCGTTCCATTTGAGCGCTTGCCCGATGGCAGGCGAAGTTGCGGCTACATTTTTCCCCTGTATTTTGATAACCATTGCTGTGCTGTTTGTGCCTGTAACATCACCATTCATAGTTACATCGCCCGTTAAAGAAGCGGCGCTTGCTGCATTGCCGGCATATAATGAATAAGGTACGCTTACCAATTGTTGTGTGCCCATGTCCACATAGCCGGTTCCTCCGGTAGGGTCGACTTCTACTTGTAAATATTCGTTACCACCACTCCATGCTGCGCTACCAATATTGCCACTTACAACTGTTCCTGCTCCTATTTGCAGCGAAAACAGCCCATACATATTGGTAGTTGTTGTGTGTGTTTCCTGGTATGATACAGAGCCGCCCGCAGTGCCGTCGTGTATCGTAAAGCGTACACCAACTGCATGAGAAGCAATAATAGCGCCGCTTGCATCGCGGGCTATCGCCTGGTAATTGATAAGTTGCGGAGCCTGCGCTTGTACAGTCAATATATCAGCAATTAAGAAACTAAAGCAAATAAAGTGTTTAAGTAATTTCATAACTATTAATTTTTTGTGTAGGACATTCAGTTGTAAATTTATTAAAAAAAATATAGTCACAAAATATTTTTATATTTAATGAAATTCAATATTCTCCGTACCAGCATTTTTGCTCCTCAATAAAACCGTTCACCAGGAAAGAACATAAAACCGCTCCCCTTGTTAAATATTTATAAAAAAGTTTGCAGAATTGAAAAACATTATTTTACTTTGCACTGAAAAGTGCTTTTTATGTATCCACAAACACAGGATGATTCTATTGAAATGCTTCAGGAGATACGGGGTATTATGAACCGTTCGTCGCGTTTTCTTTCTCTCAGCGGGTGGAGCGGGGTGTGGGCTGGCTGCACAGCTATTGCAGGAGCTGTAATAGCTTATTTACGGCTATGCAGGCTCCCCGACAATGTTTTATCGCTGGACATGCCTGAGAATATTAACGGCTATACGATACAATTTTTCATGCTGGCGGCAGCCATATTTATTGTTGCGCTTGCAGGCGCGTTCTTTTTTACTTACAAAAAAACGAAGCAGCTTGAACAGAAATTATGGAGCAATGCTTCGCGGCAATTACTGATACAGGGGTCCATCCCCATGCTGACTGGGGGTATTTTTGTCATAGCATTTATATTGCATGGGGATGGAATATTCGTTGCGCCCACATGCCTTGTTTTTTACGGGCTCGCCCTGATAAGCGCCAGCAAATACACCATGACCGATATCCGCTACCTCGGGCTGTTTGAAATAATATTGGGCTGCATCAACCTGTTTTTAGGCGGGTACGGGCTTATTTTCTGGACGTTGGGTTTTGGTGTGCTGCACATCATTTACGGATTGGTAATGTGGAATAAATATGATAAAAGAACGAGCGATGCATAAGACCATTGAGCAGTTAAATAAAGCATTTGAAAGCAGGATACGTATTGGCATCATGAGCGCATTGATGGTAAATGACGAATTGAACTTTAATGACCTGAAAGCATTATTGAACCTTACGGATGGCAACCTTGCCACCCATTTGAAAAACCTGGAAGAAAATAAATACATAAAGGTGAGTAAGGGATTTATAGGCAGAAAAACAAACACCACTTACAGCATTACAAAGGAGGGAAGCAAGGCTTTTCGCTCGCATTTAGATGCTCTTGAAAAAATTATTAAAGGAATCAACTAAAATTTTTTACTCATTTTACTTTTAAATTAAAAGTGTTTTTTAAAAACTAAATATTTCTTAACCACAAAAAACGTTTTATATGAAAAAAGTAATCATTCGCTCTGTTATTTCATGGCTGCCATTGTCGGTGGCTATAGTGTGTATTTATGGTATCATGTACCTTGTTGTTCAGCAATACATAAGGCTTTCGGCAAATGAAATATTGACAGAATATGCTGAAAATACAAGAAGTAAACTTGAAAATGGTATGACGCCCGATAGTATCATTAAGGAAATACCTAAGATTGATATGGCTAAAAGCCTGTCGCCCTTTGTGATGATTTATAATAATGCCAGGATATTAATAGCATCGTCTGCCTCTTTAAAGGAAAATTACCCCGCAATAGCTACCGGCACACTCGACTATGCAGAAAAAAATAACGGGAACAAAGTCACCTGGCAGCCGCAGCAGGAGGTGAGAAATGCAACCGTTATCCTTCACTGCACAAAAGACGGACAGGGATATTTTATCCTTGCAGGTCGGTCGTTGCGTGAAATAGAAAACAGGGAACATTTTGTGCTCTTACAAACATTTGCAGGAATGATGCTGACGTTATTTGCAACGTTTGTAATGGTTGTAATCGTGCAGGGTTTCAAAAGGAGGCTTAGTAAGTATTTCTATAGTACTTAATTTTCGTCCTTAACACTGCCGGCACCGGATACACTTTGGGTTATTTGCGGATGACCCTTATAATGTATGGAACCCGCACCGCTAATGTCGGTAGTCAGCTTTTGCTCTGTTGTTATTTGAGCGGAACCCGCTCCCGATATATCTACAGTTGCCTCGGCGCAGTGCAAACCATAAGCGTGTATTTTCGCTGCACCGCTCACCCCATATTCCGCGCGCTGCACCTTGCCGCTATCAATATTAATTTCCGCAGCCCCAGATATTTCCGATGAAAAATCACTCGTATTGAGATTCGCAATAGCAACTTTTGCAGCCCCTGAAATATCAAGCGTAAAACTGCCGCCCGTAATGTTTCCCTCTATACCCGTCTTTGAGGCGCCGGATAAAAAAAGTCCTTTTATTTCCGGCATGTTTATCTGAACTTTCGTGTCTTCACCATCTATCATGAGCCAGCCTCTTTCTAATTCTACTTCAAGGGTATCATGGCTCACTTTAGTTTCGATATGCTTTAATACATTTTCGTACCCGGCAATTGTCAGCCCCGGTTGGGCATCTTTATTTACCGTTATTGCTACATCTACCGGCAAGGATATTTCAATATAACTAAACGCAGTAACGGTGCGTGTATCTATTGTTTTATTACCCTTACCCCTCAAAATATTCAGCCTGCATGAGGAAGATATAATTGTAACCAAAGCAAAAAACAGAAGGAGGCGAGCTTTGTACATAAAAAGCTTTTATGAATTAGTATTTTGCAACTGTCATGTCAAATATAAAAATCATTTTTTGATTATCTAATAAAAATATGATTCTTCATCAACAAGGAGGATAGGAAAGCTAAAGGCGGGCAAGTAATCCCAATCCTAATTAAGATTTAATCCTATTGTGAAACCGATGCAAGGTCTCCCTTCATATATCCATTCGCTACTATACTTATCCAACAAATGGTCAACGCCAAATGAAATACCCACCGTAAGATTCTGTACAGCGACATTGGCAGCCACTCCGGTCAAAAGTATTACGCCCTCATATTGGGTATTGATATTGGGGTTTGTGAGCGAATAGGTATCCACAAGTGTATTGCCCAATCCGGCATATAATCCGGCGCTGCATGCTAAATGTTTTATGGTTTGTTTATAACTGTTCAGCGGCGTGCGTTTATAATTCAGTTTATAAGCGTCTATTCGGTAGCCGCCATAGAATGCCCCGTTAAAATTAGTAATGAGTTGACCCGGTAATTCGGGTGTTGCGGGTCTGAATACTAAGGGCATTGTCATTACATCAATATCGAAAGAAGGATTGTAGAAGGTGTGCGATATTTTATTATCCTTAAACTTTCTTTGAAGGCTGGTATAGTTGGTTCTTTGCTTTGTAAGAATAGCAGTAGAGTCTTCAAATTCCAAAACAGGGAACACCGCAATGGTATCTTCATTTACATTCAAAACATACACTTCACCGGGAGAAAATATTTTAGTGTGGTAGATGCCATCATTAAACCCATGCTTTGAGTTGAGATGCAATAGTACGCAACTGCTGAAAGAAAGGGTAAACATTACTGCCGCAATAAAAAATGTAAATGTACGCACCCAACAAAGTTGCCGATTATCATTGCCGGGTTTGTTACACGTTTCGGTAGAATAGTTACATGTTTCACGGATTTTCTGCTTAGTAAGACTATCTGATTAACCTTGAAAATCAAAAAAATAATTTCGCCAATAAGTTAGTCTAAGAAAAAACTACTTACTTTACAGATAAGTATATGGTTATGAAGATTTTAAAATTTGGCGGTACTTCTGTTGGCTCAGTTCAAAGTATCCAAACATTAATAGACATTTTAAAGGAAGAGGTAAGCAGTAAAGAAAAACCTGTAGTGGTATTGTCTGCCATGAGCGGAATAACAAACCTGTTGGTGTCTATGGCAGAAAATGCCTCGTGCGGCAATGATTTTACCCCTGCAATGGCTGAAATGGAAAAACGCCATTTTGACGTAGTAAAAAATCTGCTTGATGTACAAAATCAAGACGCCGTTTTCACCCACTTAAAACTTTATCTTAATCAACTGGAAGATTTGCTGCATGGGGTTTTTACCCTAAGGGAGCTTACCCCCAAAACACTTGACCATATATTAAGCTTTGGTGAACGCTGCTCCACCTTTATGATTTCTAAAATAGCCGAGCAGCACTTTCCCGGAACATTATGTGTTGACGCGTCTGAACTAGTAAAAACCGACAGTGCGTTTGGCAATGCCAAAGTAAATATGGAACTGACGGAGTTGCTGGTTCAGGGCTTCAGGAAAGAGCATAGTGATAAAATACTTTTTGTAACAGGCTTTATCGCGTCTAATGAGGTGGGGCACATCACTACTCTTGGCAGGGGTGGCAGTGATTATACCGCCGCCATTTTTGCATCAGCCTTAAACGCAAAGGAAATACAGATATGGACAGACGTTAACGGCATGATGACTGCCGACCCGCGCATGGTTAAAAAAGCATTCTCATTACCGGAACTTACTTATACCGAAGCCATGGAATTGTCTTATTTCGGGGCAAAGGTCATTTACCCGCCGACCATGATTCCCGCGTTTTTGAAAAAGATACCCATTGTTATAAAAAATACTTTTGAGCCCGGCTTTGAAGGCACGGTTATCCGTCACCACTGCAAGCCGTCAAACCTGCTTATAAAAGGGATTTCATCAATTAACCCTATCAGCATTATCAATTTGGTGGGCAGCGGTATGGTGGGTAAATCAGGATTCAGCGGCAGGTTGTTTTCATTGCTCGCGCGTGAGCAAATCAATATTATTCTCATCACCCAATCTTCGTCGGAGCATAGCATCACCTTTGCCATTCAGCCCGGTGATGCGGCAAAAGCGCGCCGGATAATTGAACAGGAATTTGAACTGGAACTTGCCGCCAAAAAACTTGAGCCCGTTGCTATAGAGCAAAACCTCGCTATCATCGCCATAGTTGGTGAAAACATGAAACATACCCCCGGCGTATCTGGCAAATTATTTCATGCACTGGGGCGTAATGGTGTAAACGTTAGGGCAATTGCACAGGGCTCGTCGGAATATAATATTTCGGTAATTATCTCGAATCATGATTTGCCTAAAGCGCTCAATGCGGTTCATGATGGCTTCTTTGTTCAGCTTACCAAAACCTTGCATGTCTTTTGTCTCGGCACGGGCAACATAGGGAAGGTGCTGTTTAAACAACTGCATGCACATGCTACCCACCTGCAGGAACACAACGGCATACAGGTTAAAATTGCAGGCATCAGCAATACCCGTAAAATGATTTTCAATAAGGAGGGTATCTCTTTAGATAACTGGCAAAGCGAATTGGCGGCTTCAGATGAAAAGGCAGACCTTGATGAATTTGTTGCAAAAATGAAACGGATGAATCTGCCCAACTGTGTATTTATAGATAACACAGCCAGCCCCAAACCTGTAGAAGTATATGAGCAGGTTTTCAGGCACAACATATCTGTGGTCACCTGCAATAAAATCGGCAATTCCGCATCCTACAAACAATATAAGACCCTGCGCGATACTGCCAAACAACATGGTGTTGACTTTTTTTATGAAACCAACGTAGGTGCTGGCTTGCCCATCATCCGCACCTTAAAGGATTTAATGAACAGCGGCGACAGGATAACACGTATAGAAGCCATTTTATCCGGCACTATATCTTTTATATTTAACAACTTTAAGGGTGGCGCCAATTTTCACGATGTGGTAAAAACGGCGCAGGAAAAAGGCTTTACCGAACCCGACCCGAGAGACGACCTTCGCGGTACCGACTTTATGCGTAAGATATTAATTCTTGCGCGTGACGCAGGTTATCCCATGGAAGCTGCGGATATACAAATTGAGAGCATACTGCCCCAATCGTGTCTTGATGCGAAAACCGTTGAAGATTTTTACGCAGCGTTAAAAAAGGAAGACGCCTTTTTCAATAATTTAAAAACGCAGGCTGAAGCCGCCAAAAAAGTACTGCGCTATATCGGTAAGCTTGAAAACGGAAAAGCCTCCATCTCCCTGCAAATGGTGGATGAGCAGCATCCCTTTTATACGCTATCGGGCAGCGATAACATTATATCTTTCACTACCGACAGGTATAGAGAATATCCGTTGGTTGTTAAAGGTCCCGGTGCGGGCGCGGAAGTAACGGCAGCGGGTGTATTTGCTGATTTAATAAATGTTGGTGCATAATAATTATGAAAGATTTAAAAACAAGTTCGTCAGCTAAACTTAATACGCCAGCCACCGGGCAGTCTATTCATGTCTTTGCCCCGGCAACTGTTGGCAATGCAGTGTGCGGCTTCGATGTCATAGGCTTTGCGGTCAATGAGCCGGGCGACGAAGTAATCATGCGTGTTACGGATAAACCCGGTCTCACCATTAGTAAAATCACGGGAGACAATGGGCGGCTGCCGCTTGACCCTGCTAAAAATACAGTATGCGTAAGTGTTCAGCATTATCTGCAAAGCATTAGCCTTACACATATAGGACTTGATATTGAACTGCATAAAAAAATGCCCATCGGCAGCGGGCTTGGTTCCAGCGCGGCAAGTACGGTCGCCGGGTTGTTCGCTATAAAAACTTTATTGGGTGATACTACAGACCCTGCCAAACTGATACCCTTTGCAATGAAGGGTGAGGAACTGGCGTGTGGCAATGGTCATGCGGATAATGTTGCCCCCGCGTTGCTAGGCGGCTTCGTGCTCATCAGGAGCTACGAACCGCTTGATGTAGTGCGTTTGCCGCATCCCCCCGGCTTATACTGCGCCCTTGTTTATCCCCATGTGAATGTGTCTACACGCGAGGCAAGAGAAATCATTCCGGCTAAAGTGCCAATGAAAGATGCTGTTATACAATGGGGAAATATTGCAGGGCTTGTAAGCGGTTTGTTTATGAACGACATAGACCTTATCGGGCGCAGTATGCAGGATGTTTTAGTTGAACCGGTGCGCTCCATACTCATACCGGGTTTTTACCAGATGAGGGATATCGCCATGAATGCAGGCGCGGTCAGTTTCGGTATATCCGGTTCCGGTCCGACTGTTTTTGCTTTTACCCGTACGGAGGAATTAGCGAAGCACATCGCCCAAAGTCTCAGCAAGCATTTAGCAAGTATCAATATGGGTTCCAATACTTATTTGTCTGCTATCAACGATACCGGACCGAGAGTGCTGGGATAAAAAACAATAACCACAATACTAAAACACATTGCAACTATACAGTACTAAAAATACAAACCTCAGGGTATCTTTTAAAGAAGCTGTTTTCAACAGTATGCCACAGGATGGCGGCTTGTACATGCCCGTCAGCACTCCGCGCATGGATGATACGTTTATCCATAACCTCCACCAATATACATTACCTGAAATAGCTTTTCACGTAGCCAAAAAATTGCTCGGTGATGATATACCGGACAATGCGCTGCAAGCCATTATTTACGATGCTATTAATTTCCGTGCCCCTGTTATTAAGCTGGAAGAGCATGTCTTTGTTTTAGAACTATGGCATGGGCCATCTCTGGCATTCAAAGATTTCGGCGCGCGGTTCATGAGCCGGTTGATGAGTTATTTTTTAGAGAAGGACGACAAGCAGTTAGATATTCTCGTAGCCACTTCGGGCGATACGGGAGGCGCAGTTGCATTGGGTTTTCTGGGCGTACCCGGCACACGCGTCACTATACTATACCCCAAAGGAAAAGTAAGCGACATACAGGAACTGCAACTAACCACCAACGGGCAAAACATACGCGCCATAGAAGTGGACGGTACTTTTGACGATTGTCAGGCACTCGTAAAACAGGCATTCACCGATACCTTGCTCAGTAAACATTTCCGCCTCTCTTCCGCCAACTCTATCAATATTGCGCGTTTAATACCTCAGACATTTTACTACTTTAATGCTTATGCGCAGTTGCTGAGGCAGGGAATTGACAAAGTTGTTTTCTCGGTACCCAGCGGCAATTTCGGCAATATGGGCGCAGGCTTATTGGCATGGAAAATGGGACTGCCTGTTACACATTTTATAGCAGCCACCAATAGTAATGATACAGTTCCTCAATTTTTAGCAACAGGTGTTTACCAGCCCAAACCATCAATAGCTACCCTCTCCAATGCTATGGACGTTGGCAACCCCAGCAATTGGGTGCGGATAATTGACCTATTTAAAAATGATATAGAAGGGCTGAAAAAATTCATCACCGGCTACAGTTACAATGACGAAAAGACCCTTGAAGCTATTAAGTTCCTGTATGAACATTATAAGTACGTCGCATGTCCCCATACCGCTATAGCATGGCGTGCGCTAAGAGACTGGCAGCAGCACAATTACAAAACAGATACAGCAGGTGTATTTTTATCCACCGCCCATCCCTGCAAATTCCCCGGTGTTTATACCGCCGACATTGCCGCGAATATCACCGTCCCCGAACAAATCAGCGAACTAAGAAAAAAAACAAAACAGGCAATAACTTTAGGGAAAGATTTTGAGAGTTTTAAAGCATATTTGATGGAGGCGAGTTGAGGTATTTTGTTCCTGAAAATACGTCCGTTTACGTCCGTTTTAAAATGATTTGTATTGTAAATAGAGGGGGGCGGACATATCTTTTCATATTGAGCATTTTTTAATTTTCTTGTTTTTTGTTAGGGTAATACCTGCAGCAGGGAATACCTATTTATTGACAAGGTATTTTCGGTTTACAAGATTCTAATTGGCACTTGGCACAAGTGGCACTTGCGGCATTTTATTCGTGTTGTTTTGTGTTTCCGGCGTGGGTAAGCGCAATTCCGAACTGAACAATGTGAAAAATATCGCAATTGTCGTAAATTTGTATAATGCCTTGTGATAGTATCAAGTTCAGTGTTCATGGACTGATAAAATTAACTGTTAGGGAAATTGATGTAGAAGATGTTATCGATGTAGTTCGTAACGGTGTTGTTATTTTTCAATACCCAAAAGATAAGCCCTATCCAAGCAGGCTTGTTTTAGGGTGGGTTGGAAATGACGACAACAAAAAAGCACTGCATGTGGTTGTGGCTGAAGATATTATTAATAAGAAGTGTATTGTCGTTACTGCATATTGGCCAGATGAAACAACGTGGCTGACTGATTTTAAAACAAAAAAATAAATTAAAATGGACTGTATTATTTGTAAAAACGGAATTACGCGGGAGGGAGTTGATACATTAACCTTTGAAATGAACGGACACCTGATTATTATCAGGGATGTACCGGGAGAGGTATGTGAAAATTGCGGGCATTTTTATATTGACGCTGCTGCTGCAATTGAAGTACAAAAAAAGGCAAAAAAAGCTCTTGCTGACGGTGCCGAAGTGGAGATACTAAAATATGCCTAAAAGCCTTGGCACAAGTGGCACTTGCGGCACAAGTCGGTTAAACCCGCTTTTCATACTCCCCCCTGCTTGTCCGGTTAAACAACTCCTGATTATTCAAAAACCTTTTAAAAGTCCGCACAGGAATTCCTAAACGTTCTGCAACCTGTATGCCTGTTTCGGTTGTAAAAGTGCCGGGCAATTCGCGGTAAAGCGCCTGTCTGTCGCCGGCGAGTTTATCAAACGGATTGCTGCTTGCGGAAATAATGGCATTAACCTTTACGGCAGAATTTTTGAAATACTCCACCAATTTCAAAGCCCCCTCCACCGACTCCACACTTATGGCTTCCCTCCTGCTTTCATTGCAGGCAGAGCGCATCATTTCCAGTATCAGCGCAAGCCGCACGGCATACGTTTCCATCTTGCTGAATATGCCGCTCAGCCCATCGTTGTCGGCATCATTGCTTTGGTCGGCATTTGTTTTCTGCCACTCAAACAAAATCCGTTTTGCTTCGGGTGCGAAATGCAATACTACCGGCTCGGGATTGAAGGTTTCATCGTTGCTCACGGATATATTCATAAGGTTGGTCATAACATTTTCCCAACTCCTGATGTAAGCGGGGTCAATCTCCTTTTCGCTCCAATAAGACTTTTGTAAATTCTCCGGAATCACAAACAGAATCCTTTCAATAAAACCGTTTTCAGTGCGGTTGTTTTTTGCAAGCTCATTCAGCAATCCGTTTTGAATAGTGCCCGCGACAGAAATAAAAGGCAACGGGATAAATATAGGCTCGCCTGTTTTACGGTCTATATTTATGGGCTTGGCGCTCCACACACTCAGCCAGAATTCCATTTCGCTGCCATTGTTGTAGCGGTTGAAATTTTTAAACCACCCCGCCAGCTCGTCCACATACACCCCGATACCTCTTTTGTTCATCCGGTGCACCTCCGCCAGCGCCTCGGGCGTAAAATCAGACAAAAGAAATTTTTGCCATGCAGGCTTCACCGGCTCACCGGCGCCCTGCTGTTCCCGTTCCTTTTTGGGCAGGCACACCGTCTTTTCATATTCCTGCCTTTGCTGTTCGTACCGCCTGTAGTTTTTCTTATCCTGCTCCACTATAGGCTGTAGCGCGAAACTGAGCGGATGGCTTTTGTTCGTTCCCGAGCGCGCCACAATAGCGAGGTATAAAACGGCACAATCCACCCAGCCCGTCATCACCTCCACCCTATGCGTATTCCCAATGGCAACCGACACCGCATACAACATAGAAGCCCCGATAAAGTCGACAGGAAAATTCAAACATTCATTCGTCGCGTTAATTATCGCCTGCACCCCCGCCGGAAAAACCTCCACCGGAAACCGGTTGATGCGTCTCGCTTCGGCTTCACTTCTTTGCCTGAACAGGTCGTTGACACGGTTGATGATATCAGCCTCCCTGTCATATCCTGTTGAATCAAGTTGTTTTATCATGTGCATACAAAATAATTACGTAGCACAAATGTACAATTCAATTTGTCATTTGACAAATAAATGTGAATGTTTTTTTGAGATATTTTTTTCTAAAATGGGTGGGAGTGTCGTTAGTGCCGCAAGTGCCACTTGTGCCAAGTGGTATTTGGGGGAAATATACTTTTCATATGCTGTTTGCTCTACCAAAGGTCAATGTCATTTAGTTAAGAAAAATAATCTTAATAATTTTCCATTTGCCTAAAGAACAACATGAAATATTCGCAAGCGCGACGCTATACCAGACGGTGTTGCCAATTATCTTTGAGCGTTTGAGTATGGGCTTTCTGGCAACCCCGCCATTTGCCAAAACATATCAAATACTGGTTTCATAATTTGATACAATTTAGCTTTAGCTCCTTCTTCATTTTCTGAAACTATATTGTTTAATATAACTGCTGGTAACAGAATTTCTTCTTTATTTAAAGGATAAGAATATTCATTTTTTTGAAAGACTTTACTTCCTTTAAGCCCGAATAAGCTTATATAAATTGCAAATGGAGGCTCAATCTGATAAAAGTTGAAAATCTTAAATGCTTCCAATAATTTATCAAGTATTGTATTTTCAAACTCAAAGCCATCAATTTTTTTTCTTGAGGGCTCAACATCATATAAAATATCAGTTAACTTATTGGTGTAAAATTCCAATGAACAATCTCTAAATAATTGGGTATATGTATGTATTTTTCTATTTTCTTGTGTTTTTATTGTTTCATCAAATGTCATAAAGCCATCTATATTATATAGATGACCATAGAGTGGTTTTAGATTAGCAATTAAAAATTTTTTTCTGTTTTCGTCAATAATGTCTATTGATAATTCATTCAATTGACCTAATGGCAGAATATGTAGAAAAAAAGAGTTTTCGACGTCAATATTGGGATAGAATTTTAAATCCATTACTTCCCTTATCCTACCTTTTCTAAAATTATTTGCCCTCTCCTTAACATCCCAATTTCCAATAAAAGCACTATTTAGCTCATAAACATCCAATAAATATTTACCAGTCATTTTTCTTTTATAAAATTTATTTGAAGAATTGAATGTAACCATGTGAGGTAATCCGATTGATTTATTTATGCCGATTATTAGAACTGATTTATCATCTACATTTAATACCCTTATAATTGCGCTATTTAATTTTGGCTCAATATTGTTTCTTATTATATCCTCTATCTGCTGTTTAAGTTTATCTTCATTATTAATACTTAAACCAATAATCTCTTTTGGTATTCCTGTATTTTGTCCATTATTTTTTCCTTCCTCTATCCCATATATTATATTACCACCTTCGGTATTTCCCATAGCTGCAATATCATAAAGAAATTCTTTTTTGTCACCACTTAAATCAATTTTTAATTCTCTTTTGTATTCCAAAATTTTGCTTTCTGCTATTTCATTTGAAATAAGTCTTTTTATATCATTGGAATCAATATCCTCAATTCTCTTGCCATTTAGATACATAATATAACAGTTAATTGATGTAAAAGTAGTTTAGTTTTGAAATAACCAAAACCACACTTTTTTGAAATATGTTTTGTTATTTCACACTTATTTTTGTACTTTTTAGTATAATTTTGTATTTAGATAAATGGCTAATTATAAACTTAAAGGGAATTTCATCGATGGGCTCTTTATAACGATTGCAGTTTGTGTATTTTCTACGGGGCTTTTTTGGGCTTTTTTTCAAAATAGCCACAGTATTATAGAATTGATAGGGGTCTTTGGAACTAATGTTACAATAGTAGGTTTTTTGATTGGATTATGGCAGCTTGCTAAATTGAGGAATGACCGAGAGGTAATTCAGAGAACTAGAATAAAAAGCAGGTTAGAATATGTTATTAAGAATAAATTAAAGGACATTCAGGAAGATTTTACTACATTAAATCCAGATGAAGAAGCTATCAAAAAGTATATAGATAGACTTAGCAAAATTCGGATTGATTTTTACGAAATTGAAGCTGAACATAATAATGAAATAAACTGCAATAACTGTCATGATAAAATAAATCTTATAATTAGTAACTTAGACAATATATTAAAAAGTAAAAATAAACAAACAGCTTTAGCAACTTTAAATAAACAGCAATATATTCAGGATTTTGCTGATTTTATTAAAGAAGTAATAGAGATAGAGTCTACACTGCAAAATGATTGATTTATGATTTTGAGTAAAAACCATCAATATTTAGTAGATAAATTAATTTATTTAACTAATGCTGATAGGATAAAATGGATAAAATACAATACCCCAACTTCATTTATATATAAATCGGATGGGAATAGTTTTGTCGTTGATGTTTTTAATTCAACTATAGATAAAAATGAGGAAAAATGTGTTGAATTAGCTATTATGAAAGATGGTAAAATCTATGAAGATTTAGTGTACTGCAATATTACTGAGTTTAAGGATGATTACACATTGTTAAATAATTTGTATAGTGCAGTAAAAGCTAAAAATACACAGAGAGATGATATCGATGTTATCTGTGAATCCCTACCAAGTTAAATTCCCCGTTGTCCGGCATGTTCCGAAAGGGTATCCCGAACTCCAAACTTGTCTGCCGCAGTAGATAAAAACCGTTCTCTGAACATATTCAACGAACGAAAGCCCAATTTTTAGCCCACGAATTTCCCAATTACCTCTTGGCACAAGTGGCACTTGCGGCACAAGCGGCATTTTACCTATATCCTTAGTGCCACAAGTGCCGCAAGTGCCGGTACTATTTCATAAAATAACTTATTCAACCCCTTTGGGGTTTGCGCAAATTAATTCTTTACCATGGGTTTCACCCATGGCTATTAAAAGTTTAGCCCTAAACGGGCTATCAAATAGAAATCATCCATTTTACAACACCTCAAAATATAATTTAGCCGTATTTGCTAAAATACACTTTGAGTGCCTTAAGCCCGACGGGCTTCTCTATGAATAACCCCCGGTGAAACCGGGCGGGAAGAAAGACATAGAAGCTTTACCC
>Ga0207047_1063_pt2 | contig 22844 bp, 11 predicted proteins | sample Alteio_BWMinCont_67_FD_153302 | JGI IMG/M metagenome (GOLD analysis project Ga0207047, IMG submission 153302) | Enriched cells from forest soil in Barre Woods Harvard Forest LTER site, Petersham, Massachusetts, United States -... | ecosystem: Environmental > Terrestrial > Soil > Temperate forest >...
TATAAATTGTTATCTTGCGCCGTTATTTTACTTATAGTTATTATTTATTGGCAGCAATGCTTAAAGTAGGAATTTTTGGCGCCGGTCATCTTGGAAAAATACATATCCAGCAATGGCTGAGTATAGAAAATATAGAGATTATTGGTTTTTACGACCCTGATGATACTCAGGCGGATACCGCTATATCCAAATATCATATACAGAGGTATAACGATATAGGTAAACTGATTGAACTATCCGATGCGGTTGATATTGTATCCACAACCACTTCACATTACGAAATAGCTAAGAGAGCCTTACTCTCGGGCAAGCACATATTTATAGAAAAACCACTCGCAAATACATTAGATGAGGCGACAGAACTGGTAAACCTCGTACATGAAGCTAATGTCAAATGCCAGATAGGGCATGTGGAGCGTTACAATCCCGCGCTGATAGCGCTTGGCGACCAATTGTTGCAGCCCATGTTTATTGAAGCGCACCGCCTCGCACAATTCAATCCCCGCGGAACAGATGTATCGGTTATCCTTGACCTCATGATACATGACATTGATATTGCCCTGCATCTCGTAAAATCACCGGTTCGCCGCATATCAGCAAGCGGCGTAGCGGTATTGAGCGAAACTGCTGATATTGCCAATGCACGAATAGAATTTGACAACGGATGTGTGGCAAATCTAACCGCAAGCCGTATATCACTCAAAAATATGCGCAAGATGCGTTTATTCCAGCGTGATGCATACATAGGAATAGATTTTCTGGAGAAAAAAACGGAAGTGGTTCGCATAAAAAATTCCGCTGCCCAAAATGGCATCCCGCATGGTGTCACTATCGGAACGGATTTTCCTATTGAATTGGCAAATGGCGAAAGAAAAATACTTTCGGTAGAAATGCCCGAAGTAGCACTTTTCAATGCAATAAAAACAGAACTGACTGAATTTGCGGAAGCTATAATTAAAGATAAACCCGTTCGTGTATCGGTTTACGATGGTTACCAGGCACTTGATATAGCATATCAGGTGCTTGGAAAAATGAGTATGCACAACCAGATGCACAATGTTTAGCAATATTATCCGTTATAAGCTATAGTAAAACTATCATGCGCAATTTTTATTCATCTATATATTTAGCACTTTTTTTATGCGTGGGTTTGATGAACTGCAATATTATCAACCCGCACGAGCCTACCCCTACATACATACACATCGATTCTTTTTCATTTATCCCTAATCCCAATGACGGCAGCCCTTCCCATAATATCAATACCGTATGGGCTTATTATAATAATAGTCCGGTTGGCGTTTTCGATTTGCCCGCAACTTTTCCCGTTATAGCAAGCGGCACAGGAACGCTCGAATTGGCACCGGGCATTGCAATAAACGGCATGAACGATTTCGAAACGCCTTATCCGTTTTATACCTTTGATACCTTTATGTTTACGGCTCAGCCCGGAAAGGTTATTAATCACAAGCCTGTTACTACTTATACTGCCGGTTGTAATGTAGTTATTATTTCCGATTTTAATGCCGGTATACCCCTTTTTGATTTGGATTACGGCACTGCTTATATGACAACAACTAATGTTGATTCCTTAGAATTTGACGGTTCCCCTGTAGGGGAAATTGTTTTAAATACGGCAAACGACAGTTCTATAGATAGTTCTATAAATAGCTTTTCAATAGATTCCGCAGGAAATTCTTTTATAGAATTTAATTACAAAAGTACAGTGCCTTTTTATGTAGGATTGCAAGGCGTTTTAGGGGCGACAGGCGAGATTTCTACTTCTCCTACATTTTTAATTGGCATTTATCCAAGCGCTACATGGAATAAATTTTATCTCAATACTGCTCCTTTTGCAAGTCAGACTAAGGCTACCAACTATCGCTTTTATGTGAAGGCGCCGGGCGGACAGGCGGGAAAGTTGTTATTGGATAATATTAAACGGGTATCCTATTAATATCTCAAGATGCACTTGAACTCTAAGAAAAAGAAAGCCATACGGCAATTAGTTTTTCTCGACTATACAACCGCTGTTTTAGCATGGTTTACTTTTTGGGTCTATCGTCAAAACCTGCTTACGAAAATTCCTTATTTTGACACACTCCATAAATTCCAACCCCGCGATTACATCAATACATTTATCATTATCCCCGCCGGATGGCTATTCCTTTACCTGTTGTCCGGCACCTATTTCGACCTCTATCGCAAGTCCCGTCTTAATGAAGTCAATCGCACGCTGATATCATGTATCATCGGTAGCACCGTATTATCTATTGTCGTGTTTGCCAATGATACCAGCGATTATTCCTACTTCATCAATGCCGCTACGCATTACCTATTCATACACACGCTCTATGTGCTTGTGTTTCGTTTGCTCATACTCAATCATGTAAAAAACAATCTTGTTCGCGGCAAAGTCGGCTTTAATACGCTTATCATCGGTGGCAACAAACAAGCCATCAATATCTATAAACAGCTTCTGGATAACCCCAAGGCGCTCGGAAATCTTTTTCTCGGCTTTATTTATTCCAACAAGGAAAACGGAAATGGCATGAGCGAATACCTGCCGCAATTAGGTCATTTATCACAGCTTGAAGAAATTATTGACAAGCACCATATAGAAGAAGTAATAGTAGCCGTTGATTCCTCCGAGCACCACTTACTCGAAAATATTCTTACACGTCTTTGTTATCACCCGGTAGTGGTGAAGGTATTGCCCGATTATTACGACATCATATCGGGCTCAGTAAAAACAAGCAATGTGTACGATGCCATCCTTATCCATATCCACCCCGAGTTGATGCCCGATTGGCAGCGGGTTTGCAAGCGTGCTATTGATATAACATTTTCCGCCGTTGCGCTTATTATTCTTTCTCCATTCCTGCTTTTTTCGGCAATCATGGTAAAGCTGTCATCAAAAGGTCCGGTAATATTCACACAGCAACGCATCGGTTTGTATGGCAGACCTTTTCGCATTTTTAAATTCAGGTCAATGTTTGTGGACGCGGAGAAAACGGGACCTGCATTGTCCAGCAAAATGGACGCCCGCATTACCAAATGGGGCAGGATTATGCGCAAATGGCGAATCGATGAATTGCCACAGTTTATCAATATCATAATAGGCAACATGTCATTGGTAGGACCACGCCCTGAACGAAAACACTATATAGACATCATTAGCGACCAGCACGCGCATTATAAATACCTGCACAAAGTAAAACCCGGGCTCACATCGTGGGGCATGGTGCAATTCGGCTATGCCGAAAATGTAGAAGAAATGATTGCCCGCATGAAGTACGATCTGCTCTATATAGAAAACTGCTCCCTGGCTCTTGATGTGAAAATTATCCTCTATACTTTAATAGTAATTTTTCAGGGCAGAGGTAAGTAGTTCGTCATTGCGAAACCCGCGCATAGCCTTATGGAGCAAGCTTGCGGGTTGAAGCAATCTCACGAAATGAGTATGCCCCAACTTACCGACAGAAGTATTTTCAGGACTTATTAGTATTACTCCCTTTAATTCTTACCCCCCTTTTACACAATTATTCACCGCCCAATTATTCAATATCACCTGCCCATATTCCGTTCCAACCGATTCCGGATGAAACTGTATGCCCACACACGGAAACTGCCGGTGCGCAACAGCCATAATAATTCCATCTTCCGACCGTGCAGTAATTTCCAACTCTGTATTTTCAACTTCATTTATTGCAAGAGAGTGGTATCGCATCGCTGTGAAAGGCGAAGGAATATTTCGGAACAAAGGATGATTATTGTGCGATATTAAACTCGTTTTACCATGCATGGGATACGCAGTTTTTATCAGCTTCCCACCAAAATACATACCAATAGCCTGGTGCCCCAGGCAAACCCCCAATATAGGAATATGCGAATGAAAATGAGCAAGAGCTTCCATGCAAATCCCCGACTGTAAAGGCGTTTCAGGTCCCGGGGAAATGATGAGCCGTTCCGGTTTTAAATCAATTAACTGCCGCAGGGATATTTCATCATTGCGATACACAGCGCACTCATTACCTGTTTGAAGCAGGTAGTGATGCAATATGTAGGTAAAAGAATCGTAGTTGTCAATGAGTACCCACATGCTGCGGCAATTTCTGGTTTATGGTATCAAAGAAATGTTGTAGGTCGGTGAAAGTAGTCCGGGCAAAGGGTAGCAATTTTCCCACCTCACCGAAAAACCACGGCGCTAAAGCCGATAGCCACGGATACGTTCTTGACGCCGCTATGGTTTGCGCGGAAATAATGTGCAATTGATTGCCGAGCCACAAAAGCGAACTCCACAGTATTGCGCCGAAAAATGCATACAGTATGCCCCCCGCCAGTTTATTAATAATGCCGAGCATTATCCCTTCTATCACTTTCTGAATCATTCTCGCAATAAGCCGCACCAACATCACCACAACGATAAACAATACGATATAGCTTATCAATTGAGCCCAACCCGAACTGATAACACCCTTATCCGATAACCATGTTGCGAAAATGCACGAAAACTTCAAAGCGCAAATAATGCCCAGCAACAAAGCAACCACAGAAAACACAGCCACAATAAAACCCTTCATGTAGCCGCGTATAAAAAACAAAATGATAATGATGATACTTATTGCGTCAAGCAGCATTTTAAAAGTGAAAAGTCAAAAGTAAAAACCCATCTTAATAAAGACGATAAAATAAATAAGCAACGTTTCAGAAATAATACTTTGCGCCTTCTCTGCGCTTTTTTCTTAGCGTCCTTTGCGGTTAAATTTAAATTTAAGACGCAAGCAATTGCTTCACCGCTTCCGATATTGCCTTGCCATCCGCCTTTCCCGCAAGTTGCTTGCTGGCGACACCCATTACCTTACCCATATCCGCCGGCGACTTTGCTCCGGTTTGCTCTATTATTTTTTTTCAACTCGGCATGTAGCTCATCGCTGCTCATTTGCTGCGGCAAAAACTTTTCTATAATAGCTAGTTCTTCCCGTTCCTTTTTTGCAAGGTCTTCCCGGTTTTGCTTTTCAAATATATCAAGCGAATCCCGACGCTGCTTTGCCAGTTTTTGCAGCATTTTTATTTCGGTAGCCTCACTGATTTCTCCGGCAGCGCCCTCCGAAGTCTTTTCGATTATTATAGCTGCCTTTATAGAGCGCAACGTACGCAATGCCGCCTCATCCTTGGCACGCATTGCATTTTTCAAATCTTCCATTACTTTTTGTTCGAGCGACATATTGTTATATATATGGTTTTAATGTTTGAAATTATAAATTAAATTCCTTGTGCGATTGCAATTTAACTAAATTTTTCATTTGAATACGTTTTAAAATACTTATTTCATGACATTTGTCATAATCCATGTTATCCCATTGTCTTATATTTGCACCCGATTTTATTGTACTAAAAATATAAAAAAAACATGAAAATAACAGTAGTAGGAGCAGGAGCAGTCGGCGCTACAGCCGCAGACAATATCGCACGCAGAGAACTTGCAGAAGAAGTAGTGCTATTAGACATTAAAGAAGGCGTTGCTGAAGGCAAGGCGCTTGACCTTACCCAAACCGCTTCATTATCAGGTTTCGATACCCGCATTACAGGCGTTACCAACAATTACGCCAAAACCGCTGATTCGGATGTAGTCGTTATCACCTCAGGCATCCCGCGCAAACCCGGCATGACACGTGAAGAACTTATAGGCACCAATGCCCGTATTGTAGAAGACGTATGCAAAAACCTGTTGCAATATTCTCCCAATGCAATCATCATCGTAGTAGCCAACCCCATGGATACGATGACCTACCTCGTACACAAAGCTACCGGGCTCCCAAAAAACCGCATCATTGGAATGGGCGGCATATTAGACAGTTCCCGTTTCAAATGCTATTTACAAAAAGAATTAGGCTGCTCCCAGCACGACCTGCAAGCTGTGGTAGTAGGCGGGCATGGCGACACAACCATGATTCCCCTTACCCGTCTTGCATCACTCAACAGCACACCCGTATCCAATTTACTCAGCCCGGAAAAATTGAAACAAGTAGCCGCGGATACTATGGTAGGCGGCGCTACACTTACCAAACTGCTCGGCACCTCCGCATGGTACGCACCCGGGGCAGCAATAGCCGTACTTGTAAAAGCCATTGTCCGCAATGAGAAAAAAGTATTTCCATGTTGTGTTTACCTTGAAGGCGAATACGGACAAGATGATATTTGTATGGGCGTACCTGTAGTAGTGGGCAGCAACGGTTGGGAAAAAATTATTGATTACAAACTCAGCAAGGAAGAGCAAGAAGCATTCAATAAAAGCGCCGAAGCCGTAAGAAGTATGAATAATGTATTAGACACGCTTGTGAAAGCGTAGTTCTTACATAATCCTTTTTACAAACCGCAAATTATGAGTGCGCTTTTTTAGCGTATTACTGATAATGCCCGCCGGGTCTATGTGGTCAAGCACTACTCTGCCTGCCGTTTCCGTAGCATGAATAACAGTTTGCCCGTCGAGCAATATAGCCACATGCACTATTTTCCCCTCAGCATTATCAAAAAAAGCTAAATCGCCGCAGTTGGCATGTTGCAAAAAATCAACCAATGTTCCTTCATTAGCTTGCTGGCTTGCATCGCGCGGTATAGATTTATTACACAACTTAAAGACCATTTGGGTAAGCCCGGAGCAATCAATACCCGCTATACTCCTGCCCCCCCATTGATAGGGAGCATGAAGATATTGCATAGCAGCGTCCTTAACCGCTGCGCCATTTAGGCTCACATTTTTAACTACTCCTTTTTTCCCCTTGAATTTTCCCGCCTTATTCACAGGTGTTATAAACCCCTTTTTTAAACGCACCAATTCACTTCCGGCAGGTAGCCACATTTCGCTGTTTTCAAACACCAATTTACCTGCATTTCCGGTTGAAAAATATTTTGCAGTTTTTCTATACTCCTTTGCCGTCACAACCGCCAACTGCGAAAACCTGCACCACCCCTCATACCCATCCCATTCGCAGGCTATGCGCGCCCAGTCTTTATTATTCACCTCAAGCACAGTAGCCCTCTCTCCAAAAAGTAACTGGCTCATTTGCTCCGCCCCATGCGACGGCTCACTGCGCAAAGGCATTACGGAAACATTACAGAAGCTGTAGGTTAATACCATATAAAACAATTGACAGGTGTAAAGATATATTGCCTGTAAATATTTGCACTAAAAAAGTTTCAAACAGGTTGTGATTTCAAGAAAATTATTGGCTCATTTTTACAATTCTCTCTGTCTTTATATTAGTCCCCTGTTCATTATAGACCTCTACCAGGTATATGCCATTAGCATACATACCCATGTTTATTTCCATTGCGTCCCAAACTTCCTGTCCCGGCGAGACGCCTTCATACAATACATTTCCATTAACGTCAAGGAGTTTTACACTCACCTTTTCAGAAGCCAAAACGTAAACTTTGGATTGCGCAGGGTTTGGATATATTTTTACAATCACCGGTGCTGTACTACTTGTATCAGCGTCACCTGCTATCGGTCCATGAAAAACAAACGATGTATCTGTCATCAACCGCACGGGAGTGACGTTTACAACCACTGTTTTCTCAGCAGTTCCGCAACTATTGGAAACCAAATAAGTGATAGTAGCAGAACCGGGTTTTTTCCCGGTTACTACTCCGCTGCTGCTTACTGCAGCTACAGAAGAACTGCTGCTCCACGTACCGCCTTTTGCCGTATCACTAAGCGTTGTAGTTGTCCCAACCTTAAAAACCGTAATTCCTGCAATGGCTGACACCACGGGCATAGTATCGACTGTTACAACCACCATATTCTTAGAAGTGCCGCAGCTATTGGACACAGAGTAGGTTATTGTATCATTACCTGCGGCATTCCCTGTCACTACCCCTGTTTTGCTTACCGTTGCTATTGCCAAAGTGCTGCTACTCCATTCCCCCCCTGTTGTCGTGTCGTATAAAACAATCGAAGTGCCTTTACACAGCATTGTCATTCCGGTTATTGCTGCAACAGCTGGTAGTGTATCAACAGTAATAACAACCATTTTCTTAGCCGTTCCACAACCATTGGAAACGGAATAAGTGATAGTATCAATACCCGAATTAATGCTGATTACCTTCCCCCCAATGCCAACTATAGCTACCGATTTATCACTGCTGCTCCATACTCCACCCTTGGTTGTGTCAACTAAAATAATCATAGTATTTCTGCATAATGTAGTCTTTCCCAAGATTTCCGAAACGGAAGGTATTTCGTTGACTTCTATAGTAACACTTTTCTTAGCAATACCGCAACTATTGGAAACAGAATAAGAGATACTATCAGACCCTCCCGCTATTCCTGTTACCACTCCTGCCGCGTTTATAGTCGCTACCGACTCATGATCCGTGCTCCATACACCCCCTGCGGTACTGTCACTGAGAGTGATACTTGTGCCGGCACATAGAGTTGTAGTTCCCGATATAGCACCAATAACAGGGGCAGTATTTACAGAAATAATAGCAGTTGTTTCAGAAGTACCGCAGCTATTGGAAACAGAATATCCTATTGTGGTTTTCCCTGCCGCAACTCCTGTTACAACCCCCGATGAGTTCACACTCCCAACCGAAATTGCGCTGCTGCTCCATTCACCCCCTTTTGTAGTATCGCTAAGTAATGTTGTAGTGCCCGAACAAAGTGAGCCGGTTCCTGTGATAGCGCCAATTGCGGGTATCGTGTTTACGGTTAAAACAACAGCCTGTTTACTAATCCCGCAGCTATTCGAAACAGAATAAGTGATAGTATCCACTCCCTCCGACACACCTGTTGCCATTCCCGTGGCACTTACTGTAGCTACTGATGCGGTTGTATTACTCCATACACCCCCTGCCGTAGAATCACTCAATACGGCGATATCCCCTGCGCACAAAATCGTTGTTCCCGAAATCACACTCACTACAGGCACCCCATTTACAACTAGCCCGAATGTCTTTTCAGCAGTACCGCAGCTATTACTTACAGAATACACAACAGTATCTACACCCTCTGCCATTGCTGTAACCATACCGCCACTGTTAACGGTAGCTACAGAGGTATCATTACTACTCCACATACCCCCTGCTGTGGAATCACTTAATATTATGGCAGAGCCCACACATACCCGGTTAATACCACTAACAGGAGTTATTGCAGGAACTGTGTTAACGCTTACCATCGCCGAAGCCGAACCGCTCCCGCAAACATTACTCAAAGTATAAGTTATTGCCACACTGCCTGTGGTCATACCTGTTAAAATTCCTATTGAATTAACAGTAGCTACCAACGTATCACCACTGCTCCACATCCCTCCTACCACAGAATCACTAAGCGTTGTAATAGTACCCGAACAAAGCGAAACAGTTCCGGTAATCGCAGCAACGTAGGGTATCGTGTTTACAGTTACAACAGCAATTGCATTAGTAGTTCCGCAACTATTCGAAACAGAATAAGTGATAGTATCCACTCCCGACGACACGCCTATTACATTACCCGAGCCATCTATAGTGGCTATCATAGCATCACCCGAAATCCATATACCGCCGCTATTGCTATCTGATAAAGTAGTCACAGCATCTGCACATACCGAATCTGCACCTGTTATCATTGCCGCAGGATTTTGAACAGTAACAGGAATAATGGCGCTGCTGGTACCACACGAATTAACTATCGTATAAGTTATCGTAGCCGTGCCCGCAGCAATACCTGTCACATTACCCGAGCCACCACTTCCGATTGCTATCGGAACTATCGTGGCTATCATAGCATCACTTGTACTCCATGTTCCCCCACTATCCATATCAGACAAACTAGTGACAGCACCTATGCATACCGAATCTGTGCCTGTTATTACCGATGCAGTACTTTGAACTATAGTGGCAACGGCAGCGCTCGTAGTGCCGCAAGAACTCATTGCAGTATAAGTAATAGTATCAATACCCGTGCTCACCCCTGTAACATTTCCCGATCCATCTACAGTAGCCACTGATGTGTTGCTGCTGCTCCATATACCGCCGCTGCCACTATCTGAAAAAATAATTACAGAACCCACGCATATCGAATCAGTGCCGGTTATCATCGAAGAAGGGCTTTGGACTTTTATAGAGACAGTAGCCCTGGCAGAACCACATGAATTAGTTAGGGTATAAGTTATTATAACCGTGCCCACAGCTACTCCCGTCACATTACCCGAACCATCTACAGCAGCTATCTTGGAATTACTTGTAATCCATGTACCGCCGCTACCGGCATCAGACAAGCTAATTACAGCGCCTACACATACCGAATCTGTGCCTTTTATTACCGACGCAGGATTTTGAACTATAATGGCAGCGGTTGCGCTCGTAGTGCCACATGAACTCATTACAGTATAAGTAATAGTATCAATACCTGCACTAACACCTGTAACATTCCCCGATCCATCTACAGTGGCTACAGATATATTGCTGCTGCTCCATATACCACCACCACTTGTATCTGACAGGGTAATTACAGCGCCAACACATACAGAATCCGTTCCGGTCATAATCGCAACAGGGTTTTGAACTTTAACAGAAATAGTTGCGCTGCTTGTACCACACGAATTCGTTATTGTATAGGTAGCAATTGCCGTACCCCCCTTTACCCCCGTTACATCACCCAAACCATCTACAGTAATTATCGTAGCATCGCTTGTACCCCATGTTCCTCCGCTACTCGTATCCGATAAAGTAGTCATAGCGCTTGCGCATACGGAATCCGCGCCCGTTATCATTGCCACGGGGCTTTGAACCGTAATAGCAATAGTTGCCCTGCTAGTACCGCACCAATTCGATAGCGTATAAGTTATTATAGCCGTGCCACCTCCAACTCCTGTTACATTTACCAGGCTACCAACCCCCGTAGTTATTGTAGCTACTGTAGCATCACTTGTACTCCATACTCCCCCGCTGCTCGTATCAGATAAAGCAGTCACAGTTCCCATACATATCGAACCCTCTCCTGTTATCGCCGCCACGGGGCTTTGAACAGTAACAGGAATAGTTGCACTTGTTGTTCCGCACAAATTCGTTACGGTATAAGTTATTGTAGCTGTGCCCGCCGCTGCTCCCGTTACATTTTCTAAGCCATCCATCCCCATAGCTATCGGGGTTATCGTAGCATCACTTGTACTCCATACGCCTCCGCTACTCGTATCCGATAAAGCAGTCACAGTACCCACGCATATCGAATCCTCTCCTGTTATTATCGCAGCAGGGCTTTGAACAGTAACAGGAATAGTTGCGCTCGTTGTACCACACGAATTCGTTATTGTGTAAGAAATGGTAGCTGTGCCCGCTGATACTCCCGTTACATTTCCCGAACCATCTACAGTAGCTATCGTAACATCACTCGTACTCCATGCACCCCCGCTAATGGCATCGGACAAAGTGGTTACAGTTCCCACGCATATCGAATCTATACCGGTTATCAACCCTGCAGGGTTTTCAACCATAATACCAACAGCAGCCGTACTTGTACCGCATGAATTAGTCACCGAATAAAATAAGATAGCCGTACCCGCTGCTACTCCCGTCACATTTCCCGAACCGTCCACCATAGCCACTGTAGGATCACTCGTACTCCATGTTCCCCAGTTGCTCGTATCCGTCAAGGTAATCTCAGCGCCTGCACACAACGATATAAAGTGAGTACCCGTTATCGACGCCACAGTATTTTGAACATTAACAGCAACAGTAGCACTCATACTGCCACACCAATTCGTTATTAAATAAGAGATGATAGCGGTACCGCCTGCTACGCCCGTCACCGAGCCCAAACTGTTCACAGTAGCCACCGTAGCATCACTCGTACTCCATGTTCCGCCGCCACTGGCATCTGTCAAAACAGTCACAGCGCCCGCACATACCGAATCCGCACCCGTTATCAATGCCACAAGACTTTGAACCCTGACAGGAATAGTTGCGCTGCTTGTGCCGCACGAATTCGTTACTGTATAAGAAACGATAGCCATACCCCCCGCTACTCCCGTTACATTACCCGAACCATCTACTGTGGCTATGCTCGTATTATTACTGCTCCAAGTGCCGCCGCCGGTAGTATCCGTTAATAGCGTTAATGAACCTGTACATACAGAATCCGCGCCACCGATACTGCCAGCGTCAGGTAATGGCTCCACTGTAATTGTCATTGCAGTATTAGCTGTGCCGCAACTATTGGTTACTGTATAAATTAGGGTATCAATGCCTGTGCTTACTCCCATTACCACGCCTGTCCCCCCTGATGTGGCACTCACCGTAGCACTGCCATTGCTTGCGCTCCACACACTGCCTGTATCTCCACTGCTGCTTAAAATTACAGAGGATAACACACACACTGAATCTGCGCCACTGATAATACCTGCATTGGGCAATGAATTCACCTTAATTACCGTTGTAGTGTAAGTTGTACCGCAACTATTGGTTACTGTATAAGTAACCGTATCAACACCTGCGCTTACTCCCGTTACCACACCCGCACTATTTATTGTAGCATTGCTATTACTTACGCTCCATATACCGCCGCTACCGCTATCAGACAAAGTAGTTACAGACCCCACACATATCGAATCAATACCCTTTATTACAGACGCAGGGCTTTGAACTGTAATTACGACACTACTGCTTGCAGTGCCACATGAATTTGTTACAGTATAACTAATAGTATCATTCCCCACACCCAATCCTGTCACATGCCCCGATGAATCCACAGTAGCAATTTTTGTATTGCTGCTGCTCCATGTACCTCCGGTAATGCTACCCGACAAAGTAGCTACGGCACCTGTACAAATGGTTTCCTTAGTAGCGCCGATAACAACACCAGCAGAAGCGCTCACTTTCCGGACACGCTGATTGAACCAATCTGATAAATATAGATTCCCGGATGCATCGATAGCTATCCCTTCCGGACCATTCAACTCAGCCGCAGTAGCTGGTCCCCCGTCACCGCTATACCCCCCACTACCTCCTGCACCATAGCCATCTCCAACAACAGTAGTTATAATGCCTGAAGTACTTATTTTGCGGATAACATGATTGTCCACGTCGGAGATAAAAATATTTCCCGACTTATCAATTTTTATACAATCGGGATAACGCATTTCTGCTGCTGTAGCGGGACCGCCATCGCCACTATAACCCAACGTACCATCGCCGGCTACTGTAGTGATAATACCTGTGGTATTCACTTTTCTGATTCGGTTGTTATAATGATCTACAATTAATAAATTGCCAACCGCATCCACGGCTACATCCGACGGATGATGCAATGCGGAACTCGTAGCTAGTACACCATCGCTGCCATAACCGCTGAAGCCTGTTCCGGCGTATGTAGAAATGACACCCAATGTGTTTACTATTCGAACTCTGTGGTTAAAGTAGTCCGCTATATAAATATTACCTGCGCCATCTACAGTCACCCCACATGGAGTGTAGAACGTAGCGCTCGTTGCCGGACCACCATCGCCGCTGAAACTTCCCCCGGGGCCACCGCCTGCTACGGTGGTGATAGTACCTGATAAATCAACTTTGCGGATACGATCGTTACCTGCGTCGGATATGTATAAATTACCTGTAGCGTCAAATGCCAGTCCGTAAGGAGTATTCAACTCGGCGCTCGTTGCCGCACCACCATCACCACTGAAACCAGCCTTGCCAGTGCCCGCTACGGTAGTAATGATACCTGAAGCGTTCACTTTACGGATACGGTTGTTAAAATGGTCTGCAATATAAACATTTCCTGTCACGTCAATGGCTATGCCCCATGGATATTGTAGTTCCGCGCTCGTAGCGATACCCCCGTCACCGCTATACCCGGAAATACCGTCACCCGCATAAGTCGTAATAATACCACCTCCTAACCCACTTACAATTACAGTATCGGTAGCCGTAGCAGTGCCGCAACTGTTGGTTACTGCATAGCTTATTGTCGCTGTACCACCTGATATACTCGTCACCAAACCTGAAGAACTAACTGTGGCTATTGTAGTATCAGAAGATAACCAAACCCCTCCCGGTATGGTATCGGTTAATGCGGTAGTGCTTCCTGAGCAAATTGAGGATGTACCGTTTATTGTTCCGGCTGTCACTACTCCGCAATCAACCAATACCACAAATGTAGCTGCTGCACTGCCACAAGCATCAGTAATAGTATAGCTTATTGTGTCAGTACCCGCTGATACACCCATCACTACTCCGCCCGAATCAACAGTTGCATAGCCATTACCCGCAGACCATTTGCCTCCCGGTATGGTATCAGAGAGCTTTATTGCTGAGGAAATTATTACAGATGATGCACCCGTTATACTCCCCGCATCAGGCAATGAATTCACCGAAATTGCCTTTGTAGTATGTGTTGTTCCGCAACTGTTAGTCACGGTATAGGTCACTGTATCAACACCTGCGCTTACTCCCGTTACCACACCCGCACTATTTATTGTGGCATTGCTATTACTTATGCTCCATATACCTGCACCGCTGCTATCAGACAAAGTAGTTACAGAACCTGTGCATATTGTATCAGCACCTATTATTACTGATGCAGTGCTTTTAACCACAACAGTATCAGTAACACTGGTGATACCGCATGAAGTCGTTGCCGTATAAGATATAATAGCCGTACCTGTGCTGACTCCGCTCGCCACTCCCGCACTACTTATTGTGGCTATCTTGGTATTACTACTGCTCCATGTACCGCCGCTGCTGCTATCATACAAGGTTGTTACAGAGCCTGCACATACGGTATTGGCACCTGTTATCACTGATACAGGGCTTCGAACTGTAATTGCGAAAGTAGCGCTTGCTACACCACATGAAGTCTTTGCCGCATAAGTAATAGTATCAATACCCGCACTCACTCCCGTAACATGCCCCGATGAATCCACTATAGCAATTTTCGTATTACTACTGCTCCATATACCGCCGCTATTGCTGTCATACAAAGTTGTTACAGACCCTGCGCATAGGGTATCCGCGCCTGTTATCACAGACACAGGAATTTGAACCGTAATTGTGATAGTACTGCTTACAATACCGCATGAAGCTATTGCGGAATAAGTAATAGTATCAATACCCGCACTCACTCCCGTAACATGCCCCGATGAATCCACTGCGGCAATTTTTGTGTTGCTGCTGCTCCATGTACCGCCGGTAATACTTCCCGACAAAGTAATTGCAGAGCCCGAGCATATAGTATCCTTAATTGAACTGATAACAACACTGGCAGAAGCGCTCACCTTTCGGACTCGCTGATTGTAGCTATCTCCAAAATATAAATTCCCTAATGCATCAACAGCTATCCCCTCCGGACCATTCAGTTCTGCAGCAGTGGCGGGTCCTCCGTCGCCACAATAGCCGCCATAGCCTTTTCCTGCACCATAGCCATCTCCCGCAACAGTAGTTATAATGCCCAAAGTATTTACTTCGCGGATACAGTTATTACCTGCATCTGGTATAAAAATATTTCCCGACTTATCAATTGCTATATCAAGTGGATTACACATTTTTGCCACTGTGGCGGGACCTCCATCGCCGCTATAACCCGATGTGCCAACGCCAGATACTGTAGTGATAATACCTCCGGTATTCACTTTTCTGATTCGATTATCGCTAACGATATATAAATTACCAACCGCATCCACGGCTACACCTTCCGGAAAACTCAAATTGGTGCTAGTAGCCGCTACACTGTCGCCGATGTAACCGCTAGCTCCCGTTCCTGCGTATGTAGAAATGATGCCCAAAGTGTTTACTTTTCGAACTCTGTTATTATTGTGGTCCGCTATAAAAATATTACCGGTATCATCAATAGCCACTCCCCAGGGATTACCCAAGTTGGCACTTTTAGCCGCACCGCCGTCGCCACTGAAACCACCAGTGCCGCTGCCTGCTACGGTAGTAATAGTACCCGATAAATCAACTTTACGAATACGCATGTTTTGGTTGTCAGATATATATAAATTACCCGACTCGTCAATGGCTATGCCCGCGGGAGAATGTAGTTCCGCGCTCGTAGCCGCACCACCGTCACCACTGAAACCAGCAGTGCCGGTGCCTGCTACTGTGGTAATGATTCCCGAAGAACTTACTTTACGGATACAATTGTTAACATTATCTGCAATATAAAAGTTTCCTGCCACGTCAACGGCTATACCCCATGGACTATTTATTTTCGCACTTGTTGCCGCACTATCGTCACCACTATAACCGCCATAGCCTTTTCCTGCACCATAGCCATCGCCCGCTACAGTCGTAATAATGCGACTTACCATTTCACTTACCATCACCGTATCTGTGGCCGTAGCAGTGCCGCAACTGTTGGTTACTGCATAGCTTATTGTTGCTGTACCACCGGATATACTCGTCACCAAACCTGAAGAACTAATTGTGGCTATTGTAGTATCAGAAGACAACCAGACCCCTCCCGGTATGGTATCGGTTAATGCAGTAGTACTTCCTGAGCATATTGATGATGTACCGGTTATTGTTCCGGCCGTCACTACCCCGCAATCAACCAATACCACAAAGGTGGCTGCCGCACTGCCACATGCGTTTGTCACTATATAGTATATTGTATCAGTACCCGCTGATACACCTGTCACAACTCCGCCCGAATTAATAGTTGCATAGCCATTACTCGCAGACCATTTGCCCCCCGTTGTGGTATCTGTGAGCGTTATTGCCGAGTCAGTTAATACAAATAATGCACCTGTTATACTCCCTGCATCAGGCAATGAATATACAGAAACCGGTAGGCTCACGGAAGTATCACTGCATCCGGCGGCAGTCGTAATGACTACGCTGTATTCGGCAGCTATATTAGCCGTATAAGATGAACCGGTAGCGCCGCTGATTATAGTAGTGCCGGCAGCGCCGCCATACCATTGATAGGAATACCCCGCACCTGTGTCTGCATAGAGTATTACGCTATCATACGGGCAAAACGAAGTTGGTCCCGACGGTGTAATAACATTTGCAGGCAGGGCTGCAGTAAGATGAACGCCTGCCGTAGTATCGCTGCATCCACCGGTTGCGGTAGCAATAACCGAATAAATGCCGGCAGCCTTTGCGGTATAAGAAGCATTTGTCGCCCCGCTTATTGCACTGCTGCTGTCATACCACTGATAGCTATATCCGGTATCTGCGCTTAATAACACACTGCCTTTAGCACATAATGTAGTGTCGCCGGAAACGGAAATAATCACTACCGGTTTTATGCAGGAACTGGCAGTTGCCTCGCTATCGCTCCATGGGTGTCCGTAAAGTTTTATATCATCAATAATACCCTTAAAAGGAGACGGAAAACCGCTTAATGCTTCTTCTAAATCAAAGCCAATGCTAATGCCATCTGTACTCACTCCCATAGGGGTACCCGGATTAGTGATGTTGGTGGTAGCTTTTAAAATGCCATTAACATAGGTTTTATAAGCAGTGTCGTTGAATGTTACAACCACATTGTACCATACATTTTTTACAATATGTGGCGTGTAATTAAATTCACCAACATCTGCGGGGCTCAATCCGGCACCTGTGGCACAAGCTGCGGTATAAAAAACTTCCTGAGTACTATCATAGGTAGTGCAATCATAGGCATCGCTCCGATCTTGAAACTCCAGGGCATAACATCCTGTGCCAACTCCTGTTTTCCCGCGAAGGATAATGATATTATCCTGGCAGGTTCCGGTATAAAAGCCCATCACTTTTACCGTGGCAGAAATAGTATAACCCAAAACATTAAATGCCGGAGAATATGGAACAGAGATATAACTATTCTTGCCGTTAAAATAATAGGCGTCACCCGCTATACCGTCTTCCCCTGTTGCCGGAGTAATATTGTACGCTGTCCCATCATGCCCATGCCCTGATACATCTTTCACTTCACCGTTCATATCCCAGTGAGCTATCAATCCTGTAGTATCCTGCGAATAAGAAACAAACCACCCTGACACAAGAATAAGAGTAAATAGTTTTTTTATACCTCCAATTTGTTTTCTCATTGCCATCATTTCAATTACAGGTTTATTTATTTATACAATAAAATATTGCGCAAAACAGAAGAGTACAATACAACACCTGCATATGCCAATAAGGAAAAGAAAAACTTTTCATAATGAAATTCTTATGTGTTAGTAATAATTTCATATAATCATAAAAATATTAAAAAAATAAATGCACTTTAGTATGATTTTGTATCTGTTACAAATATAAGCATGGTTTTTTACCCTTTTAGTGGTGTTTTAACTAATTTTTTTACCGTTAAAAGACGGTATAATTAAATAAATCACAAACACTTAAACACTTGGAAAACAGGCAATCCCGGCATGGGTCCTTTTCCTTTTTCACCCGCCGAAGCCTTTGGCGACGGGGGGTTCACCTGCAATAGCTTTTTCCCTCCGCTCTCCGCTCTGTTTCTCCGCTCTAAAAAGCTTTTTTTCTCTCTTTCCCAAATAACAATTAAGCCTGCCTGCCGACACGCAAACATTTGCATAACTTTCCCCGCTCCGATAGCTACCGGAAGCGGTGATTAACATATTTGAAAACTAAAAATAGTGGGGTACAATTCCCCCATAAAAATAACATTATGGAACTTTACCTCAATTTATGAACATTGATAAAACAACTGAAAACTTTTGATTTTTATGCAACATAACAAGATAGTTCCGCCCCCTCAATTTATAATACAAATTGCCTTTAAAGCGGAATTAAATGGCACTATCTTTCAAAACAAAAACAAGCAAAATGAAAAAAAACACTCAATATGAAAAATATGTCAGTCCTCCCATTTTACAATACGACTCGTTTGAAAACTGACGTGTTTTGCTATATTTTTTCTAATATAAAAAACTATGTCCGCCCCCTCAAATTACAATACGACTCGTTTGAAACCGGACGTTATGGACATATTTACAATTTTGGTTTTTCAATATATCTATCAACAAAAAGACACCTACCCGAAAATTTGTTTTATTTTACAAAATTCTATTTCCAATTAAATGGCTAAGCAACCTCAAAAACATTTACCCAAAGGAGCCCACAAACAATCGTCGCAGGCGAAAACCCCTGTTATACGGCAAAACGCTCAAATATCTGCTGAAACAAAAAAATCTCTTTCAGCAAAAAAGCTCATGTACATAATCCTTGCGGCGGTTTCATTTTTACTGTATATCAACACTGTGCAAAACAGCTATGTGTTGGACGACACTATGGTGATAACCAAAAACACCATTGTTACCAAAGGCATTAAAGCTATCCCCGAGCTTTTAACCACAGCGCACCTGAAGGGCTTTGCCATATTCACAAACGAAACATACAGACCTTTGTCTCTGGTATTGTTCGCCATTGAATATCAGTTGTTTGGAGCAAGTGCGGGTGCCGGGCATTTTTTTAATATCCTTTTTTATATAGGTTGCGTGCTCCTGCTTTTTATTTTTCTTGATAAATTTTTTGAAGAGGAAAAAACCGGCGTCGCTTTTATAGCTTCGCTGTTGTTTGCGGTGCATCCCATTCATACCGAGGTAGTGGCGAATATCAAGAGCCGTGATGAACTATTATGTTTTTTTCTTGCATTCTCTTGCTTAATTCTATTCATCAATTATTCCCGCAACGGTAAAATATTTCAGCTGTTAGCCGGCGCATCTTGTTTATTCCTCGCATTTTTATCTAAAGAAACCGTGGTTACTTTTTTAGGAATTATTCCACTCGTTTTCTTTTTCTACAAAAACGAAAACAGGAACCGGAGCATTTATATTGTTATCAGCGCCGTGTTGGTAACCCTCATTTTTTTGGCTGTCAGGGCTGCCGTTTTACACGCCCCATACTTAGCCAACGACTCATCTTCTATCAGCTTCATGGATAATTCGCTGACAAAGCCCCCCACCGCGGCTTCAGGGCTTGCAACCAAAATATTGATATTGGGTTATTACATAAAACTGCTGTTCATCCCCTACCCGCTTATTTGCGATTACTCTTACAACAGTATCCCTTTTACTTATTTCAGCAACCCAGGTGTAATACTCTCCCTGCTTTTATACATCGCGCTCGCAATTTTTGCAATAACAAAGGTTTTCAAAAAAAATAAAGACCCTTGGGCATTCGGTATTTTGTTTTACCTGATGACACTATCCCTTTTTTCCAATATCCCATTTTTGATAGGCGCAGTCATGGCAGACCGGTTCCTGTTTTTTGCGTCAGTTGGTTTCTGTTTGCTCCTTGCACTTGCTGTTGATAAATGGGTTATAAAATCACAAACAGCAACCGCCGAAGCTATCTTAAAAAATGTCAAAACGTGGTTCATCCTTGCGCCGGTTTGCCTGCTTTTCGGCAGCATAGCTATTGCCCGGAACAGTGACTGGAAAAACAATTCGTCATTGTATAAAACAGACCTTGAAAAAATGTCGGATAATGGTCGCCTTAATTATTATGTGGGAGATGAATTACAACATCTTTATACAGACGAAACTGATGCCAATAAGCAAAAACAAATGAACGAAGAGAGCATGGACTATTTTAAAAAAGCCTTACAGATATACCCCATATATCCTGAAGCGCTCGTGGACATGGGCGTCGCGTATTTTCAAGACGGGAAAAGCGACTCTGCGGAAAAATTCTACCGAAAAGCATTAGCCCTTGACCCGAATCAAACAAACGCAACTAATAATTTAGGCACTATTTATATCCGTAGCAACCGGTTTCGCGAAGCATTGGATTTATATAAAAAAGCAATTACGATTAATCCCAACTATGTTGAAGCATATTTTAATCTTGGAATATGCTATATACAAGTGCAGCAATTCGACTCAGCAATTGCATATTTTAATAAAACACTCGATATGAATCCGAATTATACAAAAACTTACGAAGTACTTGCTATTACCTATAACATCATGGGCAATAAGGCTCTTACCGAAAAAAACGTAGCCATTGCAAAACATTATAACCCAAATTTTAAACTCCCATAAAGTTTGCAAATACTTCTAAAACTTCTAAACACTCAGTTCGTAATTAAATGGCTAAAAAACAAGATAAAAAAAATCCGCCCAAAGGAACTGACAAACAAGCATCACAAACAAAAGTTCCTATTACCCGGCAAAACAACAAAATATCAGTAGAAACAAATAGACTTCTTTCCGCAAGAAGAACAATATGTTTAATACTTGCGGCGGTTTCATTTTTGCTCTACATAAATACGGTGCAAAATGGCTATGTGCTGGATGATTCCATGGTCATAACAAAAAATACCATTGTTACAAAGGGTGTTATAGCTATTCCCGAGCTACTGATAACACCTCACCTGAAAGGCTTTGACATTTTCACAAATGAAACATACAGACCATTGTCGCTGGTGTTATTCGCTATTGAATATCAAGCGTTCGGAGGGAATCCTGCCGCAGGACATTTTTTTAATGTCCTTTTTTATATGGGCTGCGTCCTGCTGCTGTTTATCTTTCTTGATAAATTTTTTGAAGGAAAAAAAACCAGCGTCGCTTTTATGGCATCGCTATTGTTTGCGGTACATCCCATCCATACCGAGGTAGTGGCAAACATTAAGAGCCGCGATGAACTGTTATGCTTTTTTCTTGGATTCGCTTCTTTAATTATATTCATCAATTATTCACGTAACGGTAAAGTACTTCAATTGTTAGCGGGTGCTCTTTGCTTGTTTCTTGCTTTCTTATCTAAAGAGACCGTGGTTACTTTTTTAGGAATTATTCCACTCATTTTCTTTTTTTATAAAAATGAAAACAGGAAACGCAGTATACATATTTTTATCAGTGCAGTATCAGTCACCATAATTTTCCTGGCTATAAGAGCCGCTATTTTGCATACCCAATATTTAGCCAACGACACCTCTTCTATCAGCTTCGCAGACAATTTGCTGATTGGCGCCCCCGATGTGGCTTCGCGGGTGGCAACCGAGATGTTGACACTGGGTTATTATATAAAGCTACTGTTCATACCCTTTCCCCTTGTCTGCAGTTATTCATACAGTAGCATCTCTTTTGCTCATTTTAATTATCCGGTTGTAATAATTTCCCTGTTTTTCTATACTGCACTGATAACTTTGGCAATAGTAAGACTTTTCAGAAAAGATAAGGATGCCTGGGCATTCGGTATTTTGTTTTACCTCATTACAATATTCCTATTTTCCAACATACCATTTTTGTTAGGCGCTGTGATGGCTGAGCGATTCCTGTTTTTCGCCTCTGTGGGCTTCTGCCTAATCCTTGCCCTTGCTGTTGATAAATGGCTCTTAAAATCACAAGCATCAACCGGCGAAGCTATACTAAAAAATACCAAAACATGGTTGATGCTTGTGCCTGTTTGCCTGCTTTTGAGTAGCATTACTATAGCACGCAACAGCGACTGGAAAGATAATTACACATTATTTAAAACTGACCTTAAAAAAATGCCGGATAATTGTCTCCTTAATTATTTTTTTGGAAACGAATTGCAACATCTTTATGCCCAGGAAACCGATACGATAAAGCAAAAACAACTCAACGAAGAGAGTATGTATTATTTAAAAAAAGCTTTACAGATTTACCCGGACGATATTGAAGCGCTTGTTGATATGGGACTTGCGTATTTTCAAGCAGAGAAATATGATTCGGCAGAAGTATTTTATAAGAAAGCATTATACCTAAATCCTAATGAACATAAAGCAATCCTTAATTTAGGCGCAATTTACTTTCGGAACAACCGGATTCAACAAGCATTGGATTTGTATAAAAAAGCAGTTTCCCTTAATCCAAATTACGTAGAAGCATATTTTAATCTTGGAATATGCTATATACAGCTGCAGCAATACGATTCAGCGATAGCGT
>Ga0207047_1081_pt1 | contig 22760 bp, 9 predicted proteins | sample Alteio_BWMinCont_67_FD_153302 | JGI IMG/M metagenome (GOLD analysis project Ga0207047, IMG submission 153302) | Enriched cells from forest soil in Barre Woods Harvard Forest LTER site, Petersham, Massachusetts, United States -... | ecosystem: Environmental > Terrestrial > Soil > Temperate forest >...
CAAGGGCTATAAAACATGCGTTAACTTTTGGTCAGCATGGATTGCCGCTTATGGGCACAGGCGACTGGAACGATGGTATGGACAGGGTAGGAAATGAAGGTAAAGGCGAGAGTATTTGGTTAGGCTTTTTTCTCTATGACATTCTCTTGAAATTTATTGAAATAGCAAACCTGCGCAACGATGCTGTTTTTGCTGCACAGTGTAAAAACGAAGCGGATAAATTGAAAGATAACATTGAGAAAAATGGCTGGGATGGCGAATGGTACCGCAGGGCATACTTCGATGATGGCACGCCGCTTGGCTCTGCAAGTAATACTGACTGCCAGATTGATTCTATTGCACAAAGCTGGTCTGTATTATCAGGAGCAGGTGAGGCTAAACGCTCGCTGATGGCAATGGGGTCAGCTGAAAATAGTCGTCGGATATGTGCGTTCTTACACCATTCCCTGTTGGCGGGTGCCACCAATGCTGCACATCACCTTCCTGGAATTGACGCGTCGCGCTAAGCAGTATCTGTTTGCGCGCCAATTGTGGTGCTATATGAAGCAGTGCTAAAACATCCTGTAGCTGATCCCGGAAACCAAAAGCTCCGCCGGACTGGTAATACCCGCTACGCCCCCATAGGCGACACGACAATGTTTGATAAGTTAGCCATCCATTGACTATAATATTGAGAGAAGCGTCAGGGGTTTCTACCTGTAAAGCGGCAGTAGTATGTTTCCAGTAATCCCTTACCTTTTCAAGCGCTTTATGAGCAACTTCGGCTCCGTGAAACTGGTTTACAATATCGCGGGCATTATTCAGGTCTTTTCCTGCCCCCAACCTGAAAATAATTTCGCGCTCCTCGCCATCCGCAAGATTGAATGGCACCTGGATCGCTGCGCATGGGTCTAGGGCAACACCAACCTTACCTGATAATTTTAAACGGTGCATTGCATCAGGGTTTTGTAAAGACCCGTTGCGACCGATAAACTCAATCCTGTCGCCGGTGAAAGTTTTGTTTACATCATCCACATCAAAGAAAGCAACCCTGCGTCCGAATTCTGTATTGTATGGATTTTTCGCGAAAAGAGTTCCAGAGCCATATACAATCTCCGTAAGAACATGCATAGCTGTCTTAGGCCTGATGTCGCCTAATACCCATTCAATATAACCTGTAGCAGAAAGCCTTCGTTGCCTGCCTGAATCATTCCGGATCTTTAACACTGTAAACTTAACAGGAGACGCAATATCAACATACACCGTCATTTCCGAATGAATGCCATTTTCAACGTGTTCAAACACGCTATAGCCAAATCCATGCCTAGTAACGTAGGATGATTCCCCTCCCCGCGGAAGCGGTGTAGCTGACCAGAAATGTCCTGATTCTTCATCGCGCAAATAAAAAACTTCTCCCGCCGAATCGCTGACAGGGTCATTGTTCCACGGCGTAAGTCGCATTTCGTGGGCATTTTCAGTCCATGTATATGCCTGCCCGCTTTCGGATACTACGGTTCCAAAATCAGGGTTGGCTATCACATTTACCCATGGGGCAGGCGTCCTGTTTTTATTATCAACGGTAATTATATACTCACTTCCATCAGATGAGAAGCCGCCTGTGCCGTTGAAAAAAATCAGGTCTTTTTGAGGAAGAGCGGTTGACATTGCCGGAACCGGAGATGGTTCTTGCGTAATATACGGAATTACAGATTTTATGTTAGCCCTGCGGTTAAGATGGTCTGCCAATGTTCCGTTAGCATCAGATATATTAACACGGGCAACGGTCTGGAAGAGAATACGGTCTTCATTTGAAATCTGATCCGCAGCCCTTACAAAAATTCCTCCGGGACGGTCCATCAACTCATTTGGAATAAGCGCCTGTATTTGGTTCTGAAAAACCTGCCGGTAACCACCATGATCTTCATTCCAGATGACAAGGTCTACAATAAGCCCTTTAAGTCGCCAGTAAGTGTGGGCTTGTATCAATTGCCTTGCCAGTTGTATGTTCTCCTGGTTTTCTATTTGCAGCAAGACGATGGGCAAATCACCCGAAACGGAATAACCCCATAAGCCTGACTGCCCCCTGTGGTTTTTAATAATAACTGTGGGATCGGCACGTAAGTACTGGTTAGTGAATATCACGGAACCGGCGAGTCGCCCGAATAGCTGCTCATCAGCTTCTGTTGCGTTTATCTGCCTCAGAATAACCTGGCTGTGCGTCCACGCAAGTTCAAAAACACGGTCTTTATGATGCTTGTCATGATACTTTTCAATGAGCTTGTCACATATTTCCCTTGTATCGCCAATTCCTAATATCAGGTCTATTGTAATGCTTTCCTGGGGTTCCAATACTATTTTGTAGCGTATCGCAACTACGGGGTCTAAGACAGACCCCTGACTACCCGAAAGAGGTCCCGGATTAGTCATGGCCTTAGGATTAGCAACTGTATTTCCACGGCCAAGGAATTCCATCCTGTCTGTTTCGTAGGATATTTCCGCCTTTCCCTCACCGTGTATAATCATAGAATGAAACATCCAGGGTGTATGCTCATTCACAGAGCGGGGACGGCGTGTGCAAATAATAGCCTGCTGAAGGGGAAGTATCTCTGTCTGGACAAAGAGGTTATTAAAGGCAGGCTGTTGCGCATCAGAAGCAGAAGAAGCAAGGACTACTTCTGCATAACTTGTAATCTCAATAGTTCTTCGTACAGTGGACTTGTTGGCAATCTGCATACGCCGCATCTCAATATCGTCTTCCGGAGATATAACGATCTCCGTATGCGTTTCTATATTATTATTGACATTATGAAAATCAACCCGGCCCTGTGAAAATGCCGCTTCATAACTCTTCTCTTTTTTAAGCGCCGGCTGGTGCGTGTTTGACCAATATTCACCGGTATCAACGTCACGGATATAACAAAATGTACCCCAATTATCGCATGTGCCGTCTTCGCGCCAGCGGGTAATCGCAATATCTTTCCAGCGGCTATAGCCGCCGCCGGAATTTGAAATCATCACATGATACCTGCCATTCGACAACAATTGCACTTCGGGTGTAGGCGTATTTGGGGTATTCATTATCCTTACCACCGTTCCGCTTACCGGTGAACTGAAATCGGCAATATCCGTTGTGTGCATATAAAATGAAGATGCCTTCGGTATGCGCTCCTGCAATAACAACATGGTTGCCTGGAATTGCGGCTCAGCTTCAAAACGCCGCTGCATGGGCTTGTCGTTCATTAAATATCCCAATGACAGCAGACTCATACCCTGGTGGTGCGCCATAAATGATTCTATAACGGAATTAGTTTGCCCCCGCTGCAAGCGCGACGGCGTATAATCTATAGCTTCATAAAAACCGTATGCCCCTTCAAAACCATCAGCTGATAATAATTCAAGGTTTTGACAGGATGCATGGGGAGCAATCATCAGCCCAAGCGCCGTTGCGTAGGGAGCAATTACCAAATCTGTTTCAAGACCCCGTTTTAATCCCAGCCCCGGCACGCCAAATGCCTTGTATTGGTAATTTGAACTAGCGTCTACCATATTATAGCCCGATTCTGAAATGCCCCACGGTATTCCATGCTGTTTTCCGTATTCAATCTGCCGCTTGACACTTGCGTTATAGGTCTGTCCCAGTAATGTGTTTTCATAGGAAGGCATTACAAGTAACGGCATCAGGTATTCAAACATAGAGCCACTCCAGGAAAGCAATATCGGATCGTCTCCGGCTTTTGTAAGCAACCGCCCAAGCGCAAACCAGCTTTCTTCAGGCAGCTTTCCCTGCGCAATAGCAACAAATACACATAGTCTTGCTTCGGAAGCGAGCAGGTCATAAAATCCCGGGTCACAGGTATGCTCTTCAGGCTTGTAACCTATTGTCAATAAATGTTTTGACCTGTCATAAAGGAATTCCCATTCCATATTTGCAAACGCTGCGCATTCATCAACAAGCTTTTCAATGTGCGTTAATCTTTCTATAGCATGCTGCTGCGCTACAATAACTGATGCTTTAAAAGTATCAAGCCATTCATTTTCTTCAGCGGTATTACTCTCATCTTTCAAAGCGCCAAGCCCTAATATTAACTCGGTGGTTTTATCCAAAAAGCCACTCAATGTTATATCACTGTTTATGTCAATGATATTTGTAAACTTCTGTGAGGCAGGCGGCAGTGAAAACCATGGCGCGAATATCTGAATGTCAGCAAGGGCTCCCTCCAATTGTTTTGACAAACTCTCTTTCCACCAATCTGCCAGGCTTCCGGCTTCGGTAACAGTGTTTTTAACAGACGACTCAAAACTTGCCTGTAAGCGTTTCAATCCATCGTTAATACTATCTAACGTTGGTGGCTTTATATTACATTCAGTTTCCAGTATAGCGGCAAATTCAGTAAGCGCTTCTCCTTTGTCTATGGTTTCTTTAAGTACTCGCAAAGTATCCCGCAATCCATAAAATATTTTTGTTCCTGCAATTTTTTTATGAAGTATTTCAAGGATGCCTTGCCGCAAGGTCAGCAAATGACCGGCAAGGTTCCCGCTATCTACCGTCGAAATATATTTGGGCAGGAGGGGCATTAAAGATTCCGTGTCATACCAGTTATAAAAATGGCCGCGGTATCTTTCTAATTTCTTCATCGTTGCTATTGTCTTATCCGTACGGTCAAGAAAATTACTTACAGAGATATAACCGAAATCAAGCGCCGTTAGGTTGGCAAGAAGAGATAAGCCGATGTTGGTAGGTGATGTACGATGCGCGATTACCTCCGGAGGGTATTGCCGGAAATTATCGGGCGGCAGCCAATTATCTTCATCCCCCATAAAACGTTCAAAAAAAGCCCACGATTTCCGGGCAATCTTTAACAGGAACATATTTTGCTGTTCCGTCAGCTGTGATTTTTGTTTTGCTGAAGGTCTTCCCGCCAGCCAGGTTACACAGGGAGACAATGCCCAAAGAAGTAATACCGGTCCCGCGATGATTAACCTGGCCGGATCATAAAAGCTTAACGAGGCCAATGTAGCAAAAGCAAAAAAGGGCATTATCCACATGGATGCGTATGATGCGCGAAGACTATTTTGATTTGCGTTTTCCCGGTTGGTTGAGACATCCCATTCAAGAAGCTTTTTATGCGAAATAAGCATGCGCCAAATGGTACGCATTACCGCAACTAAACTCACGAATGCCTCGTAAGGAAGGCATATCACTGAAAAAAGTGTCTGAACAATGGTATTGCCGGTTGCATATAAGCGAGTCCGTATGTGATGGGATAAAATGACATCTTCCGGCTTTTTAAAAGTATCCCAGATGAGGGTTATAAAAACCGGGAATACAATAATTCCGGATACAGCAATTGTCCAAAACAACGGATTGGACGATGCTACCCAGCCTAAAATTATGAGCGTTGTGAAAGCTATCGGTACGAGGCTGCGGCGAATATTATCAAATATCTTCCAGCGCGATAAAGCGGATAGAGGATTTTTATACAATCGCTTATCCGAACCCGGAACCCAGGGCAGGAACCATGAAAATATTTGCCAATCTCCCCTGAACCAACGTGAACGTCGTTTCATATCCAAACGATAGCTCGCCGGATATTTTTCAAATAACTCCACATCACTTAGAAGCCCTGACCTCACATAGCAACCTTCGAGCAAGTCGTGGCTAAGGATACGGTTTTCAGGAAGCCTGTCTTTCAGCACCTTTTCAAAAGTGTCGATTTCATAAATGCCTTTCCCGATAAAAGAGCCCTCACCAAACATATCCTGGTAAACATCCGATGTAGCACGTGTATATGGATCTATTCCGGGTTCATTGCCATGCAGCCGGGTATAAAATGAACTGCCTGACTCAGGCAAACTCACAGACACTCTTGGCTGCAGAATGCCATACCCTTCAGTTACACGTTTTGTTTTTTCATTGTAAACGGCATGGTTCAGCGGATGAGCCATTGTCGCAACCATCTTCCAGCCTGCCCCCCGTGGCAATTGGGTATCTGAATCGAGTGTAATTATATACTTTACATTCCGCAAAACAGCAAGATTTCCTACCACGCATGAAAACCGGTCTTTTGAATTTCCTCTCAGCAAGCTATTAAGTTCCCCAAGTTTTCCGCGCTTTCTTTCATAGCCCATCCATATTTTATCCTTTGTATTCCATTGGCGCGGGCGGTGAAAAAGAAAAAATATATCCCGCTTGCCATCTTCGTATTTATTTTTCAGGTCTTCAATTCTCTTTTCCGCCAATTCCAACAATTGCTGATCTTCCGGAAGAGTTTCCGTATCCGAATCCGCAAAATCAGTCAACAAGCCAAAATACAGATTTTCATCCCTGTTTGCCAGAAACCTTACTTCCATTACCTCAACTAAATCTTCTATAGCCTGGGCATTAGTGAGCATTGTAGGAATTACCACGAGCGAACTATAATCACCGGGGATAGAAAGGGAAAAATCCATTCTCGGCAATAATCGCGGCTTTACAAGCATGGTTGAAAAAAAGTTAACCACCATAATTGCCAATTGGCTGGAAGATAATAGTAGAAGAATGCTAATAATTATTAGCGACCAATTGCTTTCCTTATCGTTATATGCTTTTATTGAAAACCCAATTGTTATCACTATCGTTATCAGGAAAAAAGGACCCAAATATGCCAATAAGCGGTGTTTCGTAAAAAAATCATTAACCGACCGAACAAGAGAGTGCCGCACACCCGCTCTTTTTTTCGTTTGGTAGAGCCCATCGTCTATGAGGTAGTAGCCTACATGTGCTTTACGGCTGGTTGCCTCGGCATTTTGACCCTGCTCACTTGCAAGCTGAATAGCAATTTTGGCTACCTCGTTTTCCGAAAGTTTGGTGACTTTTGAAATACTTTCTACAACATGGCGGTAACTATCCCTGGTAGCAAAGTCCATCTTCGCATAAATACCGCCATTATCTTTACGAAGTGTTTGCTCAACAATGCTATTCTCTTCGACAAAATCCCGCCAATCAAGCGTACTCAGCAAACGAAGACTGCCGATACTATTGGCAACCGACACCTGGTTAACAGCCTGTTTTTGTATTTCCGCATTTACCAGTTCACTCGTGGTTTTTCCCTCTTCAATTAACCGTTGCTCTATCCACGTAAGGGCCAATGCCAAAGCAGGACCTTTCCCTAATAATTGGCGGCTCATTTCAGATACGAAGGCACTTGACATCGGAGGGTCAGACCTCGCCATATCGGCGGTTGCCAATATGAGGTTCTTCGGGTCCTTTTCAGCAATCTCCAACATTTGCTTTATCCAGTAATCTGCAAGGTTCTTATCAATTCTTTCAATAGCTACCATTGAAGAGACGCGCCTGAGGTTCTCGATTAATGTAAGCCGGAGCATAATGGGTATCGCCCATAGTTCCCCTAAATTCAGGTAAGAAACTGATTGATATGATTTTATAAAATTACTCAGGCGTTCCAGGTCTATGCGGCCATCGCTATGAGATATTATCTGTAATGCTATATCGTAAACACGTGCCAAACCGGGCGATGTGGCATTCAGCAATTGGGGTAATGTTTCATTGTATCCTTTAGGCAAGTGTTTTCTTGCCGTTCGTATCTGTTCTTCAATCAGGTAAAAGTTATCAATTAACCATTCTCCGGCAGGTGTGATAATGCGGTCCTTTTTAATTGCATCCACAAGCAGCTTGCGCACGGCATTCAATACTCTTTCATTATCTGCAAGACGGTTCAGCAACTGCCCTTTCGCATGTGTATTGCTTAAAACGTGTGTTTGGGCAAGCGTCTTGCCAAAATGATCCAATTGGTCCGAACTAAATAACTCTGCTCTTAATGGCTCCTCTCTCGTATAATAATTTTGTTTCGGACTGCTTACCTGGAAGTAAGCCCTCATATTTGAGATCAATTCGTGTGCCGTTCCAATTGTCAACTTCATAATTAATTCCCTTTTGCAGCCAGAGGAGCCGCCAATGTGTTATTAACAATTTCCTGTGCCTGCTTCAAAATTAAATCTAAATGGTCTCTTCCCAGAAAGCTCTCCCCATATATTTTGTAAATATCTTCTGTTCCTGACGGGCGTGCTGCAAACCATCCATTCTTCGTCGCAACTTTTAACCCTCCGATAGGCGCTTTGTTGCCAGGTGCATTAGTCAATATGCTTTCTATTTTTTCACCCGCCATATCCATAATCTGAATTTGCTGTGGAGAGAGTGCACTTAGCATTTTTTTTTGACCGGGGGTTGCCGGCGCTTCAATACGGTCATAAACAGGTTCTCCGAATTCCTTAGTAAGTCCCTCATAGATTTCACCGGGGTCTTTACCCATAACGGAAGTTATCTCCGCAGAAAGCAAGGCGGGAATAAATCCATCTTTATCTGTTGTCCAAACACTGCCATCCAGGCGCACAAAAGAAGCGCCGGCGCTCTCTTCGCCAACAAAACCAAGTGAGCCATCCAGTAAGCCGTCCACAAACCATTTGAAACCTACAGGCACTTCATAAAGTTTCTTGCCGAGTTTTGCCGTTATGCGGTCTATCATACTGCTGCTCACGACCGTCTTGCCCACGGCAGTTTCTTTATGCCAGCCAGGACGATGCTGAAAAAGATAGGATATACAAACAGAGAGATAATGATTTGGCGGAAGCAGCCCTGCGCATTTTGTAACAATACCGTGCCGGTCATGGTCAGTATCGCAAGCGAAGGAAATATCGTACTTGTCTTTCAGCCCGATAAGACTTTGCATGGCATAAGATGAAGATGGGTCCATTCGTATCTGCCCATCCCAATCCACAGTCATAAACCGGAATGTGGGGTCAACTGCTTTATTCACTACAGTAAGATTCAATCCATAACGCTCCGCAATCGGTTCCCAGTAATGGACGCCTGCGCCTCCAAGAGGGTCAACTCCTATACGAATGTTCGCGTTGTGTATGGCTTTCATGTCAATCACATTGCAAAGGTCAGCAACATAGGTATTTAGGTAGTCGTGCTTGTGCGTTGTGGATGCACGCAGGGCTTTGTCTAAAGAAACTCTTTTAACATCAACCAACCCTTGTTCCAGCAACTCATTTGCTTTGGCTTCTATCCAACCGGTTACCGAAGTCCCTGCCGGACCGCCGTTTGGAGGATTATATTTAAAGCCGCCGTCGTGCGGGGGGTTGTGCGATGGTGTAATTACAATACCATCAGCCAGTCCCATCTTGCGGTCCTTATTATAAGTAAGAATTGCATGAGAAATTACAGGCGTCGGGGTATATTCATCCATTCCGGCAATCATTACATCAACCCCGTTTGCCGCCAACACCTCAAGCGCGCCGGCAAGAGCCGGTACGGAAAGCGCATGGGTATCCATGCCGATGAACAACGGGCCATCAATCTTATTCATTTTGCGGTAATCGCAAATGCCCTGCGTAATTGCAAGGATATGTTGTTCATTAAAAGACCTTGTAAATGCAGAGCCCCGATGACCGGAAGTGCCAAACGCCACTCTTTGCGCCGCTAGATGCGGATCGGGCACATCACTATAATAAGCTGTAACCAGTTTGGGTATATTAACCAGCATCTCTGATGTGGCAGGTTTTCCGGCAAAAGAACTAATTTTCATATGCTTATAAAATTATCAGGCAAAAGCGCCGCTGCTTTATTATCAACAAACCAATTTAAATTACCATGCACAGGGTTGATGAGCTGTGCCGGAAATTGAGCCGGCTGGTAAGAGTCCGTCAAAACCGTGTTTAAAATTTCTGCTTTACTTTCTCCTTCCACCAGGAACATAATATGATGAGCCCGGTTGATTAAATCTGCTGTCATCGTAACCCGAAACATTTTTTGCTCCGTCACATACACTTCCTTTACCAGGCGCTTATGTTCAAAAATAACGTCGCTACCCGGAAAGAGAGATGCCGTATGACCATTTTCGCCAAGACCAAGAAGAATACAATCAAAACAGGGCGGTTCGTTTCCAAAGAATTTTTTTAGGGTGTTTTCATATTCACTTGCAGCCTCTGTGGGCTGCAAATCAACAGGAATGGGATTAATGTTTGATGGCGGAATAGCAACATGGTCAAGCAATAACGTCTTTGTCATGTGTGCATTATTTTGCTCATCGTTTGATTGCACACAGCGTTCATCGCCCCAGAATACAAACGTTTTGTTCCACGGTATTTGATTACTAAATGGCGGCTTTGATAAAAGAGCGTATAATTGTGCGGGAGTATTCCCGCCAGAAAGAGAAATAGTAAATCGCCCTCTTGTATCAACCGCCTTGGTTGCAATCCGGATTATAAATTTACAGGCGGCTTCCGCTAATTCCTCCGTAGTCTGAAAAACCTGTATCTTATTTTTCTTTTCCACACTCTTCTTTTTCAAGTGGTATTACAATCCAGTTATGTCCGTCTTTTGCTATCAATGCTTCTGCATCTTCCGGTCCTGCCGATCCGGCATCGTAGTTGGGAAAATTAGGAGAAGTATTTGCTTTCCATGCGTCTATAACAGGCATCAGTATTGCCCATGCTGATTCTACCTGGTCGGCACGCATGAAGAGTGTGGCATCTCCCTGGAAAACATCCAGCAATAATGTTTCGTAAGCCTCGGGTGTACCGCCGGAATAGGCATCACTATAACTAAACAGCATGTCAACAGGATTAAGGAGCATTTTAAGCCCCGGCTGTTTCGCCTGGAACCTCAGGCGTATTCCCATATAAGGCTGTATATTCAGTACCAGCCTGTTGGGCAGCCAGTTCTCGGTTGTTTCAACAGGGAATGAATGATGCGGCACGGGCCTGAATTGGATAGTGATGACTGAAATGGTTTCATTCATCCGCTTGCCTGTGCGCATATAAAACGGCACACCCTGCCAGCGCCAGTTGTCAATAAAAAATTTTACCGCTGCAAAGGTTTCTACATTGGATGACCTGTTCACGTCGGGCTCCTTCCTGTAACCAATAACTTTTTTGCCCTCTATCCATCCATCTCCGTACTGTCCTCTCACCGCGTTTTTATGCACGTCCTCCGGCTTGAACTTTCTTAACGCATTCAGCACATCTACCTTCTTATTGCGCACCTCGTCTGCATCAAAAGAAACCGGCGCCTCCATGGCGATAAGGCACATCAACTGGAGCAAGTGATTTTGAATCATGTCCCTGAGTGCGCCGGCGGTCTCATAGTAATTTCCCCTGTTCTCCACACCCAATTGTTCCGACACGGTTATCTGCACATGGTCTATGTAGTTACGGTTCCACACGGGCTCAAACATTGCATTGGCAAAACGGAATGCAAGAATATTCTGCACTGTTTCTTTACCGAGGTAATGGTCTATGCGGTATATCTGCGTTTCGTCAAAAAGTGTGTGCAGCAGCGTATTCAAATGCCTGGAGCTTTCCAAATCGTGGCCGAAAGGCTTTTCGATAACTATGCGGCTATGCTTGCGGTCTGCAGTTAATCCTGCCTTCCCTATTCTTGTTGCAATATCTTCAAAAAAAACAGGCGGAACAGCAAGGTAAAAAATACGGTTGACAGGCGTCTTCCATGTTTTCTCTAATTGGTCAATTTGTTTTTTAACCGTATTATAAGTCGCCATGCTGTCAAAATCACCTTTGCGGTAACTGATACATTTTTCAAATGCAGTCCATTCACTCTTCTTTGCTTTCCCCCTGCGCGAAAACTTATTAACCCCCTCATTTACATGCTTACGAAAAGCCGCATCCGTCATATCCGTACGGGCAATGCCCAATACTGCAAACTGCTCGGGTATCCAGTCATCCAAATACAGATTGTAAATAGCGGGAATCAATTTCCGCCATGTCAGGTCTCCACCTGCGCCGAAAATAACAATGACTGTCGGAGGAATTTTTACTGTTGGTTCCATTATTTTTGTTTTTGTATCCACTGTGTATGAAAAGTGCCGTTACGGTCGGTGCGCTCATAGGTATGGGCGCCGAAGTAATCGCGTTGTGCCTGTATAAGGTTTGCCGGAAGCCAGTCGCTCCTGTAAGCGTCATAATATGCCAGCGATGCCATCATAGCAGGGATTGGCACTCCGGTATCAATCGCGGTTTTTACCACAAGCCTGAAACCATCCTGGCAAATCTCCAACTGGTGCGTCATATCTTTATTCACAACCAGGTTAGACAGCGAAGGCTCACTTGAATAAGCAGCAAGAATATCATCCAGCAAGCCGGACCTTATTATGCAGCCGCCACGCCATATACGGGCTACCGCATCAAGCTTTAAATCATAATTGTATTCTTTTGAAGCGCGCTGTAACAGCGACATGCCTTGTGCATAGGTAGTGATCATGGAAAAATAAAGTGCATTTTCCAGCCAGCCAATCAATTCACTTTTACTTCCCCTGAATGGAACTTTATTCCATTGCAGCATTTTATGTGCCGCTGCCCTTTCCTCCTTAAATGCGGAAATATCCCTCATGGAAACCGCCGCATCAATGTTGGGAATAGGTAAATACATATCCATTGCGCTTTGCGAAGTCCATTGCCCGGTGCCGTTTTGCTTAGACTTGTCAAGAATCATATCTATCAGCCTGTTTCCGGTCAGGTCATCTTTTTGTAAAAAAATATCCGCTGTAATTTCTACAAGATAAGACTTCAACCTGCCCTCATTCCATTTTGAAAAAACGTCGTGTAGCTCATCATTGCTTATGTTAACGCATTCTTTCAACAGGTGATACGCTTCCGCTATTAACTGCATCAATCCATACTCTATACCATTATGCACCATTTTTACATAATGCCCCGCCGACCCCGGCCCGAGATAAGTAACACATGGTTCGCCATTCACTTTTGCCGATATATCTTTAAGCATTGGCGCTACGCGCTCATAAGCCTCCTTTGCGCCGCCCGGCATGATACTCGGCCCGAAGCGGGCGCCATACTCCCCCCCCGAAATTCCCACACCCATAAAATGGATATTCTCTTTTGCCAGTTGCACAGTTCGCATATCGGTATCTGTAAAATGGGAATTGCCGCAATCCATCACCAAATCGTCTTTCGACAAAAAAGGTTTCAGCTCGCCAATCACTGCATCCACAGGCTTCCCGGCAGGCACCAGCAGCATAATCACCTTTGGCGACTTTAAAGCCGCAAAAAAATCTTTAAGATTATGAGCGCCTGATACCTTCCGTCCTTCAGCCTCGCTTACTAAAGCATTTACTTTTGCATCGTCTTTGTCAAATCCTGCCACGCCATATCCATGATCGCACATATTGTAAACAAGGTTGCGGCCCATTGTGCCTAAGCCTATCATTCCATAATCATATTCCAGTGTTGCCATTTTTACTCTTTTATTTTATCAGCTTCCTTTATGAAAAGTACATGTTTTAATAAACTCTTTTGCCATCTCTAATCCCTGGTAATGTAACGCCTGGATACCGTACTTACGCGCTACCTCCACAAACATAAGCCGGTCGTCAACATACAGGGCGTGTTCAGGTGGTGTTTGCGAAACATCGCACGCCATCCGCAGCATATCACTATCAGGCTTGCGCAAATGGATATAGCAGGAAGAAATATAGCCATCAAATAATTCACCCAGCTTATACTTTTTTATCCGGTGTTCATTCAGCTCCCGCCCTTCGTTATTTACTGCAACTGCTTTAAGGTTATGTTTCTTTTTGAGGTCTTTAAAGAAAGAGATAGTTTCTTCAAACGCCGCTGACTGGTCAAACATAAATTTTATGAAGTCTTCTTTTGAAAAACTCCTCTTCTGGTTAAAAAACACCCTGTCCAGGTATTCATCAAGCGTTAATTTGCCTTCTTCAAATGTATCAAAGGTAAGGTGGTGGCGTTCGTCCATATCTTCCTTATCCAACCCGAATTTTTCTGCCGCCCGCTTGCGCGCACCCCTGTCCCATCCGTTGGTGAGCAATACGCCTCCTATGTCTAAAAACAACGTTTTTATTTCGCCCGCTTTCATTGTTATGTTTTAATTTTAGTTGCCTTTAATTGATTCCCATAATTTTTCAAGCCCTTTATCTATGTCCTTACCCAAATTGATGCGGATAACCCTGCGCCCCTTATCATTAAGCGATTTGAAATCTCCAAGTGATTGCGCCTGGTGCAAAGTGGAAAAACCAAATTTTTCACCCGGTATGGGCAAATCATTTTCTTCATCACCGGTAAACAAAATATACAAACCTGTTGCAGGACCTCCTTTATGCAACTGCCCTGTAGAGTGCAGGTAGCGCGGGCCGTTTAGCAAGGTGGTTGCTGTCTTCAGTTTGCCCCTTGTTTGTTGTCTCCATTCCTGCAGCAATTCCATCCGCGGGTCTGTCATCAGGAAATAAGGCAGGAAAGCAACGTAATCGCCGGGCTTTGCCGATGCAAGAAAAGCATTCACAAAAGCCGCAGCATTGTTGTTTTTATCGGCAAGCGCTTTTACTCCGGCACCTCCATAAACAGAAAAGTCACCATCACTCAATAACGGTGTTTCATTCTTGAATGCACCTTCTTTCTTCCAATCATCCAGTATATTATTGGTGTTCTTTTTGCTTTCTTCCACATTGGGCTGGTCAAACGGATTGATGCCGATAATCATTCCCGCAACAGCTACCGCTATCTCCCAACGATAGTATTCACTGCCCAGAGCAATTTTATCCGGCACTTTTATCCTCACTACAGGATGCCCTGCTGCTTCAAGCGCTTTAAGTTTTTGCTCATCAGCCGCATTATCGTCAGAAGGCAGATACATTTGAACGAACACCCTATCGTTTCCATAAACACCGGGCTCACCAGGCTGTTCACCATTCACAGGTATCAACCCCTTTCCTTCTTTCCCTGTGCTTTCCGCAAGCAATTGCTCTACCCAATAGCCAAAAGAGTTTATAGACGAAGACAATACAAAAGTAACCTTATCGCGTCCGTGCCGCTGGCATATCCCTAACAGCGCACCTAAACTTATAGCGGGATTAGATGCCGCAGGTACATAAGCATCACTGCTCACCTTCATTTGCTTTGCACCGGACATCAAAGCATTATTATCAATTCCCATCAGCGCCATAGGCAGCAATCCAAAATCAGACAGCACGGAGTAGCGCCCGCCAATGCCCGGGGGGTTAATAAATACTTTCCTGAATTTATATTTCCCGGCCATCTTTACCAAAGGAGTTCCCGCATCAGTTATAGCTACGAAATTGTTCCCGGCATTCCCCTTGCTTTTCTTTTCCACCAGTTTGTAGAAATACCTGAAGAAACTAATTGTCTCTCTTGTACCTCCCGACTTGGAAGCTGCAATGAAGAGCGTCTTTTCTATATCTACCTTTTTTTCTACCTCCAGTATTGCAGCGGGGTCTGTATTATCCAGCACAAGCAACTCAAGGTAACCGTCCGTTGTACCATAGGTTTCCCTCGCCACTTCTGAGCATAAACTGCTTCCGCCCATACCCAGCAACACGGCATGTTTATAACCTTCCTCTTTAAGTTGACGCGAAAACGCGGCAAGCGCTTCCACGGTTTGTGTGAAATCATCAGGCAATGTTATCCACCCCATATTCTCCTTTATCATTTTTGCCTCCTCAGCATCCGTTTTCCACAGGTATGGGTCTTTGTGGTAAAGGCGGGCGCCAACCTGTTTCCCATCCATTGAAGCATAAACAGCCTCTATTTCCTTTTTATAACTGCCATAGCTTATTTGCTGTGAAGCAATATGTTCTCCCAGCATCTTTGCTCTTTTTTCAGCAAGGCTGGTCATTAACAGGTTATATGGTTCTATAAATTTATTGACGCCATCATTCTCCAATTGGTCTGTTACAAAATCTATATCAATACCTGCCTTTTTAAGCTTTTTAAATATTTGTGCTGCTCCGTCCAAATCTTTTTTTATAGTGTTTTTCTCTAGCTTACCATGATCGGCAAACGCATCAATGGTTTCGTCCGGCAAGGTATTGACCGTATCAGCGCCAATTAAAGTTTCCACATAGCGGACATCACTGTAAAGCGGATCTTTATTACCGGTGCTTGCCCACAAAGGCCGCTGCACATGAGCGCCCTTATTTTCCAGCGCTTTCCATTCAGCGCTGCTAAATAGTTCCTTAAAGCGATGGTACGCAAGCTGTGCACTGGCAATACCGGCTTTACCAAAAAGCAATTGGGGGTGCCGCTTCTTATCTTCATTTCCGGGGATAATATATTGGCCTAACAATCCATCTACCAGCACATCAATCCTGCTGATAAAGAAACTGGCAACGGATACAATATTATCGACCGGCTTTCCCTTCGCTACCCTCCGTTTAACGGCGCGGATATATGCATTTGCCACTTCTACATACCTTTCAATTGAAAAAAGAAGGGTTATATTGATATTGATGCCATGGTACAGGCACTCTTCAATAGCAGGAATTCCCTCTTTAGTGCCCGGTATTTTGATATAACAATTAAGGCGGTCAACCAGTTTATATAATCTTCGCGCTTCACTAATTGTACCTTGCGTATCGCGGGCAAGGTAGGGCGACACCTCAAGACTCACAAAGCCATCGGTACCACCGGAACTGTCATACACAGGTTTCAGTATATCACACGCATCCTGCACATCTTTTATGGTGAGCGCGTCGTATATCTGTTGCGGCGTTAAGCCCTTTGCAACAAGCTCTTTAATCTGCGGGGCATAATCTTCGCTCCCGGTAATGGCTTTGTAAAAAATACTGGGGTTGGAGGTAATGCCTCTCAATCCCTGTTCCGTCACCCTCTTTTTTAATTCACCGCTGGTGATTTTTTTTCTTGTCAGGTTATCCAACCAATAACTCTGGCCATAATTTATTAAGTCATTTAGTGTGCTCATACAATTACTCCTTCATGTTTTTATTTTCTATTGCTAATATTTTTTTTAATCTTCTTTTGTGACGCGCGGCATTGGAGAAATCCGCTTTAAGAAATGTAAATACTATTTCTTCTGCAAGGTCTATACCAATCACACGCTGGCCAAGACATAGTACATTGGCATTATCATGCTCTACAGATTGATGAGCAGAATATGTATCGTGGCATACGCCTGCGCGGATGCCTTTGAATTTATTTGCTGCTATACTCACCCCTACTGCGCTGCCACAAATGAGAATACCCCTGTCGCCCTGCTTATCCAAAAGTTCTTTGGCTACATCCTCCGCAAAATCAGGATAATCATCTGTTTTATCTTCGCTATAGGCACCCAGGTCAAGCACCTCATACCCTTCCCGCCGCAATGCTGCTATAATAAGGGTTTTGTAACCAAACCCGGCATGGTCTGCGCCTATAACGACTTTCATGATTTATCTGATTTACAGGATATCATTTTATTTACTTTATCCACAACATTTTCTACGGTAAATCCATAGTGCTTAAACAAATCTTTGAAAGGACCGCTCTCTCCAAATGTCGTCATCCCCATTATCTCACCATCCTCCCCCACCCACTCATGCCAGCCTTCCGGCGCAGCAGCTTCAACAGCCAGCCGTAGCCGCACAGCAGGCGGCAGCACTTCATCACAATAAGCTTCCGGTTGTTCCCTGAATAATTCCCAGCTCGGCATACTCACTACACGCACATCAATACCATTTGTAAGTAATTGCTTTTGCGCCTCAAGTATATATTGCACTTCCGAGCCAGTAGCGATTAATATAGCAGCAGGTTGCTTTCCCTGCTCGCGCGATAATATGTACGCTCCTTTCAAAACACCGTCGGCGCTTGCTAATTTATCACGGTCAAAGATGGGTACCTTCTGTCGTGTAAGCACCAGCATAGTCGGACCTTCCATTCTTTTTATAGCTGCCATCCACGCATACACGGACTCATTCGCATCAGCCGGGCGGATAACAGTTATATGCGGCATTGACCTGAAAGTAATGAGCTGTTCTATGGGCTGGTGGGTGGTACCGTCTTCGCCCAATCCTATAGAGTCGTGCGTCATTACAAAAATAACCGGCAGCTTCATAATCGCTGCCAGCCTGATTGCCGGCTTGGCATAGTCCGTAAATACAAAGTAGGTAGCTGCAAAAGGGCGCACACCTCCATGTACCATCATACCCGAGCTTGCCGCACACATAGCATGCTCCCGGATACCCCACGCCATATTCCTGTTTTCATATTTCCCCTTGCCAAAATAACCCGACACTTTCATCAGCGTCGCAGTTGACTCACTCAAATCGGCACTGCCGCCTATGAGCCATGGCAATTTCGACGCCAACACAGCAGTAACATCCGGAGTGGCCGACCGCGTGGCTTTGGGGCCATCAGCAGGTTTATAAACAGGCAGGCCTTTATCCCAATCTGCCGGCAGCTCTTGTTTTAAATATTGGTCAAATTGGTTTGCCAGGTCAGAATATTTCTTTTTGTATTCATCAAGCAGTTTATTCCAATCTTTTTCCCGCTGAGCACCTTGCGCTACCGCACTATTCATATAGACCGTTACATCATCGGGCACGAAAAATTTTTCATCGGGCCAGCCATAAAACTGTTTTGTCAGCGACACCTCTTTGTCTCCCAGCGGCGACCCGTGTATGCCGGAAGTATCGTGTTTATTCGGCGACCCATAACCTATATGTGTTCTCAGGATGATCATGGAAGGCTTATCCGTAACCTCTTTTGCTTTATCAAATGCAGCTGATATTTTATTTATATCGTTGGCAACATCACCCAGATCCTGCACATGCCAGTGGTACGCTTCAAAACGTTTAGCCACATCGTCGGAATAGGTAAGGTTTGTATCGCCTTCAATAGTAATATGGTTATCGTCGTAGAGATAGATAAGTTTTCCCAGCCCCAAATGCCCGGCTATCGAAGCCGCCTCATGCGAAGCGCCTTCCATCAGATCTCCGTCGCTGCAAAAAACATAAGTATAGTGGTCAACGATTTTATCGTCATATTTATTAAAACACGCCGCAAGGTGTGCCTCGGCAATAGCCATTCCAACCGCAGTCATAAATCCCTGCCCCAGAGGTCCCGTAGTAGTTTCTATACCGGGAGTCAACCCATGCTCCGGATGTCCGGCAGTGATGCTGCCCAACTGCCTGAAATTTTCAATATCATTCATGGAAATATCATAACCCGTCAGGTGCAGCACTGCATATTGAAGCATGGAAGCATGTCCGTTGGAAAGCACAAACCTGTCCCGGTTGAACCATGCAGGATTGCGTGGATTATAACGCAGGTGTTTCATCCACAATGTAAAAGCGGCAGGCGCCAATGCCATTGGCGCTCCGGGATGCCCAGAGTCTGCTTTTTCTATAGCGTCAATAGCCAAACAGCGTATGGCGTCAATACATTTTTCTTCAATGGTCATTTGTTGTGTGCTTTGTATTTTTTAAAGATATAGCATCATGGCGAAATATAGTAGTCTGCTATGTATAATTATAACAGATTAATTTTAATTGCACATTCTCACTTCCTACAGACATACTTTAAATATTATGCCATCATAAAAAAATGTATTTTTCAGCTAAAGTACATTTTGAGATACCGGCATACGAAATAACTATATATCCTTTTATGCCCGCATTGAAAGCATTTCATTGGGAAAATAAAATTATTTATTTCGTTATTTTTTTGGAATGGAGTTATAAACCATTTACCTTATTTCAAAGAACTACTGTAGTAGATATACTCATCACCTTGAGTATTTGGGCAGACCTACCTTGGTATTCCAAACAGAAACAAAGTTCTGCAATATTGTGAGATGTAGGGCTAAAGTACCCTACTATAATTAAAAATGAAAAGCGGGAATGCGAAGCAAGCCTAATACCCAAAAATATAACTTTATATATTTTTAATTCTTACTATATTTTTTGTTGATAAACAACATGTTAATATATTTATATTAGAATTGTAATGCTCTCTTGCAATAGTATAAAGTTGAGCATCTTTAAGCAAATAAATGTTACATAATCTTTGAAATAAGTTACATCATTCACAGATAACCTCATACAATTTGCCTACCTTATTTATTTCTTACCAAACATCTGCATGAATAAGCCTTTTGCTCTATAACAGGTATCTGAATATCGTCGGACAAAAATTATTTTCGGAATGGGTTGTTTCGTTATAATTACTCTAACCACTACGAAAAATATAGTGCTTTTCAGACGAGAATTGTGTGCGTTTTGCTTGCAATATCTGTCTTTCTCTCTTATTCTTTAATCAATTTCTGTGTCACCTTATTTTCTCCCGATGCCAGTTCTATCATATAAACGCCTGATGCTAATTTATCAACAGGTAATTCTATACTGCCGTTTTGCTTCATGCCCAGGTTCATCGTTACTATCGTTGCTCCCGAAACGTCTAATAATCTTATCGTTGTGTTTTGTGTGGTGGTCGCCTCAAAACTCACGGTTACCAGGTCCTTTGCGGGATTGGGCACAATATTTACTTTCAGTCCGTTTTCTGTTTTCACTACGCCGCTGTTGCCCGGTATGTCGCCCAGCCCGAGTTCAAAGCGCTCTTTGCCTTGAGAGGCTGCGTCGGCTGTGATGTTGAATTTATATTCGGTGCCTTGTTCCAGACGTTCATATTTCTTCAGGTATTTATCGTGCAGGTACAGTTGCCCGTTTATGGGTAGCACTACATTTTCTACTCTCAGGATGTATTGCTGTTGGTAGTCGGTAGTGATGCCAAGTGGAATAATTTTATTCTCCACGTACGGACGCGCGTCTATGTTCAGGTACTCGCTGTCAGATATTATGCTGTAGAAATTCAAATCAGGATTTACTGCCTTGTCTGCATCATACATATCATCATAAGCATCGGTGGCGTGGTCGTTGAACGATAGATAGAATTTATCCCATATGGTATATTGTCCGTCATAAATAAATAAGGATACAAACTCATCTTCGGTTCTCAGCAGCGTCTCAGAATCTATCGCTGATTTATTGGTTTCGCTAAATATCAGCACATTACCACTTGCTCTTGTCTGCACCTGGAACGAGGCATTGCCTTCCAGGTAGTACGGAGTGCTGCTGATGGTCTTGACTTCAAATGCGCCCGCTACCGCTAAGTATGGATTCCATACAAAGAATGCCGAGCCCGTTATTTTACTTGCCAGCTTGGCGTTGTAAACAACAGTTCCTATATCCACAGGCGATGGATACGGATTACCAACCATGTTGTAACTGGAGTGAATACCTGCCAGCATCGTATCATTTACGGTGCCCTGGTTAACGGGACCGGTCATCGTTATCGTTACCGGCGAGGGTGTATAGCACGACGAACATACCGTCAAGCCTTCACCCTTCTTGCCCCTGATAAACATATTGATGCCTTCCTTAGGTTTAAACGCATTGGCGCCTAAACCGTTGGTGTTGGTAAACCACGTCCAGCCCGGGTCGCTTATCTTAGATGAATTACCGATTATCGGATTATACCATTCACAAGACGGATTGTTTGTTGAAGTGGTCGTAAACCCGTGAATAGCACCGCCAGAGCCGGTGATATCTATATCTCTTTCGATTTGGCTAAGCGGTATGGAAACGCTGAACGGATGCGCCCAGAAACGGTATGCCCTGCGACCGCCTTGTATATACTGCTGCACATTTACATTGCCTGAAATGCTGCCGCCTGTTATGGTTGCTATCCTTGCCGTGCCCGAGGCGTTGGATACAAGTGTCAGCCCGCCATGAGTGGTTAGTGTGCCTGAGTTCATGGTTAGTGTGCCGGTAAGTTTTGTGGTATCTCCCGGGTTAATAATCACATCGCTGCCGCTGCCGGAAGAGTTGTTGATGAGGAGGTTGTTGATGGCGCCTGTTCCATATATTGCCTGAGGTGTGGTACCGTTGAGTATCAAATTACCTGTGCCCGTTATAACTCCCGCATTGAATACTCCGCCTGTTACACTGAGGCTTGCGCCTGAATTAATAGTTATACTATCTGTTGAGGCAACGGATAAACTGTCGACCGTATAAGAAGAGTCTGCGCCGATAACGGGCATAATCGTTACTCCCGCCGGAATGATAGCGGGAAGTGATGCCGTCGGCACAATGCCGCAAGACCAGTTAGTAGTAATACTCCAATCACTCGATGTGGTTCCTGTCCATTCATTGACGGAGTCCACTGTTGCCACAGTGCTTGATGTTGCAACGCAACTGTTGCTGTCGGTTACCGTTAAGCTATAGATGCCTGTTGCTGATGTGATTGCATCGCTTATGGTTGGAGCAATGGCGGTAGAACTATAACTGTCGGGTCCGCTCCATGCATAGCTATAGGGTGTCGCGCCTCCGCTTGCAGATGCGTTAAACGTCAAATTGCCGCCTGAGCAAATCGGGCTATTGTTTCCGATAGCGTTGATGGACGGATTTGCATTGACCGTAAATGCTCCCGACAGCGAATCACTGCCGCAACTGTTGGTGAGGGTGTAAGTTATGGTATCGGTTCCTGCCGTTACTCCGGTTACATTGCCTGCGGTGTCCACTGTTGCTATGGCAGTGTTGCTGCTGCTCCATACACCGCCGCTAGCAGTGGCGCTCAGTAAAGTAGCCGTCCCAACGCATACTGCACCGCTGCCTGCTAATATTCCGGTAGCGGGTAATGCTTTAACGGTTATAGCAATTGAATCGGAAGTTGTGCCGCAGGCATCCGATACGGTGTAGGTTATTGTAGCATTGCCTGCTGCTACACCCGATACAAGACCTACCCCTGCACCTGAAGGGGTAACAGTTGCTATGGTAGAATCACTTGTACTCCAACTGCCGCCTGAAGTGGAATCCGATAAGGTGGTAACAGCGTCTATACATACAGAATCTGCGCCGGTTATCATTTTTGCTTTGGCGTTGACCGATACTGTTACTGAAGTGCTGGTGGTGCCGCAGGTATTGGATACCACATAGGTA
>Ga0207047_1083_pt1 | contig 22693 bp, 19 predicted proteins | sample Alteio_BWMinCont_67_FD_153302 | JGI IMG/M metagenome (GOLD analysis project Ga0207047, IMG submission 153302) | Enriched cells from forest soil in Barre Woods Harvard Forest LTER site, Petersham, Massachusetts, United States -... | ecosystem: Environmental > Terrestrial > Soil > Temperate forest >...
GTGGGAAAAGCAGTTTTGGTGAGTAAGATTGTTGCTGTGCAGGAATATCAAAGACCGAAGCCGAGATATAATGAGGCATCGTTGGTTAACAAATTGGATCCCAAAAATTTAAACATAGGACGACCATCAACAACTGGCGCAATTATTAATAAGATTCAGGAAAGGTCTTATGTTAAAATGGGAAATGTTGCCGGAAGTGAAAAAGATGCTGTTAGTTTGAGCTGGATGGTGGAGGGGGATGGTATTGAGAGAACATCGAAGAAGGTAATTATTGGGAAGGAAACGGGGAGGCTTATTCCGACTGATTTGGGGATTAGGGTGACTAATTTTTTGATTGAGAGCTTTCCGGATATTATGGATTATAAGTTTACGGCGAAGATGGAGAGTGATTTGGATCGAGTTGCGGAAGGGAATGCCGATTGGGTAACTGTATTGGATGATTTCTATAAAAAATTTCATCCTATTATTGAGAATTTGAAAGCGCAGGAGGCGCCATTGATAAGAAAGGATGAAAAGTATCTTGGTGATCATCCGGTTAGTGGGCAGAAGATATATGCTTCTTTGGGGAAATACGGGGCGATGGTTAAGATGGCACCGGAAAAAGGGAAGGCGATTATTGCCCCGATAAAGGAACCGTTAAAGTTGGATACGATAACATTGGAAGATGCAGTTAAGATATTCGAATATCCGAAGAATTTGGGTAAATATGGGCGGAAGCAAGTTATTGTGAAGCGTGGAATGTATGGATTGTATATTGTTTGTGGAGATCAGTCTATTAATTTGCAGGGGGACGCCGGGGAAAATATAACTTTGGAGGGGGCTATTGAGTTAATAAAAGAGAAAGAGAGTGCGATATTCTTTGAGGGGAAAGAGGGAAATAATTCATATAGTGTTCTGAGGGGGAAATATGGCGTGTATGTTAAATTTGATAATGGAAAGAAAAAATCGAATTTGAAGATTTCGCAAGATGTGGATGTTGAAAATTTGACGTTGGAGATCGTGAAGGCGGCAATTAAGCAAGGGAAGAAGAAGTTTGGTAAAGATGTTGCACCTGTAGCAGCAAAAAAGGGAGCAGATGATGACGATGATAAATCTGTAGCAAAAAAAGCACCAGCGAAGAAAGCGAAAAAGGCTCCAGCTAAGAAACCAAAAAAAACTCCCAAAAAAATACTAGTCAAAGGCAAGAAACCAAAAGTCGTAAATTTATTCGAACTAACATAAAATTTGAATTTATTTAAAATAGAACTTAAAAATATGTGAATATTGGAATAATAAATGTCTTATTGTCCAACATGTAAAACAACTTTGATTCCTGTGCTTCAAGAACAGGTGGAGAAGAGTGGTGATGAGGAGGTTACGCCGGAGACCGTTAGTAATAGTAGTGCGGGGGAGAGTGCTCCCAAAGCTGGTGAGAAAAAGGAAGTGGCGATGACGACAATCAATAAATATGTCTTTAGATGCTCCAATTGTGGTTATACACAGGAAATGTTGCCTGGAGTATTATTAGCTAGTAGGGCGCCACAGAAAAGTTCCATTGATTTTAGTGATCCAAATAAATTTAAGGATATGATACATGACAAAACCTTGCCGATAGATAGGAAATATATTTGTCCGAACGAATCATGTCCATCGGTAAATGATTATGCTTTGAGGGAGGCAGTTTGGTTTAAGCCAAGTAGATTTTCATATGGTATAGTCTACATATGTAAAGCCTGTCAAACTATGTGGTGAAAAATTTGATAATTAAAGTTAAAGGTTTAGAACTTTATTTATATATAGGATATTATTAATGACTTCTAAAAAAGTTGGTAAGATAACTATTTCGAAAACCGTTGGGAGAAAAAAATCTGTTTTGGATGGTGGTGTTGGGGAGGATGATGCAGTTGAGAAGGAGGATTTTTCGGGAGTTAGTAGCGATGAGGAGTCTTCTGCCGGTGAGGAGAAGGAAGTGGAGGATGAAGATACTCTGAAAAATGCAGATTATGGTGATGAGGAGGGTAAAGAGGGAGAGATCTTTGATGAAGGTGAGGAGGCGTTCGCTGAGGATGATACTTGTGTGTATAAATTCGCGAAGAAGAATATGAGTGAAAGTGATGAGGAAGATGATGAAGATATCTTTGAGGATGATGAGATTGAACCAACTAGAGCGATTGATCAGATCGTGCCCGCAGAGGAGAGAGAAACAAAACCAGTACTCACAAAATATGAGAGAGTACGGATTTTAGGAGATCGGGCGAAACAACTTTCGTTGGGAGCCAAACCAATGTTATTAAATGTTGATAATATGAATCCAAAAGAAATAGCAAAATTAGAATTGGAACGCGGTGTAATACCATTTATCATAGAGAAGACTTTGCCCGATGGACGGCGTGAAAGATGGAAGGTTAGTGAATTAGCTATAGTTAATTAGATTCGGTCCTTGAGTTTATCTGCTGAAACAACAGGATTATTTTTTTCTAATAATTCTCTTCCGAGTTTTTTATAATCGATCGGACATGAATGAACGTCAGGATATCTATGTTCGGAACAATACATTTTCCCACATTTACAATCAAAAAAGTTCATCGATAATTTTTTGTTACAGCTATTACATCTTATTTTGGGAGGCCGTTGATCTAATTTGGTTTTTTCCCTGAATCGTTTTGTTTTATCACCAATACCATCGGAGATCACCACCGGACTAATTGCATTACTTTCAGTTACAGCGGGTTTCTCTATTTGACTTTTTTGATCTGTGGGCCTAATAGTTACGTTCATTTTTCCTTTGCTCTTAATATTATTACATATTATTATTTTATATGTGTTAATAATTTCATCATTTTCGACAAAAAAATTGATTTTAAATAATATAGAATTTTTAGATATTTAATATATTTAAAAAATTATCATGACAAATAATCATAATAACATGTATCTTCAGATTACCAATGATGATGTAAAAAAATATGACGGATTCCTTAAAATTCATAAAGTTGAGGCAGGAAGCGAAATTACTCACACAGCTATGGGATGGCCTTGGGGTGCGTATTATATTGGTGATAAAGATAAAGTTATGTTCTTGAATTTGTATGTGAGGGCGATGACAGCTTTTAGGAAAGAGGGAATTGATCCCGCGCCATTACATATTGTTGAGCGTCCGAAACGAACGGGACCATTATTGATAGATTTAGATTTCAGGCAACTTTCGAAAGAAAGATCTTATACGTTAGATCATATTTGTTATATCGTTAGTAAGTGTAATGAGATCATTGAGAAATATATCAAGACTGCGCGGGAAAATGTGGAGGCGTTTGTCTGTGAGAAGAAACAGCCAACTTATGATGAGAAGCAGAAGAATTATAAAGATGGATTTCATATCGTTTATCCAAAAATTCCATTGAATTTGATCATGAGATATAAAATTTTAAGTGAGATTAAGGCTGCGGTGATTGGAGATGATGCGTTTAGTGAGATAGAGTATTTGAATAGTATTGATGAGATATTCGATTTGAGTGTCGTGTGGAGTAATGGATGGTTCATGTATGGGTCGAGGAAACCGAATAAGCAGGTTTATAAATTGACACATATTTTTTCGTTTGATATGAGTGAACAAGATAGTGAGAAGCATGATCCAGAGGAATTAGTTATGATATTGTCGAATAGGCAATTTAATGAGGAGGATGATCAGATGGAGTTGACCGAGGTTTATGATCATGATCAGTTTAGGAGGGAGTTGGAGCGTTCGTTTGCTGATCAACCCGGGATTAGGGTGAAGAAGAAGAAGCCAGAAGTTCCCGTCGCTGTTGCTGTTGGTGTTGCGAAGATTCAGGAAAATCCGGGGAGTAATTTGATACCTAAGTTGCCGAAACCACCAAATCCTCCGAATATGCCGGATATTGCGAATGATATTGTGTTGGCACGGAAATTTGCTGGAGTATTATCAAAAAAGCGAGCTACGGACTATCATAGTTGGATTCGTGTTGGTTGGGCACTTCGCAATATAGATCGGAGTTTGATAGATGCATTTCTGGATTTCTCGAGGGCATGTCCAGAAAAATTCGAGGAAGCTGCTTGCCAAAAAATATGGGATGATGCTAAAGATGTAAATGGTGAAGGATTTACCATTGCATCGTTATATTTGTGGGCTAAAGAAGATGATATTGATGGATATCTGAATGTCATGCGTGAGAACGTTAATGTTCAGATCTGTGAAGCTGAAAGAGGTTCTCATGACGACATTGCGAAGGTTGTATACGAATTCTATAAATTCAGTTATCGGTGTGCAAATATTGCGAAGAATGTTTGGTATGAGTTTCAGAAACATCGTTGGGTAGTGATCGATAGTGGTTATACTCTTGCTAATAAACTGTCGGATGAAGTGACGAAGGAGTTCGCGAAATTGGCCTCGCAGTATTTTGCTGAATTTGCACAGAAGCAGAGTCAAGGAGGGGCGAAGAAGGATGATTTGATGGATAAGGGGAAAGGTATATTAAAGATCGTTGAAAAACTTAAGAATCAAGCGTTTAAGCATAGTATAGTTGCAGCGTGTGCTAATAGGTTTTATGATGCGAAATTCGAAGAAAAATTGGATGAGAATCCTTTTTTGTTAGGGTTTAATAATGGGGTGTATGATTTGAAGAATAGATGCTTTAGAAATGGTGTTCCGGATGATTATTTGACGATGACCGTTGGGTATGATTACAAGGAATTTGGGAAGAATGATCCGGTGATTAAAGATATTGAAGCATTTTTTAAGAAAGTGCATAAGGAGGATGATATACGGAAATATATTTTGACTTTGGTTTCGAGTTATTTGGATGGAAGGAATAAGGATCAGAAGTTTATTTTGTGGACTGGAGTCGGATCGAACGGAAAGTCAACAACGATCGACTTAATTAGTTATACGTTTGGTGATTATTTTGGTGTGTTGCCCGTTACTATATTGACTAAAAAGCGTGGGGCTTCGTCGAATGCTACACCGGAGTTAGCCGATAAACGAGGAAAAAGATTTCTAGCGATTCAAGAACCAGAACATGATGATCTTATTTATGTGGGGCTGATGAAAGAATTAACTGGTTCAGATTGGGTTGTGGCGCGCGCTTTATATGGAAATCCATTTAGATATAAACCGCAGTTCAAATTAGTGTTGACGTGTAATAAATTACCACAGATTCCATCGAGTGATGGAGGTACTTGGCGACGATTGAGGGTTACTCCTTGGGAGTCGGAGTTCGTAGATGGCGTCCCAAATCCAGAGAAGAACCAGTATCCCAAAGATATGGAGCTGAGTGATAAATTGAAGAAATGGAATCAGGGATTTATTTGGTTATTGCTGAAACAATATTATCCGGATTATATTGATGTGGGTCTTAAGGAGCCAAAGAAGGTTACACAGTTCACTGATAAATATAAGAAGACCACAGATATCTATTATGAATATTTGGCGGAGCATATGGAAATCACAAAGAAAGATACAGATTCCGAAAGTCTTAATAGTATGTATGCGTCATTTAAAAGTTGGTATACTGAAGGATATTCAAAGAATAGTTTGCCAAATAGAAAAGAATTCTTGAACTATTTATTGGATTCGGGGTATAAACATGAGAAGGGGAGTATCAAGGGAATGAGATATGCAGCGAAAGAATCAGTTTTGTGAAAAAATTGATATTCGTATTGTTTGACGGGTTCTTAACATTTGGTTTATATGTTATTGATCGTTTGGAAAGAATGGACGAAAAAAAATATCGTGGACATGTGCAGTTAGATATTTATGGAAATGCAGTTGATGTTACGGTTAGTGTCACGGTGACTCCGCGTCCAGTTGTCTCAGAACCGGTTCCTGTAGCAGCATGGTTTCGGACTCCAGCAGCAGCGCCTCCTCCAAGTCAGAGTTATGTTTGCGCTCCCGTTCAAGTTCACCGACCCGAGCCAGTATTTTGTCTTCCCGCACGGCCACCGCGAATTCATTATGTAGCAGAAACACTTTCGTCATTTCCATCATATCCTTCATACCATTGCGGTAGTGCCGGTGGAGAACACCACAGCGATCATAATTCAGGATATTCAGGAAATATCCCTGTATCAATGTTGATTGGTGGTGGAGGTATTACTCACTTGGGAAGTGCCGTATGGGGAGCGGGCGGCTTCAATGGCGCGGGCCTCGGAGGCGACCCTCGCTACAGACGACATCATCCAAATTTTGGCGGAGTAGTTTACCGTCATCATCTCTAATTGTTCTCTAATTGTCCATTTATTTTCTCCCCATAATGTAATAAAAAATGACTATCATTTTATACTATAATCTTGATGAATTATTAAAAATCGTTCCCTCACAGGAAGCTATCGATAAATTATATTATTTAGAAGCACGAGTTCCGAAATATAATCAGGTAACGGAATATATGGAAAAGCATCCCAATAACGAAATTACTTCATTCTTTGAAAAACACTCTATCAAAAAGGGTATTGCACTAATAAAAAGGAATATATCAAAATTAGATGATAAAATTCCCTTGTATGATATCTATAGTCAAAATCTATATCTTATTACAAAATTTAACGTTTATAATAGGGTTGTATATCAACATTATAGATTTCCTACCAAAACATTTATAGATCGTCTACGCAATGCAGTTAGAATTTTAGAAGTAAATCAAACAACGGATCCTTTGGAACAACGTAAAAGACGCAAATTACTTCTCATGGTATCTTTTTTACGATCATTCAATATAGATGTTTTGCAAAATACGTACATCAAAGTTTTTTATTTCTATGCTAACGAAGTAGGCAAAAATATCACTACTTGCAAACGACCTTCTTTCCTCCCTCATTTTACCCACATAACTCCTTACTATTCACGAAACGAAGTCATCAACCTCGCCCTAAATATGGGCGCAAAACTCGAAGATAAATATTATGAGAAAGACGACCTCGATAAATTATGTAGCATAATATCCATCAATGATATATCTGCTGAGACTTTATTAAAACATCAAAGATACATCATCGATGAAAATAAACTGGGCCTCGTACAATATTATACGCTTCAGGGAAGTTATTTTATGAATCAATATTTAAGAAATTTAACGACTTATGATTATCAAAATGATCTGTTGGAAAATATTATTAGAGAGATGTGGGAATTATTAAATGGTGCTCCAGCATTTGATAAAGGATATACGGTTTATAGATTTGTATCCGATGATAGTTATTTGAAGCATTTGAATATAGGAGATACATATACTGAACCTGGTTTTATTAGTACGACGAGAGATCCATTTTATCAAAGCGATTTGTATAAATTTGGTTTTATATTGATTAAGATTAATATTCCGAAAGACGTGAGGGGGGTGGCGATGTGTATAGAAACTGTATCGCATTTTCCAGATGAACAGGAGATTATATTAGGGCCATTGTCGATATTGAAGTTGGATAAGAAGGATAAGAATATATCCTATTATCATACGGATGAAAATTTTCGTGCTCAGATTAAAACTAGATATGAATTTACTTTTTTAGGGAAGAGGGGGGGTGTGAAGTTTTCTGGGAGGAAGGTGGGTGATTTGAAAGCGGAACATAAGACAATTGATTTTTTGAGTATTGTGGGTGATTCCAATAGTGTAACACTTGAGGAGAAGATTCAATTTTTTGTATGTAAATATTTAAATCCGATGTTCCAGTTTAAGACGGTGATAGGAGGTAAAGAATTTACTATTATTTGTGAGAGATATGATAGCACTGGCGCCTATAAGAAATTTTATGCTGTGGTTAGTATGAATGGATTTTGCATTTATGCTATGCATAATAATTATATTTTGTTCATGTGTGAATTGGCTCAATCGGAGAAGGGCGATAGAGTGATGTATGTTAATTATTATGTGAAATATAGTGCTTTGGATAGAGAAAAAATTATGGGCACTGATAATTTTATTAAATTTATTTCCTCTGTTGCTTTTTATTTTGCTATTGGGAGAGTGGTGATATTGGCAGATTACGTTCCATGTGATTTGGAGGAAGTGATTTTGAGAGGCGGTGTAGTACAGAGAGGTTTAGTTGGAAAAATATACCAACCTAAAGAAGTGGATAAATTTAAAAAGGATATATCTAGTGCGAGCATTAATAGTCGTCAATATTTGGGGGGAAGTTATTGTGTTGACTTTTATAAATATCTGAAATATGGGGAGAAGAAATATAAAGATGGAATCTTGAACATTGAGTTGAGACCAAAGTTTATGTATGATCAATTGGATTTGCTGAGAGATGTTGATCATTTAAAAATATTAAAAAAGGATGATCAGGATGAATTATATCAAATATATGATAAGGTGTATAAAAATGCTAGGAATATCGCAGATTATTATTTGTGGATTGCGGAGAATAAATGTTATTTGATGGATGTGTTGGTGGCGAAGATGGAAAGATTTTTTCATGTTGATAATCCTTTTGAGAATGATTGGTATGTGTTGGATCCGGTTACATTTTTGTATAATAGGAGGTATGTGCAGACGTTTCCAGCATTTGTCGTTGATGGGGGGCCGTTAATGTTAAAAGATTCGAAGAACATTATGCCTAAAAATGAATATAGGAGTAATGTTATTAGAGGGTTTTCGGATTAGTTGAGGAGAATGAGGATGAGAATTAGGAGTATTATCCAGCAGATGGGATTTTTCCAGAGAGGATTTGGTTGTGTTTGGTTATTGAACAGTTCATCGTGGTTGTCCATTGAGCAGTTGGTGAAATCACATAGTTGTTTATAGTGATCGGCGAAGGAGTAGCCAGATCCCAGATTTTCTTTGTTGAGATCAAGTATTACTGGAGATGTGAATTTGGCAGGGCCTAGCATTGAGGGATCATTCGATCCGGTGACAGATGTGGTTGTTGGAATATATTTAGCAGGCGTGCTATTGCTCCTATTAAGATAGAATGGATCGTCGGATTCCACGAGAACAACATGTTTACCTCTGAATTTGATTTGCGTGTTAGTGTTAGTGTTTGCGTTATTTCCGACATTTTGATATCCTTCATAGTCTGCTGCAAAGGTTCCATCAAACGGATGAAATTCATCAGAACACTCTAGTACCGTGCACTCCTCCGAGTTGTTGCACAGACTCTTTAATTCTCCTTGAACCGTGTAACTCTGAAAATCATTATCTCCCTCAGGATCTGGACGACGATCCGCGGTCAATAATCCCAACCGTTCCTTTTGGGACAAAAATGATGACGGCATTATACGATGATTAAACAACCTAATATCACTCCCCCTCGGTTTATCTTTCGTTGAAGAATAAATTAAAGATAAACCACTTTTCCCTTTAGATATGGGAGCCCACAAAGAACCTCTTTTCCCCCATGGACCAACATAATTATAATCCGACGCAACCTCAGACACATTTTTATTAACAAATAATGCCCATCCCACACGACTATTTTTCAAATACCCCACTGGAGAAAAATTATTACTATTTAAATTATACGCACTAAACAGATCGACCAATTTATTCATATCATATTTCCATATATCATCTGACACTTTGATTAAATATTTATATAAATTTTTTTTATTTATTAATATGAATGGCGTATCATTAGTGACTAAGCTATTACCATTGATATCTGTTATTTTCACCTTTTTAGTCATTTGTTCTTTCTATATTCTATAGACAAAAAAATTGAATTTTAAACTTTTTATTGATTCCATTGAAAATACCATACATTTAACTACTATAATATGCCACCTGAAACACACTCCCCCAATAAATCGTCCTCTGTATATAAATCTCCGTACGGATTTGAATTTGGAACTAATTCTGCTAGAACAGATGCAATTTTAAGAGCATTAACAACACCTCCAAAAAATGAGTGTGGGATATACACGAGTGGCGGAGGTGTATATATGCCATCTGCGCCAATGTCTGTATCACCAAGTGGAAGATGTATAGGACCTGCTTGTAGTATGGGAAGTTCTGAACGTTCCAGCCGCGATGCCGGTGTTACTCCTCACTAAGTTTTTTTTTCCTTAGCCAATTTGTAGTTGAAGCATTTGAACCATTCATGGGACAAACATTGATCAGCAGATAATCTTTGATCTGGATCATATGTTAGCATTTTTGATATCAAATCTTGAATTAGTAAAATTTCATCCGACGTTACTGACGTCAATTTATTCATCAACGTTATCTTTATCGATTCAGGGGACTCAGGAGATTTATCTATTTCTGACACCCCTCTTACTAAACCATTTTTTTTAAAAAAAATATCTTTTCTTGGCGATGACTCAATTAAATTCTTGGGGATCATTCCTATTTTACTAATAAAGTCGCACACATGGTATCTGTCGCAGCTAATCGTGGTTGTACTTCCCGGGTTAAATAGTACATTACCAGTTATTAGTTCATAGAGACAACATCCAATTGACCAAATATCGCATTTTTCATTGTATTTTAATCTTAATAAAATTTCAGGAGCTCGATAATGTCTTGTTTGAATTTCTCTGTATTTGATTTTATTTAACTTTATGCATGTGCCGAGGTCAGATAATTTTATCGTTAGATTTGTTGTGTCGATGGTTAGGATTGGTTGTTTGGTTGGTGCCTTGGGAGCGGGGAGATTTTCTTCGTCATCATCTGATGATATATCCTTTCTTTCTATAGTATACGGACTATCATACCTATCCTCCGAATCAGACGAATTATTCCTAGGCGACAATTCCTTCTTTTCCCCCCCTTCTTCACTACAAAGTTCTTTAGAATTGGAATTGGAAATCGATTTTATTAAACTCAGCACAACATCCTTAACCGCTCTATTTTTAATCGCCTTAAAATCCAATTTATTATTCTTATTCCGTTTCAAATCCTTACTTGCTATCACTATCAATTTCGCCACATCAGCTGATTCGAAAGCATTAACTAACAAAACCGTATTATTCTTACTCTCAACTAACTTATTTAGATTCTCTGTTGAAGCCAACAACATATTTTCAGGTTTTATGTCTGTATGGATTATTTGATTCTTATGTATAATCGCTGTCGCCCTCAATGTATCATAAATAATTTTCTTCACAAGCACAGGATCAAACCCATTTTTATCATTTAATTTTAATAAATCATATACGCAACATAACATTAACTCAAGCACGATACAAATAAATTGTTCGTCTTCTAAATCTTCTGCCGCATTATCTTTCACATGAACAAAATGCTCAATCATACTCACCAACAACGAACTCTTCTGTTTATTCAGAATTTTATATATATCTATTTCTTGTTCCCCCGAACGATCATCCTCGGGATTCAATATCTTTACCGCATAACATTTCTTCTGTTTAACTGAATAACAAAGCCAAACGGTAGAAAATGAACCGAATCCTAATTTTTTTATTATTATATAATTGTTGTTTAAAGTTGTTCCAGTCCAATCGAAATAATGCGCAGTTCCAAATTCTTCAGATGAATAGGATGACATCTATATATTATATATTAGTCGTGATACTTTATATAATTTAAAATTGGGCTCGGGACAAAACAGACGCAATTTCATTTTAATAAAGTATAGTCTGCGTAGAAAATTGAAATATTATCAAATAGAAGTAATTTAACTTTAATATCTATGATAATAATAAGGTGGTTACTCTTTATGGAGACAATACAGTCTGGTTCAACAAAAAATAATTTAGCGGAAGGGAATGAGAGTTTGAGTGGTAGTGGTAGTGCGAGTGGAGGGGGAGGCGGAGGCGCGTGGGCAGATATTGTCGATACGGAAATATCCATTCCAAATAAACTATTAAGCAGTAGTTCATTTGATTCTGTGAAGAATCGTGGGCATTACCATAATGTTAAAACAACTAATATGTATAATATAGCTGATATTATGACTAAGGACCCAACGACTATTAAAGATCTACTTTTGTTAGAATATCAGACTTATTTATCCTCTCATTTAAAAAAATATTTAAAACAGTGTCTAGAGACGAGAAAGCAGCAGTCACAGGATGCGGGCGATCAACATATTTTTGATTTCAACTTGCATTTGCCGAAATTCGATTGGTTAGCCAAGGCTACAAGGCATTTAAGCGATAAATTAGCTTTATGTATTGTTCATCATAAAGTGAGCTGTGATATGACCGTGATTCCACGATCTTCTTATAAATTTTGTGAATATAATTATGATTGTCAATTTAACTATAAGGAAAGATATAACGGTTGCTTTGCTCAGCATTTCGTCTATAATTTAGTTCATGTAGATATTGTTGCAATGATTGCTTATTTGAAGTATTGCAGGGAAGGGAAGAATGGTGTGAATTATGATGAGTTGGTTAAGTGTATAACGACTATTTCATATGTGATAAAGCATATGTTGGAGGAGTTGAGTAATCTACAATTTCATTATGGAAGTGTGGATCATGTTCATAAGGAAAAATCAGCTGGTACAAGTGGGAAAACTAGAGCAAGATCTGTGAAGAATCAGAAGCATTCTAGGAAACCGAAAAAAAAAGCTAAATAGTTAATTTTCAAGTTTGATGTCAGGTATTTCTGAGATGTTACTTGAGTCAGATTTTGAGGAAGATTCAGATATTTCGTCTGCTAGGTCAGTTATATCGAGATTATCTAGATCTTCTAAAATATCAGTCAGAGGGCGAATACGTTTGCGCTTAGTTAAAAAATCTTCTATCATGCCCTTTTTATTGTTGAGGAATGGTGTATATTTTAACTGTTCTTCTTTTGATATGTAGTTGTAGTTGTGGGGTACATATGGTGTTTCGGGTGAGAGGGTGTCTTTCTTTGTTAATTCGTTGAAGAGGAAATAATCGGTACTTACCGCACATTCAGCATTTTGACTATCATCATCAGGCGCTGAATTGAATGCTGTTAGAAGATTTTTTTGATCTAAATACTCAAATATTGGGTAATCGGTGAACATGGGAGAAATCTTATCCCTCTTTCGTATGCCCTTGCCTATATCTTCTTTCATCAAAAGATATGCCCGCTTGTTTGCATTAAATTTCTTCCGTTTTTCTTCCTCACGTTCGTTTTGTTGGAAGAGCTTTTTTTTAGCATAATTGACATCTGCAGAGTAATCAATTAGATTTTCTGTTTGTTTATCCTGAAGTTGTCGTATTTGTTTCATTTTGGTCTTGTTCGTCTGTTTGATTTTTTTTAAGGATAGTATTTGTCCTTCAAGAGATTTGAGTTCACTGTCTTCTATATTTGTGTTATCGGGTTGAAGATCTTCGTCTTCCGATGTGGATAGATTCACATAGGAATCATCATCTTTTGGTTCGATCTTTCTCTGTGGGAGAGGAGATTGTGGGGAGAGCATTGTGGTCATAGCAGTTAGTGTTTTCGATAAGGAGTTGTTTTTTGTAATTAGATCTTGGGGATTCGTAAGTGGATTAATATTAGCAACCCCAGTATAAAACTGTTGTGGTGGTGTTTGAACGGGATTTTTAATGAGGGGAGTTCCATTGAACGATTGCTTAAACACATTCAATATTTGTTGGCATGGAGCGGACAAATTAGTTTGTTTTGTATGAAGAGTTTCAATACTATGTGTCTTGAGATCATACGTATATTTATTCGTACAATATCTAAACCGTTTGCCTTCACATGGAATAAATTCCTCTATATAGATGTCGGAGATCTGATCTATATTGCCTTTTAAAAAAGATACCCTTGAGTTGAGTATAGATATCATTTCGTGAAGAGCAATATCGAAGCATGTGGTTGTGAATATATCTGAATTATTTTCTTTGACAGCGTACATATAATTATCTAGTATATGAACGTCTTTATATCACTTTCATGTGCGGGAAAAATGAGAGAAATACTTCCAATTATATATTATATGGGCGTACACTCTTCAAGAGCTAATTATATTGATGGATCAACAACGCCTCTATTTCGAGGATTGATACATGCTTTCACCTGGCTTGGAATTTTATATTATATCATAACAAATTTTGCTTTCCTCAAAGCCCTAAATATCTGGTCAATGATTATGATATCATCCAGCTATTTCATCAGTGTCATTCTTCACTGCATAAAATTACCTGGTCACATTGAAATAGCGATAAATCTTATCGATCACCTTGCGATTCATCATCATATCTTTGGCGTCATGTTAATTAAACTATTCACCAACAATTTCCTACCAATAATCTACACCTTATTCCTAATTAACTATCTCATCGACGGCTATGGTTTATATTTTTTCCGGATGAGTTATATACATAGCAGAAGACATATCTCCCACTATGTCTGGTCCATATCCTTAGCGATAATAAATTTCCTAAATTATTGTCTATTCACAACAAAAATTAGTATTGTTGTGATTTTCCTAATGGGTTGCGCCACCGTGTTATATGTCACCGGATTAATAATATATGCCCAAAATATGAAAAATAAAATTCCGAATCATATTTGGAGTTTTCATGAGAGTTTCCATTTGTTTAGCATGATGGGAACAATAATTATATTATATCTTTCCCATTATCATTCGTAATCGTCTGATTCACTATCTTCTATATCTTGGGTGGTTTCCAATAGGTCTGTTAAATCATCGAACGTTTCCGTATCATCACCATTATGCATAACATTGGGATGAGAATTAATTAACATATAGTCGAGTAAAATAACTAGTAAAGTTATGAAGACAGCGATCCATAGATATTTATCTGGGGTAATGTTCTTGTAATATCTGAGAAACAGAAAAATTATGACGAAAATAATGATGTATTTATATAATGGCGGATATCGATATTCCATTTTATATTTAGTTGATATAAAAAAAATTGAATTTAAAATTATTTAAAAATAAAGCTTCTAGTTAATAGTAATATATTAAGTAATGCCCCCCAAGTCTAAAGCCAAGAAGAAAGCAAGTGATAGTGATGTGAGTGATGATGGTCATCAGCCGAGTGCGAGTCCGTTGCTTGGGGTCAATGGAACTTCGAATAATCGGGCAACGACAGAGAATATGTTGAACTTGTGTGATATATCTGTGGAGTTACCCATTTATGATAATCTGACTTCGAGTGAAAAATGCAAACCGATATTTAATAGCGTGTCTCAAAATTATATTAAATTAACGGATCTGATGCTAGATCTGGATAATATACGTTGTCGTCTTGTGAATAATCTTGCTGAGATACAGAAGAGATTTAAATCGTTTAATGTGAATAATGATGTTTTGGGTGATAAAGTTATCCAGGACGTTTTGTTGAATGTCGCAAATAATGTTGATAAGGAGGCAGCGAAAGCTGATCCAGTATTTGTTGAGGTTGGTGCGAGTGCTGTGAGTTCAGCGAGTGAGGCTGTTGTTGAAGAAAAACAAGTTTTACATTTAGAACCTGTTGTGGTTGATGAACCTGTTGTTGAAGAGGCGAAGAAAAAGACAGTGATTAAGAAAGTTGTGAAAAAGGTTGTTGAGGCTGGTGTTGGTGTTAGTGCTCCGGCCAAGACAGTTAAGAAAATCGTCGTTAAGGGTAAAACTGTAAAAAAAGTTCCGGCTAAATCAGCTGAAGTCAAAGAGGAAGTCGCCCCAGCAGCGCCTGCTCCCATCGTGGCTAAACCCGCAAAAAAACCAGCTAAGAAAAAGACTCCAGTATAAAAAAATTGATTTTTAATTTATTAACATAAGTAGGAGCATAATATATTAAAACAAATTAAAATATTATGTGATGTTCGTCATAAAGATTAAAGATAGTGGGTTAAATACTGAGAGGCGCAATATAAATGATTTATGTGGTCGTGTGTTTTTGTCCAAGGTAACAGATAGTGCACAAAATGTCGTTATGAGGACGAATAAATTAGAAGATAGAAAGATAGAGATGGAGGGCGAAGGTGAAAATGATGTGATGTTTCTAGTTGAGAGTGATGAGGAAGAAGAAGAAGAAGAAGAGATAAATCCTCATCGTGATGATGGGTGATAAAAAAATTGATAAAACATTAGTTTAGTTACACTTGTATATGAATTTATGTGTATTATACTATTTCAGAATGAATAACCAGGGGGCCGTGCCATTATATAACGATTTATTGGCGATTATTAAGGAAATAGTTCAATTGCGGACCCGGATGACGACTAAGCCAACAATGACCGATGCGAAGAATTATAAATTATTGATTAAATGTTTTGAGGCTTATACGAGGATAAAGCAGCATCCAGAGATTGAGTTGGATACGATCAAGTCCGTGGTGATAGATGGAGCGAAACCCGATGGGGGGACAACTGTTAAACCAATGCCGTTGGAGAGAAAGAGTGAGGGGAAAGGGGGAGCGACATATCTGTTTATTGATAATGCTGGTGATGGGCCAAAAATTGATTCAACTGATGATGATTCTGATACGGAGCCTAATGATCTCTTTTTGACTGAACCTAGTGAACCTTTACCGGATGATAGTGAAGTTAAACAAATGTTGAAGAAATCGGAATATCAATTGCAGAGGGCGGTGAAGCATAGGAATTATTTGGCCGTTACTGAATTGTCTGGATCTGATTCTGATAAATCGAATGAGGGTGGATCAGAGAAGAAGGAGAGAGAATGCAAAGTCGCGAGGTCAGAAGCAGAGCCTGTTGTGCCAGTTGTACCTGTTGTACCTATTGCGCCTCAGGTGCCGCCTGCACTACCTGAACTTCCCAAGGCGGCTCCAGCAACAGCAACGGCGACAGCCCCGGATGAACCGATAGAATGTGATGCGACTATCTTTGATGAAATGAAGTCTATGCCTCAACGCACTAGGAGAAATGCACTCGCTGAAGTTCCTGGGGAAACTAATCGCCCATATTTCAAAATCACACCTTCTGATGATGATGAAGATATATACCATACTCCCCACAGCGTATCATACAATTCTTCTCAAAAAAATACCCCGCATTTTCGAGGATATGTCGGAGATGACGAATACTATGATTAAAACAATTTAAAAGAATCAGTATATTAAGTTATAATGGCCCTAATACAGATCTTAAATGATAATTTCGCGGGTGTCGTTATTCTACCGGCAAAGGCAAAATCATCTCAGCCACGTAATTTAATTATTTGTGTTGACAATGGAAATATGACTAAGGATTTTTTCACGAAAATTTTTAGAAGTTATGTGCCATATTTGATAAAAAAAATAGATCGTAAAATGAGTTATACAAATATTTATGTTGTTAGATCATTTCCTGTGGTAACAAATGTTGCTGTGGCTGTTGGTGATTTGTATAGTGTGTTTAATGGTACTGGGAGAGCGCAGGATAAGAATAGTCCTGTGGGCGATCTACTGGAATTCGGAATTGACGGGGCGAAAATTATGTATGATGAGGGATTTCTAGTGGATATTTTAATTGTCACTCAGTGGAAAATCAATAGTAAAAAATGGATAGAAAATCTAAATTACTTAGCGCATGAATGTGAGAGTGTATTTTATTTATATGAGATGATCGTCAGTGGCCCAGATTATCAAAACGATAATTTACGATGTTTCCAAATCGATTCGAAGATTAATTTTTATGATTATATCGAAGATATTAGTGAAAAATTTTTATCTGTTGTTGCGTATACTCCTCAATTAGGGAAAATATGCTTTCATGGAGTAAATTATGTTATGATGAATCAACCGAAACGAATAATTTATGATTCTTCCGAGATTATGATAGATCTTAGGGAGAAAACGTACGTGGTAGTTAATTATGAATCATTAGATTTCTATATCGAGGGTTTAGATAGTGGGCGTGAGAAATCGTTTGAGGATTTGGTATATTTTTATAATATTATAACATCATGTGAACCAATTTATGCTTTGGAAGAGAAATATCACTCTGTGGTTAAAATGGCTATCGCTGTTAAGGATTTAGTGTGTTTGGAGCGTAATTTTCAATTATCAGATGTTGTATATTTTTCTAGATTGGTGTTGGCAGAGGCGAAGAATATATATGTGAAATCTGCTGTGAAGTTTATTATCGATGAAAAGGGTGAATATAGCGGATCGTTCAATAAAGCGTTATATGAAATAGCGAATTTGACGAAGGTTCCAGATAATAGATACTCTGGTAAGATTACGGATAGGATCAGAAGGAATATAGATCTTTTGTGTAAGAGAGCAGTGGGGGAATTCTCGTTTGATATTGGGAATGATAAATTAAGTCAGTCGCGGGAGTTTTTCAATTCGATGATTACGCTATCTGATTGGGTGGATGAATTAACAATTGGGAATGCAACAGGCTTATTGATTAACGTTAGTTATGATATCTTATGTTTGGTAGGAGTAACGGGTGCTAAACCTAAGATTCATTCTGTGTCGATGACATTTTTATCCACTAAGGATTATGTAGATAGTGTCATTAATTCTTTTAGGAATGCTGGGGTGAACGATATAAATAAGGTGAATGTGATTTCTGGGGAGATTGTTGGGACAAATAATGCTTTGATTCCGATGTTCATTTGCAAAGAGCATTGGGTGATCGCCAGTGTTCAGTTAGAGAATATGTTGGGTATTGCGCTGGGGAATAATCCATTCGCTTTCGCTGATTCACATATGAACTTCATGTTTTACCTGTTGTCAGATATCACAAGGAAAACATATTTGGAGCAAATAAATGATAAATGGATAAAAACATATTGTGCATTGTTGAGGACATGTGCAGAGATTTCTTATGAAAAAGGTTATCATAAAGGTTTGAAAAAGTTGCTGAGGAATAAAGATTTAGGTCAACGGAAAAGGCCATTTGATAATGATGTATTGTTTGGTCAGATATTGAGTACTGGGTGTTCTATCCGTTTGAATGAGTTGATTGCATTGTGTGAAAATATTTATATGAATCTGTTTAAATCAACGATTGGTATATATTATGACAAAAATTATTTGGAGTATTTATTGACTGTTGATAATGATATTGAACAGATGACTGAATTTGTAAGTTCGAAGCTTTCGCATGAAATTGAGGTAATATTGTTTAATTATCAAATGTGTTTGATAATGAAGGAGGTATATAGGGAGTGTGGGGGGTTTATGAAATTTTTAAAATTGTTGGATGATAATTTTGGAGTTTGTGATAATTTGTTGGTTGGGAAGATCGCGGATAGAGTGAAAAAATATGAAGGGGTGAAGGATGCGAAATTGTTGTACGTAATGCTTGGGTTTGATGATTATTCGAAGCGAATGACGAGATATGTATTAGAAGCATTGGTGTCTAAAACAAAGGATTTATCACTTGTGGCGAAGGCGAAGACGAAATTTATTGGTTTGTTTTAGTTTCTGATATTAGCTTCATTTCTGTTTTCTAAATTGTTTCCTGATTTGTTTCAAAGTTTTTTCTTTTGGTTTTTTGAGGAGATAGCCGCTTAACGCTGAATTTTTCAAATCGAGAAGGAATTTAGGAGAAAATTCAATTGTCCATGAGTCAAATTTTGGCGGTGGTTTATCATGTTCTCTTGCGCAGGTTACTATCTTATAGGTCAAAAAATTATCGTTCACTTCAATGTACATCTTTTGAAGACGGTCTCGCAATACAATTCCTTTTGCCCATTCCGTAAGTATGGTATTGATTATGTAAGAAAATTTCAATCGAACATCAAGCGAAGCGGCTTTATGAGGGTTTTGCTTGGCTAAAGTGGAGACAGCATGAGCTTCTAGTTTTGTTTCACCATCATTAAAATCCAAGTCAATATCACGTATTGTGTCATCAAGTTTTATTAACCGCACAGCAGCACGATCTGGCGGACCAGAACCATGCATCAAATACGTTTTTTCTAACAGTAATCGTTCATACAGGATACAATGACGTAGTTGACGCATAATCCTAAACTTGTCATCATCAGTAGCTGTCAGCGCAGGCGGAACGGTAGGCTTTATTTCATCCATTTCAACATAAGTTAAATTCCAAATTAAATGATCCCAGCAACTAATTAAACGTTTCAATTTTATGGATTATGTGTTACCAGCCCAATAGGCGCGCATTTGAATGCCGATTCGCACGAATGATTTTTCAGTCCACCAATCCGGCAGAGAATCTTTGTGAATTTTAGTTATTGCGTGAAATAACACACTTCCATTAAAATAAATCGCATCTCCTGATTCGAGACGCAGTGTATGAACCTTGCCATCTTCTTCTTTTGGTAAATCAGTTTCTGTAATATAAGTTATAGTAGCTACTTCTCCCTTAGGTTTCCCCCTTGAAAAAGCAAAATTAACGGCACATCCACAGTTAATTAAGACGGTTCCGGAGCAGGCCAGAGGGTCCTGGTGAAAACCCAAAGCCTCATGAAATTGATAGCATCTAGCCCAAATGTTGTATGCAACAAATACGTCTGGGTATTTTAATTGTGCGTTAGTTGTTTTGGTATTGTGATCGTTGATAAAGGATTGCTGTGATGCATCTTGACGCCATGTGTTATATATTCGGCCGGCGACTTCTAAACAAACCGGCAATTTCGATTCTGTTACGGTAGTTGTGGCAGATGCAGAAGCATCTGTTTTTAGTGATTTAGATGGTCTGTCAGCGTCTGGAGAGACCCTCCAGCCCGTAAAAAGCTCCAGGCCCAATAGCGGTGAGGGAACATCCCCCAGCTTCACGCATGTCATATCTCTGTGCAAAGTTAGCTTACTCCGAATGTCTGAGAGTAATTTCTGTTGCTCTTTACTTGACAGAGCGAATCGAAAAGCCACTGCCCCGTGCGGCAAAATCTCATATCGTAGCTTCCGTTCTCCATCTGACAAGAAAGCAAATGGTTCTGATTTGTTAGCCATTTATACGTTTGATTTGTTTAATGTATCTATTTTTTTTCTCTTGGCTTATAAATTGTTATCTTTTCAATTTTTTAGAACTATATGATCAAAAAAATTGATTTATAAATATGCTGATTAAATATTAAATATATATATAACAATTAAAACGATGAGTAAAACTAATAAAATCAAACCGGAGATTTCGGAGAGTATTTTAGAAGAAATTGAAGTGTCGCCGAGGGAATATGCTGAAGGGATTCCGGTGAAGACCCTGGTGAAAATATTACGGACACTGTCGTCCATATATTATAATACAGGGAAGAGTGTTGTGTCGGATAATACTTATGATACTATGAAGGATGTTCTTGAGGAACGTGATGTGGAGAACGAATTTTTAAAAGAGATAGGTGCACCGGTGAGTAAATTAGCAGTTAAACTTCCTTATCCAATGGGTTCGTTGACGAAAATTAAACCCGAAAATGATACTTTGGATGCATGGGTGAAGAAATATAAGGGTCCTTATGTCTTGAGTGATAAATTGGATGGGACTTCTGCTCAATTCTATAAAGAATCAGAGACTGTATATAAATTGTATTCGAGGGGAAATGGAACGGAGGGGCAAGATATTTCGCATCTTATCAAGTATGTTGTGCCTGCTTCGGTGAAAACTGCTGATATTCCTGTTGGTACTTCTGTCAGAGGCGAGCTCTTAATTTCTAAGGAAGATTTCAAAAAAATTTCTAATAAGATGAAGAATGCCCGCAATGCGACTTCAGGGCTCGTCAATTCAAAGACTATAGATAAAACTATTGCCGCTTTATGTCAATTTGTAGCATATGCGGTCCTTCATCCTCCGATGACTCAATTGGATCAAATGAAATTCCTTCAGAAATTAGGATTTAATGTTGTACATTATAAAGTGGTGAAGGAACTCTCTAATGAAACATTGAGTGAATATCTCAAATCCAGAAGAACTGAAAGTAAGTTTGAAGTAGATGGTATTGTCGTTGCCGATAGCAGTAAAGTCTATAAACATGAAGCAGGCAATCCCTCGCATGCTTTCGCGTTTAAGACAGTTCTGGATGATCAAGTTGCACAGACTAAAGTGGTTAAGATTGACTGGAGTGCCACAATGGATGGATATTTGAAACCAGTAATTGAAATCGAACCAGTTGATCTTTCTGGGGTAACAATAACTCACGCTACTGGGTTTAACGCGAAATACGTGGTGGATAATAAATTAGGTCCAGGCGCAATAGTAAAAATCGTCCGTAGTGGTGATGTTATTCCGCACATACTAGAAATAATCAAACCAGCAAAGGAAGCGCAAATGCCGGAAGATATGGAATACGAATGGAATGCGACTGGGGTGGATATAGTATTAAAAGATCTTTATGGATCTCAACACGACGCCGTGACAATAAAATTAATATCACATTTCTTCAAAAAATTAGGCGTAAAATTTATTTCTGAAGGAATTGTTACAAAATTAGTTAATGCGGGGTATAAATCCATTCCTGCCATTTTGTCCGCTGACGAAGATGATCTCGCACAGATTAATGGAATTGGCAAAAAGACTGTTGATAAATTTTTTACTAACGTTAAGGAAGCATTGAAGAAGACGGATCTGGCAACGTTTATAGCTGCAACTCATGTTTTGGGAAGAGGAATATCCACAAAGAAATTAGATGAATTAATTGCTCGGTATCCCAATCTAATGAACGAAACTTGGAACAAAAAGACATTCAAGGAGAAGATCATCGAAGTAGAGGGGTTTAGTGATATTACAGCAGATAAGATAATAGAGAACTTTAAGGCGTTCAAAGAATTATTCGATCAGATTAATAAAATCATCGACATATCACATTTGAGTAAAGTTCACGAAGATGTGCCTGCAGCCGCTGCGCAATGTGCTGAACTCGAGGGGAAAACAATAGTCTTCACAGGATTCCGTGATAAAGATTTAGAAAAAATGGTCAAAATCTGTAAAGGAAAAGTGACCACATCTG
>Ga0207047_1085_pt1 | contig 22376 bp, 21 predicted proteins | sample Alteio_BWMinCont_67_FD_153302 | JGI IMG/M metagenome (GOLD analysis project Ga0207047, IMG submission 153302) | Enriched cells from forest soil in Barre Woods Harvard Forest LTER site, Petersham, Massachusetts, United States -... | ecosystem: Environmental > Terrestrial > Soil > Temperate forest >...
GCTATGGACTGTGCCCCTGGAGTTTGATAATCGCATGAACATGCTACCGTGGACAAAGTTGAGTCTATAGTGAGAAGATTAGAGTCGGATGGATCATTATTATTTAATTCAACTGTAGGTAGTGGTATGGGGTCACATGTGAAAGGATTCGGGTCAGAAGAGTAGTGACATGCAAGCAGAAGCGGTATATCATTTCCAACGTAATCAGATAACATAAATTCACACGATGTCAACTTGAAATGCCAGTCACGGGTTCTTTTACAATCTATGCCAAATGCAAGAGCAGGTGAATAAGATTTTATAAATAATTTCGGCCCAATATATGCTGGAACATAAACAGTAAATCTATTGTCAGAATATTCTGACGACAAGGGAATTCCATCTGGATATGTGTCACTATAAGCCATGAAGATGTCATGTTCAGGATTTTCTGGAACAGGTGCTAGCCCACTTTCCGAAAACACTAAATCAATCGGAATAAAATTATCGAGATCTCCCATAAGTATATATATACAAGAAGAAATTTTATAAAGACTTTGTTAATAATAAACTTTGAACTAGAAATAATTTAGAACGATGTTGGACATGTCTGTTATTGCCCAAATCATTCGCCAGTCGCAACACGAAGTCTTCGAATAATTACCCACATTGGCCTTCGTCAAAAAAATCTAACATCTGATGAACAAATTCCACACACCATTATTATCTTTCGTCTTCGATCTGACAGTAACATTTAACTCTAAGACCTTGCGATCAATCCCAAACTCTTTAACTATATTCCCTTCCCTACAAACAGCATAACGCAAAATTTCCTGCCTCAAATTAATTAATTTTTCATCATCGAAAAATGGACCAAATGCAAATATTGCGCCATAGGCATTTCGTCTGTTGTATGCTCCCTTCAATCCAGAATACATGTCCAAGTCTAAGAATTTATTATATGTTCCGTTATCTAATTTTGCGTTTATTTCAAATGTTGTCGCGAATGTTTCTTGGCCTTTATACGCAGAAAAGACGAGAGGTAATGGACTAGAAACCAATGCTGGTGTTTGTTTCTCCAGATTAGTGTGAGTTAGGAAACCAACTGAGCTCGTTACTCCCCAGATTACTAAAAGATAGTAGCATATGGTTCTCAATAGATGTTTCGGTTTGGATCTCTGAAGAACATCTTTGAAGAACAACATGTCAAAACGCATTGTCTCTTTATCAGATGAGAAGCCTGTGGGTTCATCCATTCGTTCTGGATTTTCGAAAGTATCGTTTAGGTAGTCCCAAAGGGGGAAATCAGAATAATTCGGACATCCTAATCGTTTATTGCGGCGATGATGGCACCTGTGTGATTCAGGGCGCTGGAACAAATATCCCAAAATCTGAGGTGTCCGAATATTCATATGATAAAAATATTCACCCATTGCTGAACATATTGACAAACTTATGCTCGACTCTTGTTTTAAACCCAATATCGAATACAACAATATAGCCATTATTTGCGAATCGATGACGATTTCTAAAGGATGTTTATAGAATGATGTGACTGTTTCTATCCGTTTTGCTGAATGATGAAACTGATGACATGTGATCCATAGGAATTGATTTTCGTGGCGTAACAGATGCCACCAATAGAATAGCCACGTGTTAAAAAGATACGCAATAATACCACCAAAAATGGGATCAACGTGATCACGCAAGTGAAAATCGGTGGTATTTTTAAAATAATTGGTCTCGCATAACCACTTTTCCCAAGTTATTGTCGCAATGATAACAGCAAACAATTGAAAAAAATTAATTCCAATAACCCATCTCCACCACCCAGGAACATACTCCAGTTTTTGGTCGGGAAAAATCCTTTCTAACACCATAAGAGCAACCAACAATGCAGCGAGAAAAGCAAATCCAGTCAACGAATCGATCGTCAACGTACGAAATCGATTAAATAACTCACTAAATTTCGTCGCAGAATTCATAAACGTGGCAAATAACACAATAGCAACAATACTAATTCCTCCCGCTGTAAGCCAGTCGACCCATTTTATGTTTTGCTCCAAGGGGGGATGAACTGCTTTATCACTTTCCGCTATTTTAGCAATTTTTTTAATTTTGGTTGTTTTAAATAATCTTGCGTCGAAGAGATATGAATGGCTCACTAGCATTCCAAATGTGAGATCGCTGAAATTCACTGTGGCTAAGATACCAAGATGGAAAAATAGGAAGAATAGCCAATAGAATTTGCGTAATTTCTTGAAGAGCCCCAAGAAAAGAAATGAAATTTCTGCGAATAGTGATGTCCATGTCATCATTTGAAGAAAGATCGAAGGGAGAGATAGTAGTGTGGAAACGATGAAGTTGTTCCTTACCAGTAGACTCGTTAAAACGTGATTCAAAGCACTCCCATCCTTCCAACTCGGGCATTGTAATTTATGCAATCCGCTAACAGTGTATGATAATGCAGTGATGGTCCACAGTCCATGATAGAGGATATTCGGAAATTTATCTTCTGATTTGGGAATGACAATATATGTCAGCAGAATCCATCCAACATATGCCAAACTCGGATTAGAGATAAACGGATTTCTGTTAAATAGACATACCCAGCCATACAATAACCACACAGCAGCCACTTGCCTATACCTATTGAACATAAGCAATAAACTCGCTACAATGCAAGACATGATCAACAGTTGAACATCTAATGGATCATCATAGTCAAATAATATTATCGGCAATTTCCCAAACGTCGGCAGGTTCGTGATATTCTTAATCATTCCATTGTTGCTGAATAATTCTTCGCTACTGGGAAATAGTCGAACAAAATGGATAAGGAGATAACTACTACATATAATTCTACATATGTTTGATTTATGTGCTTGAAGTGTATCCACCACGTGAAAGAACGATTTTCGCATTCTCGAGAATGAGCAGCGATCGATAAATCAGCTCAATAAACAATTAACATTTCAATTTTTCGATCAAATAAGTTGAAAATCGAAGTCCTTGGATGACCTACTCAATTATATCTCTAGACCAATAACATGATTTCCCTCTTAGGCCTCGCCGGGATTATTATCTCATCGTACGCCGTCTATGTGGAAAAGAATGCTCATTTAAAAAAAAAATTTCTATGTGATATCAATGAAAATATGTCCTGTTCGCGTATCCTAACAAGTGATTATTCCAAAATGGTCGAAATGATATTTAAATTGAAGCCAAAGCATCCATTAAATCTCCCAAATACTTACTATGGGATATTATTCTACATAATCGTCACGCTCTACCCACATTTTCAAATGATTCCATTTCGCGAATATTTATTTTTCACCGGATCCCTATTATCAATGCTTGCATCAATCACACTAATATGCATTCTAATATTCAAACTAAAAGAACTTTGCATAGTATGTCTCGCTACTCATCTCATAAACATGTGTATTTTCTACCTTGCATTAAAAGAAAACTCGCTAATATCTTAATAATTCAATACCTCTTTCATTAAATAATTTTTTATACCTAATCGGAAATTGATTTCTAACTATTACTGTTTTTAATTTATTGAGAAGTCTAAATGCGTCAAGAGTGATCGCAAAATCATCTTTGTGATTACAGACTATTTTTATTACATGAACATTTTTTAATGCTTGGACCATTTCATCATCAATCGTCTTATTTAAATATAGCACTAAAGTCCTCACGGAGGATAAATTTATTAGATGTTTTGGTTCAATTTTATAATTAGATCCTATCTCCAAATTAGTAATATTGGTCAAATTACGGAGATATTTCCCTTGCAATTTCGTATCTCTGAGAACTAAATGTTTCAAATTTGTGAGATAACCTAATCCCTTCCCGCTCAATGTATCATTATAAATAATCTCGAGAGAAGTCAATCGATTAAATTTTCTAAATGACATATCACCACGATCAATATGATCCCTAATCGTTAATTTTTCTAAAAATGTCATCGATGATAAAAAATCATTAATGAGATTGCATTTACGCATTTCAAGACTTCGTAGATTTGTTAATCTTATTAGATCTATTTCCGCGATATTATTTATATATTGTAGCGAAAGGGATGTCAATTGTGTTAGCGCCTGGAGTCCTATACCAGTTATCGAATTTCGCCAAAAGTTTTCTAAATTTAATCGTTTTAAATTTGGTAGGTATGATAGACCGAGATCGGATATGGGGCAATCCGCAAGTGATAACTCTGTTAGAGTTGTGAGCCCTTTCATATGAACATCTTTGACACTCGAATTATAATAGAGTGATAGAGATTTTATTTTTCGTAAGTGAGTCAGACCATCTCCAGAAAATACGTTCAACCAAAAATGCAGCCTTGTAAGATTTGTTAGATATTTCAGAGAATGATCAGTTATAGTTTTCTGCGAGTAATAAGAGTTACAAAGAGAAAGTTCTGTTAGGCGCGGGAGCGTTATCAATTGAAGATCATTAATATTTTTTAAACTATTGGGTGCATGGAGCGAGATTTTCGGAAATGTCGCCATGAGTCGTTCCCCAATCTCAAACGAATTCACCACAGCATGACATGACCCAGCTTTATAAACCTTAACCCTAATCTCTTTCGACACAATCAACAAATTAAACATTTCCCCTCCAACTAAGAACGAACATAACTCCTCAAACGGAATAAAATCGAATTTATTAAAGATCAATCTTCTTTTTTTAGAATTATCGCTCATTCGGCCAATAATATCTGTTAAATTTGGATGACGCTCATAATGTTCGTTTTTCAATTTTAAAAATTGATTTTCTTGATGAATGGCAAACTCTTTAAGAGGGAAATTGAATTATCGACTTATGGCTGCTGTGGGAGAAATCACATGTCAACCAATTTCGCTATTTCCAACACGATTACGGCCGATAATTTTTCTCTGTTGGCGCAAGTTAATTATTGTAGATTTTGTGAATGGACTATTGATTTCTGTTAATGGATCAATCCTTCCGAAAATAGTGGAATTTTCCTGGAACACTGTAGAAATTGATCGCAAGGATGATAAAATTTATATAAATGTCATTCATGCTGGATATTTTACTTGTTCTTTAGTGATCGATTTGTCCAGAGTGACACTCACATTATTAAGCCAGGAATCATCATTAGAAAATAAACAAATTATTAGTGTATATAATGGAGATAGGGTTCAGGAAATTAAATTCGAAGACGGTGTGACATTTGATTGCGTTGAACGGTGGTGGCTATCAACTACAAAAGATGGTGTGAAGAACAAGGGAATATATATGAAAAGTGTTGGAATCCCTCGTCTCCTAAAGCTCCATAGCCGAACGAATGATCCTGATGGATTTTATAAATATTACTTCTGTTGGTTTGATAGAAGTCAATTGCTTATTGGAACTGTTCACGATAACAAATTTCATACGAAAGAAATAATAAATTCACTTTTTGAAAACATATATCAATTCGGTTTGATGGAAGATAATGTGTTGATGTTGGTGACTGCGAGGTGCTATATGGGCGATTATTCTCAACAATTGGTGTTCATTGATTGCAATGAGGTCAGAATCGTGGATTGTATTGAATTGGATCATCATATTTCAAATCCTGTGGTTCCCCATTACGCTTTCGACGAATTAGTTCCAATTAGAAAGGATTTTTTGACACTTCAGACGAGGTTCGTTTCTTCCATGGGTGATTGTCTCCTCCGTCCGTTAGTAGATATAGTTTTCTTTTATCTTTTTGGCAATGTTCCTTCGGGATAAAGAGCTTCATCAACGGAACAAAAAATTGAAATATCATAATGATGATCTATAAGTACAAAATATCATATTCATAAATGATATAATGGGGACAAAACAATCGACAGATCAAATGACGATTGTTCCCGAAATGTATCAAAAAAAAGAATCAATGATTCATTCCTCACTGCCGACGATGCCGAATGTTTTATGTGAATTGATATCCTCATATGTAAGCTATAAATTTGTTTCAATTCATCTCAGCGACGAAAATTATTATAAGTATCCCAGTGTCTTTGGCCCAGATGATACTTTATATTTCTTTAAAGATTTAAATCTATATGCAGCTAATGGAAAAAATATAATAAATACAAAAATACAATTAGATTTCAACTTAAGCATGATAATTTGTTCAAAAATGTTTGATGATAGAAGTTATCATATTGCAATTATAGGGATTTATGATTTGGTCATTTATTCCAGTGTTGATTTCGAATTGGTTAAAAAATTTCATTTTGACCATCTATTTCGAGCCATGGCATATAACAATGATAATGATCTGTATGTGCTTCACCGCGATGGTATAAAAAAATTAAATAATAAAACTTATGAGGAAATTGAAAATTATAGGGGAGATTTTGGAGGTTTTCCTGGTCGACAAATCATTAAAACAACACAAAATGGGTGTATAACTATCCGACACAACACCCATGATAATATTGAATTTCGTCATTTTGACGACAATCTTCAGGAGAGAAATAGTAAAGTTGAAGTAAGTGATGGTTTAAAATATTGGTGTTTAATCAATATGATAGATATTTGTCTTAATGGCCTGATATATTTGTATCTTGATGTTGGAAAATTTAAAATACTAGATTGGTTAAGTTGGAAGGAGATATCTGAATTACCAGTAGAATTACCAAAAGAACATGAATTTACGTCCCTAAAGTTTCATGGAAATGACTTTTGTATTAAAACTATCTGGAAAAATAAACATTTTTTATTAAGGTACAAAACAGATATGCTTGTGAGACCTCGTTAGTAAGAAAAATTTGATTTAAAATTATTCTAAAGAAATATGCTTATCAATAAAAGATTAAATGTCGAAAAATTATGCGTTTATTTCTTTTGATGGAGAGAAACTGTTTCAAAGGGAGGGTTACGGAATGGGCACATGTGTGAAAATAATGAATTGTCGCAATGTAGAGGAAGCAGTTGGAAAATTATTGGAGGACGAAGAATTATTTTTTGCTTGGGTTGGAGAGAGAGGTAATGATTTGTATCATAAATTGTTGGATGATCCTCAAACATCAACAGAGGATGATGATGAATCTAATCTAAATGATAAACTTTATGTAGGAGTTAAAATGATGTTTTCGTCCAATTTGGGTGGATTTGTCCATGCAATCAATACTTATAGATATGAAGATAATTCGGACATCAATTCATATGCTATCGTTGATACTGATGAAGTATTATATAAAATTCTTCTGAGCAAATGTCTTATTGAAGAGAGTCATGCGCAAATAAAAAAATTGGAAGATGCTAGTATCATCATATAAAAATTGAATTATGTAGCTTTTGGGGGGTTCTTAACATTTTGACTGTTTGAATCAACGATGGCTTCTCTTCCTGGCGATAGTGCTCCGTTGTCAAGTTCGTCCATTGATGATGCAAAAAGAGCTCCCGCTGCTCCCGAAACTTCAGAACCTGTTACCGCATCTCGATTTCGGGGATTATCCGGTTCATCTAGACGAAGACGCAGTAGATTTAGTGCTGCTGCGGCAGCCGCAGCAGCATCCACGGTATCTGAGGTTCCCAAACGAAAAAAACCACATGAATCTGATCCAGAGCTAAAAACAAAAATTGCTCGTACGGATAATCCGCTACACCATCCGGGAGAAAATTTAACAACTGAAAAGAAAATTCCCGATAATATTGAAGAATGTATAACACTACACAAAAAACGAATTAATGATCTCAAATTAGCAAAACTAAATCTCTATTGGAGTGTTAATTATTATAATAAAGTTCTCAGCGCTAATAAATTTCTCGCACATCATGTATCACCTGTTGTTTTCGAAGAAGCTGATGCAAAGGAAATATATCAATTGGAAGGAGAACCCGATCAAATTGATGAAGCTATTAAATTTAATGAGATGCGATTGATCGAAACTGAAAATATTCTTATCAAAATAAAATTATTGCAAATGATGGGTCTGATGACTGATATCGTCAATTTATCCAGTTATAATCGTTTTTGTAAAGATTTAGAAACTGTTGTGAATAGTCCTAAAGGATGGGTGATGAACGAAATAAAAGAGAATTGTAAGCGGATGTTTGATATCAAACAATATATTCACGCGATCCTTCGTGAGAAGAGATTCGTTCTTCAGTGTTTCAAAGAAGTCAAAATTCCGGCTAACATGGAAGATATGACAATTGTAGAGCAATTTATTGAAGATTTGCATAAGCTACATAATTCAAAACTCATTGATTCTTGGTGTAAATCGTGGAAGAATAGATCTGCGAAAGAGATGGAAAGTTTTGTTAAATATGCTTTGCCGTGTGCTCAGGGGTGTTTGGCCTGTCAATGGTTAAGTCCAGATTTCATTGTTGATGTGAGTGGGATTGATTTTCGAAATATTGGATATTTCAATGTAATGTCCGATAAATTTGTTGGTTGTGCAAAAATTATGGGGTATTCTTAATTTTCAATTCTGATCTCATAGTTGGAAGCAAAAGTTATCGGTGCTCCAGATATATTTTTAAAAATTACATATTCACCATTCTGTATTGGATGGTAGTCACTTGTGAACTCTACTCGTTCCGGATTAGCGTGACTCACTCGAGTAAATGTCTCTAGCTGTTCTTGAGTGCCATTAACTCGAAATTTGCTGAGTTCAATTACTATTTCATCTGCGAACGGAGACCCTATTAATATTGGTATATCACCGTGGCATCTAATTTGGACCAAACCATTTGGCACGTCCGCGAATAATATCCGCTGAGCATATAAGCCACTTTCCACAAAATGAGTTAAGAATATTCGATAACCTTCAGAGGAATAGCTTATTGATGAATAAGGGAAAAATCCATCATTTCGTAACACATAATCTCTCGGACCTTTTTCAAAACCTGCGATAAGATCTAAGGGATCATTTAGCCCTATACAGTTTATAATTTGATCACATTTATTGATTATTTCGGAATAGGGAACAGAATCGGTTTGGTCGCATTCATTTGGCATTTTAAGTATATATATATCTAATATAATTTAAAGCTATAGGGAAGGGATATCTTAAAAGAATACATTGATTGCCGACAAAATATTGAAATCGTCAATGCTTAAATTTATTTATATTTAATTTGTAACGGTTTCAGGAAGAGATGTTTAGAATGAGAAGGATTCGATACCGTCAAGATTCATCATATGAGATGATATCATATTTGGATGAGAAGCGCGATGGGATTTATGAATCTTATGATAGAGATGGTTGTTTGCAGCGACGATCAATGTATGTGAACGGTATCTTAAATGGAGTTGACGATAGATATTTTCGAAAAATACCTATTAGCAAAACTCGCATGTTCAACGGAAAGAAAAACGGTCGGGAACTATTATATGATAAACTTGGCATTATTGTATCTGAGAAAAATTATAAAAATGATCTATTAGATGGAATAGCTACTGTTTATCACTCTGATGGAATAACGAAAGCAACTGAAACATTATTTTCAGAAGGGATAGCAATTAAAGTTATTTTGTCGCAAGATCGCAGTGGAAAAAATAAATTGATTCCCGAGGGAAATATTATTGTATGGAAATCTGCGCTTTCTAAGTGTGGCGAACCAGTTTTTATTCAGATAGAAGTTAATGAAAAAATCGAACGTGTGACACCTCATCAAGCAGCAGGACTTTTTAAATCACGAATTGCTTCAGGTCTCGTTATCAATATTTTCAATAAAGAGAAAAAAGAATATGATAAAGCAATTTCATTTGTATATGGTGACAATTCGCTTGTATATCGAAAAGGACAGCATGTGTTTCCGGATAAATTTGACTCCAATCCAAATAATGATAGCTCCCATGGAATTAATGTTCATGTGGACATTGAAGATTGCTATCAATGGTTTATATAATGGACCATGAATAATCCGCTAATATTTCAACCAATACTTTCGGAAAATTCTCCAACGTTTGATATACAACATTGACAAATTTCAATCTAGAATCTCTAGAAGGTAGATAATAATAAGCAGAATTAATTAAATGATTCTGCACATATTCAACATTCTTATATGTTCGAGTCATATTAACAACGTTAATAACATCTATGTGATCCGAATAGAAATTTATTAAGTAATTCCCAAACAAAATCGGTTGAGACAGTCGATCAGTCAGTAAACATAAACTTTTCAAAATTATAATTTTACCTTCATTCGTTATTCCTGTAAATTCCAAGATATTTTTCCTATAAACACCCATCCAGTTTATTAATTTGTTTTTTATTTGTTTTCGAGTCATATTAAGAGGCACAACAAATAATATTTGTTCAGAAAACGTGATTACGGATCTATTCGTTAATGATATTTGAATGTTCTTTTCTCTGTTGATATATACAAAATCAGGGCAATTAAAATCTAAATGCCATCGTTCCAGAAATATTTTTTGTATCTTTGCAGAATTTTTAAATGTATTGTGTAATTCGAATGCGCTTTTAATATTAATTTCGTCGGTTTTGTGGATTATACAATTCGGATTATCCACATCCAAATCTATCAACACATAATTTTTGGAACGGTCCTTATTTGTAACATACAATAATAATCTTCCGCGATATAGACTTTTAGGATTTAATAATTCTCGATAAAGATTCACCATAGAATCTAACCATTCTCTCAATTCGCCATATTCTTTAATCAATGAACTCTCCACGATGGGAAATTTATAATCTAAATTGAATTCTTTCACATTCTTAAAAAAAATATTTTCCATATAATGTTTATAATTTTTTTTTCTGATAAAATATCCATCGCTTTCCTTCTCGTCAACTTCAAAGAACAATTTACGTAAGCGAGCTAGTTGGATTTTTAACGATTTCGGTCGAGACATTAGCATATTTCATCAGTTATTAATCAATAACTACTATTTCTTGTACTTTTCAATTTTTTATAAATGGATCGATGAATAGTAAAATTGAAATAATATTCAGTAGATATCTATATTTCATTGAATATTATTTATTATTATGGACGATTTACTTCGAAGGCTTCCTTTAGACTTACTTTATATCGTTGCAAATTATGATCCCCAGGTGTTATTCATGTATCCTGAAAAAGACTTATTGCAATTGAATTGGATCAGATTGCTTAAAATGAATTTCCATAAAGATTACAAAAATAGTTTATTTTCCAATGAAGAATTGATGAGAATTTACATATATAATTCTTTTTCGAGGAGAAATCAAATTGCATGTGGTCGATCTGAAGCTATTGTTATTAATGAGGATGATACAACGGTGATGAATTTTAATGAGATGGGGGTAATTAGTGATAATAATTCTCATAAAAATATAGCATGTGTTGCTTATGGAGCGGATTATGTAATTATTCTGCTCCATGATGGAACTTTGTTGTGTCGCGGGAGTAATACAAATGGTCAATTGGGGTTGGGAGATTATGCGTCACGAGATATTTTTGTCAAAAATGAAACTTTAGGAAAAGACATATCAATAAAACAAATAGCGTGTGGGTATGCTCACACGCTTCTCTTATTGACCGATGGCACACTTTTAACAACAGGGCTGAATTCTAGTGGTCAATTAGGTCAGAAAATTGCCCCAGAGTTAAATTCTTTCACAAAATTGGACAATGTTAAAAATATTGTCCAAATAGCATGTGGTTATTATCATAGTGTTATAAAATTAGAAGATGGAACTCTGTTGGGTTGTGGAAATAATGGAGCAGGTCAGTTGGGACTTGATAAAATGAACATAGTGCCATTTTTTACGAAAATAAAAGATCTTCCTAAAAATATTTCAGAAATTTCTTGTGGTAACTGTTGCACTTTTTTATTAATCGATGATGGAACATTGATGGGTTGTGGATATAATGAATCAGGAGCTTTGGGATTGGGGGATAATAAAAATAGAACTACTTTTACCCATATTAAAAATTTACCAACAAATGTAGTTAAAATTCAAGCGGGTTATGATCATGCAATTTGTTTGCTTGGAAATGGAAATATTATGACCTGTGGACACAATCGTAATGGTGCATTGGGTTTTCCCGATAGGATTAACAGAAACATCTTTGAAGAAATTAAAAATCTTCCAGCAAAGGTTAAAAATATCGGAACCGGTGGTTTTGCTCAGTATACACTCATATGTCTATTAAATGGAACGACGATTAGATTTCGAAATTAGTTTTAACGATAATTAGATTTCGAAATTAGTTTTTGCGCTTTTATAAAAATTGAAATAATCTTTTATAGATATTTATATTTCATTGAATCTCATCTAGTACGATGAACGATTTATTTTTACTTAGGAGTCTTCCTTTAGACTTACTTTATATCGTTGCGAATTATGATCATCAGGTGATATTCATATTTTCTGAAAAAGACTTATTACAATTGAATTGGATCAGATTGCTGAAAATAAATTTCTTCAAAGATTATAAAAATAGTTTGTTTGCTAAGGAGGAATTGATGAGAATTTACATTTACAACTCATTTTGGAAAACAAATCAAATTGCATGTGGTCAATACGCATCGACTGTTATTAATGAAAATGATGATAATACGGTTAAAGTTATTTCTGATTCACCTTCTGAAATGAAAGAGTTCGAAAAAAATATTTCGCAGATTGCTTATGGAGGCGAACATGTCATTGTTCTGCTGCTTGATGGAACTTTATTGTGTCGTGGTCAGAATTCATGTGGTCAATTAGGGTTTGGAGATTATATACCACGAAATACTTTTGTCAAAAATGATACTTTACCAGCAGATATATCCATAAAACAAATAGCATGTGGATATGTTCACACACTTATCTTATTAACCAACGGTACACTTTTAACAGCAGGGATGAATACCAATGGTCAATTAGGAACTGAAACTATAACGGAATCGACGAATTCTTTCAGAAAATTAGACAATGTTAAAAATATTGTCCAAATTGCATGTGGCTATTACCATAGTTTTATAAAATTAAAAGATGGAACTATATTGGGTTGTGGAAGGAATGAATCGGGCCAACTGGGGCTTGGCAAAATAAAAAGAGTTACATCGTTTCAAAAAATAAAATGTGTCCCAAAAAATATTGTAGATATTTCTTGTGGTAGTGGTTGCACTTTTTTATTGATCGATGATGGAACATTAATGAGTTGTGGATTTAATGGTTCAGGAGCTTTGGGATTGGGAGACAATGTAAATAGAAATACTTTTACTCATATTCAAAATTTACCAGCAAATGTGGTTAAAATTCAAGTGGGTTATGATCATGCAATTTGTTTGCTTGCTGATGGAAGTATTATGTCATGTGGATATAATTATCGTAGTGGATTGGGTTTTCAGGACACGATTAGTAGAAACATTTTTGAAAAGATTAAAGATCTACCTGAAAAGGTTAAAAATATTGGAACTAGTTGTTTTGCTCTGTATTCAGTTATATGTCTTTTTAACGATACTATGATTAAATTTGATAGAGATTTTAAAACGTATAATCTAGTATAATATGGGTGATGGGTAATGGAATGGGCCAATATGCAGGCTCCCATGAGCGCCACTGCAATGCTAAATTGCCTTTTATCACACTTGAGAAAAAATGGTTTAGTTTTTCGATGCGCTCAACATATTCTGCAATTGGAATGGGATATGGATCATCTGCATTTGGTTCTGGCCACTGCCAATACGGCATAGTTTTATCCACGATCCCACATTCCATTCCATTTTTCTCAAAATATTCATTAAGTGTGATCCTTGAATTTATCGGTTTAAATATAATCTTAGGATACCACCGTCGTTTGACTTTCACGTATTCAGCGAGAGATTCTTTTTTCGGTATCAAAATACGATCTGTTAAATCATTAGCAGAATATAAAAATCCGTAATCTCTTCGATCATCTGGAATTGTTGGACGGATGACGTATTTAATTTTCGCAGCGGTTTGCTGATCAGTGTGCTTACGTGTGATATTATATAAAATTTTATCATTGGAATATACTATATATTCCTCTGCTGCGCCCTCATTAAATTTAATAGAGACTAACTTGAAATTCATCCATCTTAATTCATCGAATAATATATCATAATTTACATATGGTTGAAGCCATTCAAATGTTTCTTTTGTCGTATAAAAATCATTTATTGCATGGCGTGTTTGCGCTTCATTGAACACGTATTCGGGCAATAAACGATATTGATCAACTGGAGGCGGAGGCCAAACTCCAGCAAACTGTTTATAGTTCATATATATTAAACATATAAATTATTCTTTATGTGATATAAATTCAATCCCCTGTTGCTCAAAGAATTCAAGCCAAGTAGCCATATAATATTTCGTCGCAATCACCCGCTTTAATTTCTTCAACGGTCGAAATGCTTCTACCGTGATTCCATAACTGAACGGAGATTCACCTACTATTTTGATCACCTCAACATTTTGGAATTTCCCTATCATCCTATCCGAAATTTTTCGTTTATCATTCAAATTCAACACCAAATTTTTTACCGAAGTTAACCACATTACATCTGTCCAACTTACATTTCGATTAAACCCAATCTCCAAATGACTCAACTGGGTTAAATCCCTAAGATACCTCCCATTTACTTCACTATTTCTTAAAACTAAATGTTTCAAATTGACCAGATATTTAAATGACTCCCCAGTCAATTTATAATTAGATATAATACATAGATGACTCAATTGATGTAAATTTTTAAATAAGTCATCAGTGATATATCCAGTCGAACTCTTAAGGCTGAATTTTTCTAAAAAAGTCATCTGGGACAAAAAATCATTTCTCACAGTTACAATATTGGTAATAATTAATTCTCTCAAAGTTGTTAAATTTGTCATTTCATGTCCAGAAAATACATGATCATCATTCATCAATTCAAGAGAAGTCAGATTTGTTAATTTTTCAAGTGCAGCAGGAGTTATTTTCCTGTATGTAAATTGAAGAGATAACATTCGCAAACAGGTTAAATGTATAATACTTGCATCGGATATGGAACATTCATGCAATGACAGGGAAGTAAGAGTAGTTAATTTTATCATATGAGCATCGGTAACGGAATCATTATTATATCTCAAACTGAGATTTTTTATTTTCGTTAGTTGGACAATTGCATCTCCGGAGATCTGATCTCCATAAAATGATAGCTTTGTAAGATTCCTCAGATGTTTCATACTAGTATTAGCAATTTTCGAATGCATTCTGCCATAGTAGTCAAGATCGAGCTCAACCAATCGATCTAGAGTCAAGAACTCCGCTTCATTAAACATCTTACAATTAAATCGTGCATATAATTTTATTTTGGGAAATGTCGCTGTCAATCTTTCGCCCACAGGAAAAGACTTTATTGTTGCATGCGATGAACCAACTTTATATACCTTCAACCGAATTACCTTCGAACTCATCAAAAGACTAAACATTTCTTCACACACCAAGAAGCTACATAAAATTTCAAAAGGGATCGTATCGAATTTGTTAAAGATTAATTTTGGTAGCAATCTTCTTCTTGAATTGCTGCTCATTTTAGCATATTCCGCTTATGATATAAGAATTAACTTTAATATCGTTTAATAAATAAAGATTTCAATTTTTGTCAAGTGGTTGTTTCCAAACGAGAGAGGAGCATTTCGGTAAGGTTTGAAATGATCTTTGACAAAATGAGTTTCATCTTTGTCACGGAGGTGATTAACCTAATTTGAGATCGATGGAGTGCCACAAGTTGGGAGTAGAAAGGTTCCGCTGCCTTGATGTCTCCTTTCAAGATATTATCCCAAAATCCAGCGGAAATTTCTCGCATAGAAATCACAATTTCGTCTAACTTGAGTTCATTGGAGCACATCATGTCAAGCTGCATGATAATCACCGTCTTATATTTTACATCGAGAATTGTACCATTTTTCTCAATGGATTGCACAGCCGCATCAAGCAAACCATGCAATAATTTGCTTTCCAAAGGGAAAGCAGCCATTGAGGAGATATTAAAAATGATTTTATATTGAGTATTTCAGTTGGTCAGTATTTCAACTTTTTTTATAAAAATGTTGATATATTTAAATTTTGCGAAGCGTTTTGAGATATATAATTTAATCAGAAAGAGATGGCAACCACTGTTGCTTGGATCTTTTGTACTAATATTAGGGTTGAAGGGAGTTTTTTATGTCCTGTGTACAAATCAGAGCTTTCAAATGAGAAAACTCTTTGTATATATGGATTTCTTCATAAGAAATTTATAGATTTCGTGAGTATCATGACTTCTTACTTACGAGAGAAAAGGAAAAAGACAAAAAATTATCATGATGTGATTTTTAGAGAAGAATCTCCTATAAAGTTGGTGATAGATACCAGTATTTGTATTATTGGAAGAGGCTCAAGTCCTTTGAGTAATGCTTTGCGGAATTGTGGAGTGTGTCATACTCCTCCGAGGAAAAAATTAATAACCTATTCAGCCTCGGAAGTATGGAATAATATTTATGATGTGCTCTTCAATCATCTTTATTCCGATGAAAATAAACTGAGCATTGACGATTTAGATTTTGTTGTACAATTAATATGGACGACAAATGATTATGGCAATAGGCTAAATGAGTGTGATTTAAAACTGCAACAGCATCGAAAAAAAGAAAATAGAGAGCAAATACGAAATATATCTTATGCGCTCCTGAAGCATTGCAAAATAAATTGGAGTTCATTAGTGAAGATAATAAATGAATATTTAGATTTTGGTTATGATTTTTTCCCCATGTGGGATAATATTTGCGGAGATTATTATAAATATAATCGTTCAGTTCAATTGATAACACAGTTTATAAAAATAAAGAGGAGGATTGGTTGATCTACGAAAAATTGATATTTTTTAATTTAGTGACGTTTGATACATAGTTTAATTATAAAGCTATGGCTGTCATTGATGCTTGGCAATTTTGCCACGATAGTCAATTGATGGGTGTGAATGGATTTTTATGTCCAGTCTACAAATCAGAGCTTTTGGGTCCATTTCTACATGCACATGGAATTTTTCATGAAAAATTTATTGACGTGGCGTACAAACTGAGTCAAAGCGGAAAAGATTTTCAGGCGATTTTTCGTAAAGATGGGCGTATTGTACAATGGATACAAGATTGTAATATTCGTCCCATTGTCCCAAACTCCACTGTGTTGAATTGTGCATTGTGGGATATCACCAATGCAAAAAACCGACCGAACAACTCTTGTGCAAAAATATGGAATAACGTTTATGATCTCCTAAGGAAACATCTTTCTTCAGATGAAAATGAACTACGCATTGACGATTTAAGTTTTCTGGTTAAATTAATCTGGAGTTCTGTTAATGGCAATAGGCTTGCGGCATGTGATCTTAAGCTGCAAAAGCATCGTAGGAAAGTGAATGCGGGACAAATTAGAGAGATAACTTGTGCTCTCGCGAAAGTATATGATATTAATTGGACTTGGATTGCAAAGATTATAAATGAATATTATGCATTTGGATGTGATTTCTTTCCCATGTGGGAACAAATTTGTGGGGATTATTCAAAGTATAACCGTTCTGTCGCATTAGTTGTAAGATATATTGATTATATGCCTGGGACAAAATGATAGCAGCAAAGATTGATTGATGCTTTTTTACATATATGACGATGATTTGATTTTCGATTACACATATACATATCACACTCAATATTCTTATTCGTGCACAGTGCCCCTTCAAAACCACATTTGTTTGAACGAAAATTATGTATCTGAATGCATGCTGAACAAAAAATTTTCTTACAATCAGCGCATTTCTTCTCATGCGTGGAACAAATCGATTTCGAACACGTTCGACATTTAATCTCATGAAGGAAGCACGAATGCACATAGCACTGAAATTCAAAACATTTTCGTCTATTTAACACTATCATCGGCTCCATGAAATTCCCTATGATTTGACAAAGTACACGCGACAGATCAGTTGATGCATATACTTCCTCCAATACATGTTTAGGCAACAACTCACATTCACAACAAATATAACCTTCTATCTCTTTCAATCGACATAAATCACAACCCTGATGTATCTTTTTTATATTTTCCCTATGAACTTTCTGTTTCCCACAAGCATAGCAACGCGAACTCTTTTTATATCCATTGCCACACACACAACGATGCATATTTACACAATCCGCATTCCCAACTAATTAAAATATTATAAACTAATTAATTTCAATTTTTAAATTTTATCATAATACCTCTGTTGTTCAATGAACAAATGCATTCTCTGCTCAAATTATTCTTCTGAATTCTCAATGAAAATAATTTGGGCATATTTTTAAAACATGAGCCGGTGATTTCTTGGGTTGATTTGCAGATGGTCAGATATTTCAAGTTAGAAAGACCCGATAGTAAACCGTCAGTGAGAGACCAATTATATGTATTTAGGATCAAACTCTCCAAAGTTGAACTTATGAAAGGGCGAATATCTCGAACAATAAAAGCATAGTTAAAAATCTCAAGTGAAGTTAATGATTTGAAACGAGATATGTCAAGATTATGGTATGTGTGCCCCTCCATTATCATTAAATGTTTTAGATTTAATTCGTATAATTCTGGAGTATTCCGCAAAAGATTGCACCTGGTTTTTAAATAGGTTAAATTTTTTATGTAGGAGAAATTTAGTTTTTGGGTGAAGCCACTTAGTTCGAGGTGGGATAAATGATCTAATGGTTGCAGTGGAAAATCAAGTGTTAATTCCGCAGCTGATATTTTTAATGTTTCTAGTTTGAACAAAACAGAAATATCGATTTTGAATATTTGGTGCCGCAATTCCAGATATGTTAGATTTGTTAAATACTGAAGGGAATCGTCATTCATATACATTGCGCTTAATTTTTTGGGCAATATCGGTTCTCTTGGTACGAGGAGGCTCACTCCAAGATCTAAATGTGTTAAGCCGGACATTTGAAAAATTTCGTTTGTTGCAGCTAAGGTTGAGTCGCCTATGCGTAATTCTTTTAAATTAAGTTTTTTAAGTAGCGATGGGGTTATATTCACGTTGTTTTGGAGGGTTAGAGATGTAATTGGTAACGATTCGATATCCTGATCTGTTATCATAAGGTTAGCGTCCAAATTTAATTTTCGAAGAGACGTTAATTTTTTTAATGTGGAGCCTTTGATTTGTGTGTTGTAGGCTAGACTGAGTACGATTAATTTTGTCAATGGGTCGAGCATTTCTGTTTTTAAGGAGTTACAGCTGAAGAGATCAAGGAAAGTTAAGTTAGTCATTGAAGATAAATTTTCAGGGGTTTGTGTAGTACCATTTGTGAGATCCAAAGAAGTTATGTTAAGTGTTGTGGTAGATATGAATTTCCAGTTGGTATCGTTCGGTTGCGGAGACATTAATTTGGCTTTGGGGAATTGTTCGAGTACTTTTGAGTAGTTGACTGAGGTAAACATCTGGATAGTTGGTGAAGCAATCTTGCATAATTTCCATGTGTTAAAGAAGCGATGCGTGTGTTTTAGAGTGATGAGATCATCTATATTGAGAAATTCCTGGAGGGCGTAAGGGGGAGTGATATCGAGATGATTCAGAGTGCTTCCCGATGTACGATGAACTTTCATTTATGGTCTGGGGCAAAATGCTTTATTAGATTTATTTACGAATTAGTTATTCAATTTTTGCTCGGGTGTTTTCGAAATGGATGCGAGATTGTTCAAATAGGATTCCTCCAAGATTCGATGGCCGTAATTCTGATTCAAGTAGTGATTGATTAAGTTTACTAATTTCTTCGCGTTGTTGGTTGATTAAGAATTCTGAATGGTCTTTTGTTTTTTCGAATATTCTTATTGTTATTACGGTAGATAGTAGGAAGAACATGAGTCCTGTGACCGTGCGTAGATTGCACTCGGTGTAATCTGTTGGAACATCTAGAGAGGAATAAATGATAGTAAATGGATTATTTTTATCGTAGTAGATTGTTGTTGTTTTGTTGTTGTTCATTTCTTTTGTTACGCATTCGGTGTGATTTAATGAGCAACGTTTTGTGGTGGATTTATGTGTGTAGTGAATAAGGCCTTCTTGAATGAATCCATATCTAGTGTTGATTTCATAGTAGTAATTTTTCGTGAAATCGCAGACGTTTTGGAAATATCTTTTGCAATTGACATCTTCGGGGAAACATTTTAGGAGGGAAGTATCATAATCGCATCGGGTATTGCATGTTGCAATACCGTCTTTTGGGTAATGTTTACATCTAAAGGTTAGTGAATCGTGTCGATTTAATTCAGTCGTCTCTATGCATAAATCACGAATCATTGCATTTTTGCACCAATTGTACTGATAAGTATTTTTACTGCAGCCTTTATGCCATGTGAAATTATATCTAATTGCATTTCTACACATTGGACCTGTATCATATTTAGCACATAAGCCACATCTATAATAATTCGAAAAGGATCTATCGCAACTATTCATAATAGAACATCGATCCTGGTTGGTATTTTCACCACTATCACATGAGCTATAGATCAAAGTATCAGATTCTATAATTTGGCAATGATTGCTTACGTTTAAATTGTAGGAAATAGTTTTTTCGGGGAAAGCATATTCAGTTGTTGAGATAAAATTATTCTCTTTTATCCCCCAAATGATTAGTAGGATACTGATACCTAATATTGGTATCAGGAGTAAGCATGAATATTTATACAATAGATAATGGCAATATCTGTTCATCTTGGGAATATCAGGCAGTTTATGTGAAATTGATGGATTTTATTATTCAATTTTTGCTTGGATTGGAGGGCTTAGTTGTGATTGGAGTATCGCTTGTTGTAAGAAGATAATTTCTTCGCGTTGCTGGGTGATTAGGCATTCGCTATGTTCCTTTGATTTTTCGAAAATGTTCGTGGTAATGTACGTAAGGATTAGGATTGCGATTATTCCTCTAGTGACGTGTGTGTTGCAGTTGGAGATGGCGTCGGGTGAAGAATAAATGACAGAGCGTGGTTCGTTTTTATCGTAGTAGATTGTTGATGTGCCTCTGTTGTTCATTTGATTTGTCACACAAAATGAATCATTCAATTGGCAATTCTTCCTACGGTATTTGTGCGTATAATGTAGCTGCCCATCTTGTATAAATCCATATCTCGTGTGAATTTGATAATAATAATTTCTCGTGAAATCGCAAACTTTTTGCGTGCAATTCGCGATGGTATCTTCTTGGAAACAATATAGGTAAGTGGCTCTGCCGAAATTTCCACATCTTCTGTTGCAATATATAATTCCATCATTTGGATAGATGCTACATCGAAAAGAAAGTGAATCATGTCGATTTGATTTAGTCGTATCAATACATCCAGCACGAAACATTTCCTTTCTGCACCAATTATATGGATATTCATTTCTTCCAACAGCGTGATTCCATGTAAAATCATACATAATTGCATTTCGACAAGTTCTACTCGTTTCAAAGCGAGAACAAAAGCCACATTTATAATAATTAGTCGAACAACTATTCATAACGGAACATTTATCGTTATTGCCATTTTCATCTTGATTTTCACATAAGGGATAGGTGGAATTCCCTAATTGACAATTATTGCTTACAGTGATATTATATATGGTGGTTTTCTCAGGGAAGGCATATTCTGTTGTCGTGATAAAATTATTTTCTGTTATTCCCCAAATGATCAATAATAGGCTAATTATCAGACAGGGTATTATTATTAAACAGGAATATTTTCGCAATGTGTTCATCGAAGAGTAATCGTTCATCATCGTTCAAGGGAAATCTAACGATTATGCAATTCAATTTTTGGATAAAAAAAGTTATGTGACGAAATCCGCACGAACGAGTTTTGATGTGTTGACCGTGGGTGCAATGGCCATGGAGGAAAATTTCTCTGTAGCTTTCACAGCAAATAATTTCCAAACATGATATGGGGTGGGCTCGTATGCAGCAAACCAATCCCATTGTTGTTTCTTCGGATCACGTTTAAGCACAACTCCACTTTGCTTCGTAGCAGAATATGTGTAACAATAATTCAGTTTCCCTAACGTCTTATCTTCTTCCGATGCTTTGTGTTTCAGTTCTGCGAGATTACGCGTGTGCTTGTTGAGACGGAGGCGCATATCATCACTGCTTGTTTTGGCATCACCGAAGAAGACGAATGTTCCACCGTATTCACTCACGTCATCCTCGAAGGTTAGCATGCTACGTTGTGGAATATCCGCTTGCTCTTTGCGAAATTTTTCACGTTCAGCGCTCTTAATCGCTTCCGCTAGAGCTCGCGCGATACCAACAGCTCTCCATTTGTTGACTGACTCGCGACTGAGATCAGTTAATGTTTCAACTGAAGGAGGCCCACTGTGGGAATATTTTTCCAATTGGTCGCGGCTCTTGCGAAGTCGCCGCTCACGTTCTGGTATGGCAATTTCGTATGCTTGGTACATT
>Ga0207047_1087_pt1 | contig 21737 bp, 19 predicted proteins | sample Alteio_BWMinCont_67_FD_153302 | JGI IMG/M metagenome (GOLD analysis project Ga0207047, IMG submission 153302) | Enriched cells from forest soil in Barre Woods Harvard Forest LTER site, Petersham, Massachusetts, United States -... | ecosystem: Environmental > Terrestrial > Soil > Temperate forest >...
TGAATTTGTTTATAAATACAACAATAGAAATGATAATGAGGGAATGTTTCACGAATTACTATATAAACTACTTAAACCAAATTCTTTATAGTTCCGATTTGATTTTGTATTTTCTAATTGTTTACAAAAGCCTGTTTAGAGTCAATTTTCCTCGGTACTCCATTATCTTTGAAAACCCGAAACCCATTAATCATCAACCATTAACTACTTCTGGTGGAAGCAAGTTGTTATCATTCCTTAGCCACAACAAACCCAATTGTATCTTTATCCTAATTTAGCTAATAAACGAACAACATGTCGCAACTAACTCCATACTTAATAATCATCTTAAAGTCCGTCAGTATTTATGTCTTTATTGTAGTTGCTATCCGCCTATTCGGCAAAAAGGAATTGTCCCAGCTATCTGTAATAGACCTCGTGTTTATATTGCTCATCAGTAATAGTGTTCAGAATGCTATGGTAGGCAACGATACCTCCGTGCCGGGAGGCATGGCGGCGGCTTTGGGCTTGTTTATCTGCAATTATATTTTCAGGTTTTTTCTACGCAAGTCAAAGAAATTCAGCAAGGCGCTGCAAGGCGAGGAAATAGTACTTGTGCTTAATGGTAAATTATTGCAGGAGGGGCTCAACCGCGCAAGAATGACTAAAGATGAACTGGAGATGACCATAAGGGAGCATGGTTGCAATGGCATCAGCGAAGCAGACCTTGTGGCGCTTGAGGTGGATGGAAATGTAAGTGTGCTATCTTCCAATTTTTCAAAAAAGTCTGTGATTAGAAGAAAGAAGCCGCAACTCACACACAATCCTTAAAATAATTCCCCGCCTTAAATATTTTGACAAATTAGCAATTAAACTTTGGCACGAATTTTACGGTCTGATAAGTAAATTGATTTTAATTATGAAAAAGGTCAAAACATTTTTGCTTTTAGCAATCGTAGCGCTTGTTTGCAATGCATACACCGGCTCGGCACAGGTTTTTGTTACAGTACGCCCTCCATTACCACATTATGAACGGGTTGTGGCTCCAAGCCCCCGTCATATATGGATTGATGAAGAATGGGAGCCCCGCGGTGGCGCCTATGTATTTGTTGGTGGGCACTGGGCGATGCCTCCCTATGAAGGAGCAATATGGGTTCCCGGTCGTTGGCGCCACGGACCACGCGGCGAATATTGGGTTCGCGGACGCTGGGACCATAGAGGAAGAGGCAGAAGATAGGGATTGATAGGGTTAGTGTAAGTGTTTTTTACACTGCAAACACCTTCTTTTTTTCACCCCGGTAATAGCAAGTGAGGATGGAATCCATCTGGGTTTTACCTGCTGCTATTTGCAGCACTTTGTTCTTGTATTTAGGGTCTATTAGTTTTGCAAACGGCTGGGCCACTTTGTTGAAATGTTTAAATGCCTCTATTAATTGTGCATCCCATTCTTTATAAAAATGCAGCAGGTCATCCGGCATTACCATTGTGCGGTTGGTATTAGGCTCGGGCAGGCATATAAAGGGCTCGGTTACATTCAGATAACCATAATCATCTGTCAACTCTTCACCGGGATGAATATCGCGAACCGCTAACTCAAAATTGTAAGGTGTAGTGATACAATTGGAATGAAAACTGTGGTTAATAAATTTTGAATTATCCCAGCACAAAACAAAATTTCCCTGGTTATCCCTATAGCTGTAGGTATGCAGCTTATCCTGATAGACGGGGTCAAGTTTTTCTATTTGTTCAGGAGTGAATATCCGGTCGAGCGGATCCTGTATCCAGGTTATAGTTCCTTTAGGAATAAACTTCGTAGCCACTACTCCGTAGCCAATTTCAGGACTGATAAACCTGAGTTCTGTGTCGGGGTGAATCATATCGTTTTATGAAGGTATATAATAGTTCCAAAAGTAGAAAAATTTTTTTCTTATTTATTTTTTGTCGGGTGGCTTTATGGAAGTTGCAGTTTTTCTTTAAGGAATTTTAAAGTGATTTCCTGGGCTTGTGCAGTAGCATCAGCATTATATTTCGGGTTGCTGGGGTTTGCAAATGCATGGGGGGCATCGTAAGAATACATAGTGAACTGGTGCCCGGTGGCTTTTATCTTCGTTGCAAAGGAGTCAATGGCGGGTTTTAAGATAAACTTATCCTGGCTCCCCCACATATACAGCACATCTGCCTGGGGCATGATGCGCTTGTCTTCTTTCTCAGGGAAGCCATAATACATAACGCAGCCTGCAGCCTGGTTTTTCAGCAAAACGGTAGCCCTGAAAGACCAACTACCGCCCATGCACCAGCCAAGCGTGGCTACTTCACCATCCTGCCCTATTTTCCTTAGCAGCCCGTCAATAATAGCGTCCGCCCTTTTGGGGTCAATGTTGCTGGCGTAAATGCTGGCGCTATCCGGCACGGAAGCTACTTTCCCGTCAAACAAATCTATTGCATATACATCCGCCCCGTCAAGCAGTTTCTGCCAGCGTTCCGCTTCGCGTTTTATGTAATCATTGAGCCCCCACCACTCGTGGAAAATGATGAGTACTTTATTTGTGGCTTGGTCGGAAGGAATATAGAATGCGTTGCCGTCAATGCCGTCAGTGGTTCTGAATTTAATCATAGAGCCCTTTATTGCAGTATATTTTAAAGGCAGGGGAGGTAGATGCGCTGCCTTAAAATCCGAACTGAGGGCAAGCGTCTTCATATCACAGGGCTTGGCACAACAACTTTGTGCGCAGCCCACATTTCTAATTCCCAAAACAAAAAGGGAAATTGCAACGATGACTATTAATCCTTTCATAAAATATCTGAATGCTTTTTGTATTCTAAAAGTAAAGCATAATAACTTATTGCGGAAATTTTTTGAAAAATACAATCAGCTGCTGGCCTCGCCAAAGGCGGCGGACTCAGACATCAAACACAGCCACACGTTTCGGTGGAATCTGTGTAATCCTTTAAATCTGTGATTCAGAAAGTTTTACAAATGTATTGCTTCCCCTAAAGCCACCTCTATTGCATCCTTTACACTTTCACTCATGGTAGGATGCGGATGTATGCTGTCAAGCACTTCCTGCCAGGTTGTTTCCAACTTGCGCGCGACAACAGTTTCAACTATAAATTCGGTAACATTGGCGCCTATCATATGGGTCCCCAGCCATTCGCCATATTTTGCATCAAAAATCACCTTTACAAAACCTTCTGTAGCCCCGGCTGCGCTTGCTTTGCCCGATGCCGAAAAAGGAAATTTACCCACCTTAAGTTCATACCCTGCTTCTTTCGCCTGTTTTTCAGTCATGCCTACAGATGCCACTTCGGGCGAGCAATAAGTGCAACCCGGCACATTGCCATAATCCAGCGGCTCGGGCTGATGCTTGTATTTCTTGTCTTTATAAGCGATTGTTTCCACGCATATAATACCGCCTTTCGACGCTACGTGTGCCAATGCCTGCCCGGGTGTTATGTCTCCGATTGCATATATCCCGTCAACATTGGTTTTGAAATATTTGTCAACCAGCACCTTGCCTTTATCGGTTTTGATACCCAATGTTTCCAGCCCTATGTTTTCGATGTTTGCAGTTATCCCTACCGCACTCAGCACAACATCTGCTTCAAGGGTGACGTTGCCGGTTTTTGTTTTTACGGTAGCCTTTACTGTTTTTCCTTTGGTGTCAACCGCTTCTACCGAGGCATTTGTCATTATTTCAATCCCTTTTTTCTTAAAGCTCTTTTCAAGCTCTTTCGATATATCTTCATCCTCAACGGGAACTATTTGCGGCAAAAACTCTACTATGGTTACTTTAGTGCCAAGGCTGTTATAGAAATAAGCAAACTCCACGCCTATAGCTCCTGAGCCAACGACTATCATAGTGGCAGGCAACTGTGGTAATACCATAGCTTCCCGATAGCCGATTACCTTCTTGCCATCAATCGGCAGATTGGGCAATTGCCTGCTCCGTGCCCCGGTAGCTAATATAATATGACGCGCCTGGTGTGTGGCTACCTTGCCATCCGCCCCGGTTACTTCCACTTCTTTTTTGGCATTCAGTTTTGCGGTGCCCGCAATGACGTCTATTTTGTTTTTCTTCATCAGGAACTGAACCCCCCTGCTCATTTTGTCGGCAACGCCACGGCTGCGCTTAATTACTGCCGGAAAATCGGCATTAAAATCTTTCACCTGTATACCATAATCTGCCGCGTGCGAAAAAGAGTCATATACATTTGCTGTTTTCAGCAGGGCTTTGGTTGGTATGCAACCCCAGTTGAGGCAGATGCCGCCAAGGCTTTCGCGCTCTACGATAGCAGTTTTATATCCTAATTGAGATGCACGGATAGCAGCTACATATCCGCCCGGTCCGCTTCCTATTACGATGATATCATATCCCATAAAACAAATAGTTATTTAGTCATTTTTACTACGGCAAATGTAGTAAAACTTTTAGCGAACGAAATGATGGTATTGAAACAGGGTTTTAATATACGGAATGGCTATATTATTGTATGACGGCTGAAAAAACTATATTTGGAAAAACCATCAGGCGTGAAGCATATAAAAGGGCTTGATACTCTACGGGCATTTGCTGTTTTCTTTGTTATAATAGAACATTGGAAGCTGCAATTTGATAAACATTCCGTTCCCGGTATTCTTCAGAATATTTTTGTGCCCTTGGGGCAGTTTGGCGTTGACCTGTTTTTTGTGTTGAGCGGTTATTTAATCACCTCTATATTGCTTGATGCGCGTGAAAAAAACGCTGAGGGAAATCGCCTGAAAGTTGTAAAAAACTTTTTTATTAGGAGGGTGTTGCGCATTTTTCCCATTTATTATTTGACCCTGCTGTTTCTTTATTTAATTAATTACTCCGTTTTGAGGCATTACATCGGTTATTTCATTTCTTACACATCCAATATTCTTTCTTACCGGCAAAATTCATGGAATGCGTTTTCCCATACATGGTCGTTGGCTGTGGAAGAGCAGTTTTATATCCTTTGGCCCTGGATGATAGTATTTTTGAAGGAAAAGTATCTGAAGTATGTATTTATAATAGCTATACTCATCGGCGTAGTGAGTACTTATATTGTTTTGAATGTGCTCCACCATTTTTATCCTATTTTGGTATTTAATTGTTTTGATTCTTTTGGTATTGGCGGGCTATATGCCTACGTCCGTTTGAAAGCGCAGGGTTGTGAAAAATTTGAAAAATGGATAAAGAAAATACTCCCAATTGCTTTGATTTTATATTTCGAATGGAAAATTGCCCCCTACTGTGGGTTACCGTATTTTTTTATTTTTTTATCGCGCACGGCAAACAGTGTTATATCTGTTGCGTTGATTATGTTTGTAATTAATAACAGAACGCTATGGGTGCGTAAGTATTTGCTTGAAAACAGCTTTTTAAATTTTATTGGCAAAATCAGCTATGGAATATACCTGTATCATTTTGTACTTAACCCGCTTTACGATATGTTTATGCACAAAATGTATATCCGCTACCCGTCATTACCACATTGGCTCAGCGAACTATATTTTACCAACAGCATTAAATTGCTGCTGCTTTTTATAGTTTCAGCATTATCTTATCAATTAGTCGAAAAGCGCATATTGAGGTATAAAGAACGATTTGCATAATCTTTGCATCTATTTCCCGGGTTGCCGGTATCTCAAAATGTAATTTACCCTTGGTAATCCCGGGAATAGCGTATTTTGTCAGTATCCCTTACATTTGTGCTGCTTTTGTTAGTAGCTTTTTGAATTTTAGTAAAATGTTCCGTTCCTTTATCATGGTTGGCATTGGGGGCGCGCTGGGCAGTATGGCGCGATACGGGGTGAGTTTTGCGGTAAGCAAATTCGTAAGTAACCCTTTTCCTTTTGCTACATTTGCCATAAATATCGGCGGGTCATTGCTTATAGGCTTGTTATTTGGGCTTGGAGTACGTAATCAATGGCTGCAGGGGCTTGGGTGGTTGTTGCTCGCTTCGGGCTTTTGCGGAGGGTTCACTACTTTTTCAACCTTTGCGCTTGAAAACATTACCCTGATGCAAAAAGGACAAAGTATAGTGGCGCTTTTATATGTGCTGCTCAGTGTTGTGTTGGGGTTGTTATTGTGCAGGGTAGGCATGCTGATAGCCGGCTGATTGTTTTTTTATTACTCTTTTTGAACATAAACATTATGGATAAATATCAATTCTCTTATCAACGGTCACCGAAAACGGAATTGCCCGAAACAATACAAAAGTTGGTACAAGCAGCTGAAGAAGCTACTGCAAGAGCGTATGCACCGTATTCGAAATTCCTGGTAGGAGCTTCTCTGCTCATGGAGGATGGAACTATGCGTACCGGCGCTAACCAGGAAAATGCCTCCTATCCTGCAGGTATATGCGCTGAAAAAGCCGCGCTTGCATCACTTGACCTTAACAAAAAGAACAATAAGGTGAAAGCCATTGCTGTTACTTACAGGAACGGTAACGATGCCGGTATTCCGGTAGCCCCATGTGGTATTTGCCGCCAGTCTATACTTGAGGTGCAGTTGGCGCAAGGTGCCCCTATTGCCGTCTATATGACAGGACCGGACGGAGATACCATCTTTGTGGAAGATGCAAGCCTTTTGCTCCCTTTCTTTTTCAGCGGGTCCAACCTGAACGGTTAATAATTAACGATACACTCTAATATAGTTCCCGGGTATATATCAGAACCGGAAGAGGCTTCTTATTTTCTTTCCTAACTTTGCCTTGTAAAACACGCTACTTTCATGATAGATATTAAAGTGCCGCCTATAGGCGAATCAATAAATGAAGTAACCCTGGCAAAATGGCTGAAGAAGAACGGAGAATATGTGGAAAGAGATGAGGTATTGTGCGAATTGGAATCCGAAAAAGCAACCTTTGAACTGAATGCAGAACAGGCGGGAATTCTTAAAATAGTGGCACCGGAAGGTGCAACCTTAAATATAGGAGCAGTTGCCTGTCAAATAGATGAAACCGCCCCAAAACCGGCAAGCACTCCCGAACCTCCCAAACAAGAAAAAACAAAACCTGCGGAACCTGCTAAAGAAAAAAAAGCCGTTGCTGAAAAATCTACACCGCAAAAACAGCCCGCAGCTACACCGGTAGCGCAAGCCATTATGAGCGACAAGCAGGTGAAGCCATCTGTGATAAAGGGAAGCGGCGCAAAAGGAAAAATACTGAAACAGGATGTGTTGGACGCTATATCGCACCCGGGGCTTAAAGAAAATACAACCCCTTTCAGCCGCAACGAGAAGCGCGAAAAAATGAGCAACCTGCGCAAGACGGTAGCACGCAGATTGGTAGAAGCAAAGAACGCTACTGCAATGCTCACCACTTTCAATGAAGTGGATATGTTTCGAATCATGCAAGTCCGCAGCCAGTATAAAGATACTTTCAAGGAAATGCATGGCGTGAATCTGGGCTTCATGTCTTTCTTTACAAAAGCATGTTGCATTGCATTACAGGAATGGACTGCCGTGAATGCATACATCGACGGTGAAGAACTTGTTTATCACGATTACTGCGACATCTCTATAGCCGTATCTGCCCCCAAAGGGCTGGTAGTGCCCGTTATCCGTAATGCCGAAAGCCTCAGCATGGCTGAAACAGAAGCTAAAGTGGCTGAGCTTGCAGCTAAAGCGCGCGACAATAAACTTAGCCCCGATGAAATGGCAGGAGGTACTTTTACTATCACCAACGGCGGGGTATTCGGCTCGCTGATGTCAACCCCCATTATCAACATACCTCAGTCTGCAATACTCGGAATGCATAAAATACAAGACCGCCCCGTAGCCATAAACGGCAAAGTGGAAATACGCCCCATGATGTATGTTGCCCTCAGCTACGACCATCGTATTATCGACGGGCGTGAATCGGTAGGCTTTTTGGTGCGGGTGAAAGAACTCCTCGAAAAACCCGAACTCCTCTTATTCGGTAATGACCCTGTGAAGATGTTGCTCGGGCTGTAAAAAAACTCCAATGGAAAAACGGTTTAATCTGCGTGTATATGGAATACTGATTCATAAAGGCAAAGTGCTGGTAAATGAAGAGCAGATAAGAGGACGAACCGTTATAAAATTCCCCGGTGGCGGATTGCATTGGGGCGAAGGAACAATAGATTGTCTCAAACGCGAATGGAGGGAAGAGTTGGGCTTGGACATAGAGATAAAACAGCATTTTTACACCACAGATTTTTTTCAGCAATCTGCTTTCGATGATTCGCAGGTAATAAGCATTTATTACTTAGTGCAACCCGTTCCCGCACTTAATGAACAAACACACATCGTTAATCTTATGCAAAATGAACGCACTTACTGGATGAATTTGAAAGATGTTTCTGCGGATACATTTACATTACAGATAGATAAAGTGGTGGGAGGAATGCTCGATACCATGCCGGACAATTAAAAATAGAAATACATTTACTATTTTCTAACCCGACTGTCGCCCGGCAGCCTTTTAACCGATTAACCTTTTGACTTTTTAACCTTTTAACTATTTAACTGACGATAATAAAACCTACTTTTGAGATATAATATAAGGAAAGATAACAAAATGAAAGTAGTGAAGTCCGGGTTATTAATGATTGTCATGCTTGTTATGGCTTGTGGTGCAAATGCGCAGCAGCAGGATAGTCTTTTGATGAAGGCAAAGCAATACGAAGCCGTTAAAGATTATGATAGCGCTATCATAATATATAAAACCCTTTATGAAAAATCGCCCGACAATACTTATAGCGATTATCTTGGCTTACTGTGCAATGCCAAAAAATATAAAGAAGCGGAAAAGCTAGTCAAAAGCCGCATGGACGCTAAACCTGGTCCGTTATTGTATATCGACCTCGGCAATATCTACAAGGCAGAGGAGAAAAAAGAAAAAGCGCAGGAACAATTTAATACTGCATTACAGCAAGTGTCGCCCGATGAAATAACCATCCAGCAATTTGCAGACGCATTCTCCCAGACAGGCAATGATGAATATGCCATCAAAGTCTATGAAGAGGGGAGAAAAAAAATTGGCAGACCCTATTTATACAGCATACAATTAGCAAACCTATATGCAAAGACAGGGAATCTGGATACCGGGCTCGTGGTATTGTTAGCCGGAACCCCTGCGCAAAACATCACTCTTGATAATGCTAAAGCTACACTCCTTCAAATGGTCGGCAACGATTCTGCGAAATTGCAGCAAACCCAAAAATTACTTATCAGGAAAATAAACGAAGACCCGGGTAATGTTTACTATGCTGAAATACTTACATGGATATACACGCAAAAAAATGATTTGGATGGAGCCCTCATGCAAATAGAAGCCATTGATGAAAGGAATAAAGAAAAGGGAGACAGACTGCTGAAATTCGCACGGACAGCAGTTAGCGCTAAACAATATCAAACGGCTACGAAGGCATATGACGATGTGATGGCAAAAGGTGCTGACCAGCCGTTTTACACCACTGCTGAAAGCGAAAAGCTGAATGCCGGATTCCTGCAATTGAAAGATAATCCGTTATATAAACAGGGGGATGTAGATACGCTTACCAGGCAATACGACACTTTTTTGAATCAATATCCCAAATATTACGCTACGCAAACAGCGTCTGAATATGCAACCCTTGAAGCGCAATATGATAATAACGCCCAAAAAGGAATCGATATTTTGCAGCTATCGCTAACGCGCCCTGACATCAGGAAAGACCTGGAAGGAGCATTCAAATTGCAAATAGCCGATTATGATGTCCTTATCGGTAGGTTGTGGGATGCTTCTCTTGCCTATAGCCAGGTTGACAAAGAATTTAAACAGGATGCGCTTGGAGAAGATGCGCGTTTTCGCAATGCTAAGCTTGCTTATTACCGTGGCGATTTTGAGTGGGCGCAATTCCAGCTTTCGATTCTTAAAAGGGCGACCTCCGACCTGATTGCAAATGATGCTCTTTATTTATCAGTGCTCATTACCGAAAATGTTGTGGATAGTAATCTTGTTCCTTTGCAGCGGTTTGCATACGCGGGCTTGCTGATGTTTCAAAATAAAGACAAGGAAGCCGAACAATTATTGGACAGCATTGCGACAGCATTTCCTAAACATTCCCTCAATGACGATATACTCATGCAAAAAGCTAAAATAGCCGAAAAGCATCGTGAATATGACCGTGCACTCGGCTATTTAAAAGTAATTCAGGAAAAATACGGACAAGACGTACTCGGCGATGACGCCGTTTTTATGAGTGCTGAAATTTATCTTAACGACCTCCATCAAAAAGATAAAGCAAAGCAGTTTTACGAACAGTTGGTAATAGATTACCCCGGCAGCACTTATGTGCAAACGGCTCGGCAAAGACTCCAGGAACTAAACAATGGTTCCGCACCATAATCTCAATGTTTGAACAATAATGTAAATAGCAACGTATGAAACGCTGGCCCATAAATAAAGCTTATTTCTGGGAAAGAGCACCTTTCTTTCGTGTATTGCTGCCGTTAATGGCAGGCATTGTCTGCTATGAAGAAGCAGGGGGGCTTCATAAGCACTTCGCTTACCTGCTGCTTGCTGTTGCGGCGATATTTATTACCTATACGTTACTTATCTTTTTCGGGAAGAATAATCAAAAGGTATCCCTTATAAATTTCATACTCATAAATGTTGCTGTTTTTTTAGCGGGCTATTCACTCTCTTATCTCAGCGACATCAGAAATAATAATAAATGGTTTGGGCGAACTGCCAATTCAGGCGGCGCTTGTATTGCCCGCATTATGGACGCTCCCGCAGAAAGAGAAAAAACGTGGAAACTGCAATTGTCCGTAATTAAAACAATTAATGATGTTCAAATAAAACCGGCAACCGGTGATGCCTTTGTATATATCTATAAGGGTAATCATGATGTACTATTTCAAAAAGGCGATACCATAATGCTGCCCGATAAATGGCAGCCCATAAAAAACTCTGGCAACCCGTTTGAATTTGATTATGCCGGTTATTGCAGGCGCAACAATTTATTTTACCAGCAATTTCTTTCATTAAACGACATCCGTTTATATGCCCCCCACGACCCCAACGGTGCCCCGGTTATAGAACGCTCACACGACTGGTGCATGAAGCAGTTAGGCACTTATTTGCCCGACCCTGTTGCGCGTGGGCTCATACAAGCCATGCTTCTCGGCGATGAAGTGAATCTTGATGAGCATTTGCGGCAGTCTTATGCAGAAACCGGTATCATTCACATTATAGCAATATCGGGAGGAAATGTCACTATATTTTTCATAGTTATTTCAGCGCTGTTATTTTGGCTGAAGAGTAAGAAACATTTGTGGGTAAAGTATTTGGTGGCATTGCCTTTAGTGTGGTTTTATGTATTAATGGCTGGCGCCCCACCTTCTGCCATACGTGCCGCACTCATGTTTTCACTTCTTGCTTTTGGTATTGCCATGCAAAAAAACAACAATAGCCTCAATCAATTGTTTGCTACAGCAGCCTTATTGTTGTGTGTGGAGCCCTTTTGGCTTTATTCGGCAGGTTTTCAATTATCGTTTGTTGCTGTGTTATCGCTAATACTTTTTTACAAGCATATTTACAAATGGGCGGCGCCTACAAACAGGATAGTGAAAGGATTATGGGCAACTGTTTCGGCAAGCCTGGCAGCGGAAATATTGGTAGCGCCGCTCGTCATTTATTATTTCCACATTTTCCCGGTGGCATTTATTGTTGCAAATGTTGCCGCATATTTGTTTATGGGTATTGTATTGATAATGGGTATGTCAATCGTAGTTGTCAGTTTCATGCCTCCGCTTGCAAAATTTATCGGGCTTTTGACAACTTGGCTTGTAACCTGTTTTGATTGGATTGTTGACCAATTACAGAAGCTTAATCCTGACTCCTTCCGCTTTCTAAGACTCACCCCCGTTGAATTATTTATGCTCTACATATTGATAGCATGTATTGTTATCTTTTTTCTGAAAAAACAAAAGACGACTTTATATATTGGGTTGGGCACACTTTGCATACTGTTATTGTCGCTTTGTAAAAGTGAATGGATAACCCTTCATCAGAAGCGTATAGTCGTTTACAATACCGGCAGGACACCCCATGTAGAATTGATTAACGGCAAACATTACGCAGTTTTGTACTCAGATACGAGCGGGTTAAATAAAAAGAATTACGTCACCAAACCTGCGCATACCTATTGGGGTGCATGGCAATGCGACACCAGTGATGCAGCGGATGAAATTAGTTGCATCAACAATAAAACAGTGCTCGTACTCGGTAAAGATATTTTTTCCACCAATCATTTTCCCGTAAACTATCTCATAGTTACGGATGCTTCAGTAAATCCTGAACAAACTCAACAGATATTTCATCCTCAAACAATAGTGCTTGCAGGCGCCTGTAATCGCGGTCAATTAGCTGAATGGAAGGAATGTTGCAGGGAGCAGCACATTGCGTTACACATAGTTGCAAATGACGGAGCCTTCGTTTTAAATTGATTCCTGATTTAATTGAAATGATTTTTATAAATCTTCTTTTCGAAAAGCGCATTAACCGCTCACCACCCAATCGTTTTTAAGCAGCCCTGCAATCACCATGCTCTCAATTTTTCCATGCCTTAAAACACTTTGGCGGATAATCCCCTCCACCTTGCAGCCAAGACGTTCTGCCAGCTTTGCACTGCGTTTATTCGAAGCGGCAAAGTGAATCTCTATTTTATTAAGTCCGGTTTTTACAAAAAGAAAGTCTATAAATCTTTGCAGGGATTTAAACATTATTCCTTGCCCCTCATACTCCTTACTAATCCAATAGCCTATTTGAGCTTTTTTCAATTTATGGTCCCATTGATGCATCCCTACTCCGCCAATTATATTTTGTTTGTAAAAAATGCCAAGCGCTATTCCTTCATGAGCGTTTGCCTGTTGGAGTGAGTGTTGAATAAAATGTAGTGTATGTTCCATTTTGGTGGTTTTATCCACCCAATCAAGCCACGGGCGCAAATGCTTACGGGAATTATTTATAGCGGTAAATAATTTTTGCGCGTCATCCGAAGTGTAGGTACAAAGCGAAGTATCGTTGTCTATGATTATAGAAACCAAGGGTTACGGGTTGTTATCTTTAGTAATTTTCCCCCAAATATCAGGTATGCGTTTTATCCATGCAAGTTCGCGCATCTTATTTTTTGCGTCGCCCGCCGGGGAACCAAAATAGGTTTTCCCTCCATCTAAACTCGCGGGTACCCCACTCTGTGCATACACTATGGCGCCCTTGCCTATGGTTAGGTCTTTGCTCACGCCCACTTGTCCCCACAATATAACTTCGTCCTCAATGGTAGCTACCCCTCCTACCCCTACCTGAGCCGCAAACAGGCAATTTTTGCCAATCACAGCATCATGCCCGATATGTACGTGGTCGTCAAACTTTGTTCCTCTTCCGATAACAGTGTCTCCGCTTACGCCTTTATCAACGGTACTGCAAGCGCCTATTTCCACATCATCTTCAATAATTACACGTCCGCAGCTTTCCATTTTGTCATATTGTACCTCACGGTTTTTGCGCCGCTTAAAGTAAAAAGCATCCGCGCCTATTACACATCCTGAGTGTATGATAACGTTGTTTCCGATAATAGTGTGGTCGTAAATAGTAACGTTGGGATGTATCAGGCAATTAGTCCCGATGGTAACATGGTTCCCAACAAATACACCCGGCTGCAGGTGAGTGCCTTCGCCGATAACCGCCGTATCGCTAATCATTTTATGCGCAGGCTCAAACGGGCGAAAATGCTTTACAATTTTTATATAGGCGCTGAACGGGTCTGGGGTCACTAGCAGCGTTTTCCCCTCAGGGCAATCCACTTCCTTATCAATAATGATAATAGTAGCTTCCGAATTAAGGCAGGCTTTATAATATTTTTCAAAGTCTACAAAAGAAATATCCCCTTTTCGCACTTTATGGATTTCATTTATGCCTGTGGCTAACTGGGTATTGTTGCCAATTAACGTCGCACCTGTGAAATCTGCAATCCATTTTACCGGAACCGGCTTATCAAAATTCATGTCATTAATTTTTGCAAAAGTACAATTTGAGAAGTTGTCGCTGTAAATAATGGCAGAAATATATTCTTTCTATTAAGGAAAGCAATAATTTTACGGTTGTTGAACTACATAAATCTGAACGGAAAAATTATGGCGACGGATGCTGCAGATGTTGCTTGCGATAACAGGGCATTCCGCTATGGCTATGGTTTATTTGAAACAATCCTTTTTAAAGAAGGCATTGTTGAATTAAAAAATTATCATTTTGAAAGGCTGTTTAATGGTTTGAAGCAATTATATTTTGATGTGCCGCATAGAATGACTGCCGAATGGCTTGAACATGAAATAATTAATATTGTAAAGAAAAATAATCTTGAAAAAATATGCCGTGTTCGTTTACAAATGTTTGCGGGCGCTGGCGGACTGTACGACGGTAAAAATCAAACCCCGCAATTTATTATCGAATGTTTTCCTTTAGAGGCGACTACTTTACAGTTGAATGACAATGGGCTGGTTACAGGTATTGCTAAAGACATTAATAAAAACGTGGATTCCTTATCTAACCTGAAATCGTGCAACGCGCTCATTTATGTAATTGCAGCACAGCAGGCAAAAAAAGAAAAATGGAATGATGCGCTGATTTGCAATGCTTCGGGGAGGATAATCGAAACCACCATCGCCAATATATTCTGGGTAAAAAAAGAAATAGTGTACACCACCCCTTTATCTGAGGGATGCGTAGCGGGGGTAATGCGGCGGTTTGTTATAGAAAAAATAAAAGAGGCGGGCATTTTATTTCAGGAGCAAAGCCTGTCGGAAAATGACTTGTGGCAAGCGGAAGAAATATTTCTTACCAACGCCATTAAAAGAATAAAATGGATAAAAAGTATTGATAAAAAAGTATATAATTGTGAATATACCAAGTATATTTACAATTCAATTTTTTAATTACATTTGTTGTAAAATCAGAGGTTTATGAAAAAAGTTTTATTCTTTTTATTGTGCATGACGGTTTTGAAAACCGGATTAGCCCAGAATATGGGGTTGGGAATAGAAGGCGGGTTGAATATGGCAACAATGACGGAAAAAGCGTCAGGGGAGACAATAACAAGTAATTATCTTGCCGGAGGTAGAGCCGGAGTAATGGTTGATTTAGGAATAACCAATAATTTTTATGTACAACCCGGTGTTTTTTTCGCAATGAACGGAACTTCAATTTCTAATGTTTCTGAATCTGTTGGTGGCGTCACGGTTTCATCATCTACAACTCAAACCTTTTCAGTTTATTCAATAGAGTTGCCGCTTAATCTTGAGTATAAATTCGGAGAAATGGGTGGTCCCCGGTTTTTTGTAGGAGTTGGTCCATATGTTGCCTATAATCTAAGTGCTACAGCGGCGGCAGGCGGACACTCTGTAACAGAAAAAATTGGTTCCACGGCAGGTACTGACCAGTTGGCTGCCTTAGATTACGGCGCAGGGGTAAATTTAGGATTTCAATTAGCCTGTGGTTTATATTTCCGCGCGCAATACCAAATGGGTTTTGCTAACTTACAGCCCGGCGGCGGCAGTAGTACTACGACAACATCGAGCATTGGGCTTTCGGTAGGATATTTGTTTGGCGAAAGAATAAGGTATCGCACAGACCTTTATTAAGTTATTAATGTTTTAGTCATTTTATAGTGATGAGGCTGTTTTCAAAGACAGCCTTTTTTATTAGTAAGTTTGCAACACTTGCCATGAAAAAAATATTTCACCTTTGCTTTCTAATTATTTTGATGACAAAGTGCGCTTATGCGCAATTCGGTTATGGTCTTGAAACCGGCATTGGCATGAGCAGCATGAAATTTGCGCCGCCACTTGGCTATGGCTATACAACAGGAACTACCAGCCCGATTTTGTCAGCTAAGGCAGGCGGCATCATAGATTTGGGGCTGAATAAAAACATTTATTTTCAGTCGGGTATCTCCTTTTTAATAAAGGGAGCTACACGAAAATTCGGCTATAATTACAACGATACGCTGATAGACAATAATACCCAAACGTTGACGCTCGGCTATGTTGAAGTGCCGGTAAGAGTTGTATATAAAACCAGCATTCAGGGTAGAAACAGATTTTTCGCAGGTCTGGGAGTGAGTTTTTCGTATCTCGTATCGGAGAAAAGCGCCTTTAGCGAATACTTTAAAAGCACTGATACAATCTATAATACCAACCGGGATGTGACTACCAATCTGGGGGCATTTGATGTCGGGATGAATTTTGTAGCCGGAATTGAATTATCAACGGGTTTATTCTTCGGCGCTTATTATACTATGGGTGTTACTGACATCGGCACCGGAACGGAAATTGACAAGAACAGGGTCTGGGGAATAAACACGGGCTACATATTCGGCAAATGGCGCAATATAAATAAGGAAGAAGACGAGTTGATTGATAAGAGCAAATAACATCTCCCATAATAATTTATTGGAAGGGCAAACTGACTGTGTATTAAATCTAAAATTAATCTCACATCCTCCATACATTTTTTTCTCCATACAAAAGGGTGATTTTGCAGAAAAACATTAACATTTCCTTGGATAATTCAGTTTGATAACCTACTTTTAATATATAAACCAAACTATTTTTTATGAAAAACTATACACAGCCTGTACTCAGTACTTTTTTTGCATGTATCGAATCATCAAAAAAGTTATTGCTCAAAAAAACAAGGCTTATTCTTCTTAGCCTGACTTTCCTTCTTCCTTTTTTATTGCATGGAAATACCGCAAAAGCGCAGATAGTTGCCAATTTTAGCGACTATAGCACCGGATGTGAATCCGTATGTTTTTATGACTATTCTTACGATTATAGTATGTCCGATACGGGCTATTATACTTATTATGGTTATGATTCCACATCTTATTGTACAATTAATGCGTGGTATTGGAATTTTGGAGATGGAAGTTCCAGTACTTTACAAAATCCCTGTCACACATTTCCCGATACGGGCGTTTATAATGTCACACTTACCGTATCTGATACCTGCGGAAATATAGATAGTATAACATATTCTGTATATTCTGGCAGTAGTATTACTGCGGGGATAGTTTATTTTAGCTCTTACGTTATTTGCAGCAGTTCAACTGATGCCGCCTATTCTTCGGGCGACCCCGGAGGAGTATGGTCTACAAGCGATGCCTCTGTTGCCACTGTGGATAGTTCTGGCACAGTAACAGGAATTTCTTCCGGTTCAGCAGCTATTACTTATACTATTAGCGATATCTGCGGCACATCATCGGCAAGCGCAACCATAACCGTTACCGATACTGCTACTGCCGGCACTATTAGCGGCGGTGCCAATGTGTGCCTCGGTTCTTATCTTTATTTAATTGATTATACCGGTACGGGAACAGGTAGCTGGAGTAACAGTGGCACCGCGGTAGTATCTATGGATTCCGTTGGTGATTATAATTATCTTGTTGGAACAAGTGCCGGCACGTCAGTCATTACCTATTCGGTAACAAGCAGTTGCGGTACGGCTTCCGTCTCAGATACTATTATCGTTTTTCCGGTTCCTTTAGTAACAGTAACACCCGCATCTGATACAACATTGTGTTCTGGTAGTTGCCTTACATTAAGTGCATCTGCAAGCGAAGCGGTAAGTTATTCATGGTCTCCTGCATATTATGGAACGATCAGTTGTTTGACATGCGATACTACGACCGTATGCCCCACATGGACAACCAACTACACGGTTTATGTCACTGATAGCAATGGTTGCAGCAATTATGCTACTACAGGAATCGTTTATGTTTCTTCATCTGCTGGTGCCGGAGCTGTTTATTTTAGTTCTTATGTTATTTGCGACAGTTCAACAACTACCGCATATTCTTCTGGCGACCCGGGAGGAACCTGGTCAACAAGCGACCCCTCTGTTGCCACGGTGGACAGTTTGGGTAATGTAACGGGCATTTCCCCCGGTTCTGCGCTTATTACTTATACCATAACTGCAAGTTGCGGGTTATCATCTGCAAGCGCAACTATAACCGTTACGGATACAGCGGCAGCAGGCGCGATAAGCGGCGGTGTAAATGCTTGCGTCGGTTCTTACATTTCTTTAAGCGACTATACAGGAATGGGAACAGGTGCCTGGAGTAGCAGCGACACTATGGTTGCTGTAATATATCCCTACGGTGATTATAGTTACGTTTATTACATCGGAGCAGGCAGCGCGGTTATCACTTATTCAATAACAGGAAGTTGTGGCGCTGCTTCAACTTCCGATACTATTACGGTTTATCCGCTCCCGTCAGTAACAGTAACGCCCTCACATGATACGACTGTATGCCCGGGTGCTTGCTTGTCATTATCTGCGTCTGCAAGCGAGGCAGTAAGCTATTCGTGGTATCCATCTTATTACGGAGGATTTAGTTGCTCAACATGCGATACCGCGACAGCATGCCCCTCATACACAACCAACTATGCAGTTACCGTCACCGACAGCAATGGCTGCAGCAATACTGGATACACAGGCTATGTATATGTTACTTCAGGCGTTAGCGCCGGAGTAGTTTATCTTAGTTCTTCTGTTATATGCGGGGGCTCAACAGATAGCGCCTATTCTTCGGGCGACCCGGGAGGTACTTGGTCAAGCAGCGACCCATCGGTTGCTACTGTCGATAGCTCAGGCACCATTATAGGAATTTCCCCCGGTTCCGCTTTAATTACTTATACCATAAGCCTTAGTTGCGGTTCTTCATCTGCAAGTGCGTCTGTAATCATTACTGACACGGCTACTGCAGGGACTATCAGCGGCGGCGCTAATGTGTGCCTCGGCTCTTATCTTTACTTAAGTGATTTTACTGCCATCGGCACAGGTACTTGGAGCAGCAGCGATACTACGGTTGCAACGGCATATTCCTATGGCGATTATGGCTACGTTGCAAGCATCGGTGCAGGTACAGCGATTATTACCTATTCGGTGACAAGTAGCTGCGGTACAGCATCTGTTGCCGATACGATTACCGTCTATCCGCTCCCGGTAGTAACTGTAACACCCTCGACTGACACTACACTATGTTCAGGAAGTTGTATTACATTATCTGCATCTGCAAGCGGCGCAGCAAGCTATTGGTGGTATGGAGATTACTCCTACGAATTAAGTTGTGATACATGTAGCACTGTAGTGGCATGTCCCCCATCATCTACCTATTATGAGGTTTATGTTACCGATAGTAATGGTTGCAGTAATTACGCCAGTACCGGAGTAATAAATGTTGCTATACCTGCAACCGTTACTTTTAGTGCTTATTATGTTTTGATAGGCGCTACAGTTACAGCATCCTCTTATCCCTATGTTCCGGGAGGTGTTTGGTCAAGCAGCGACGCGTCAATTGCTACAGTCGATAGTTCCGGTGTGGTAACAGGTATTTCATTGGGCGAGGCTACGATTACTTATCTTGTAAGTGATAGTTGCGGCACACTGTCTTCAAGCGCCACTATAACTGTTTTAGATAGCGCCGATTTATCCGGTTCCGCAACTATGATAGGCGCCGATATTTTTATGCAGGCAAGCCATCTTGAACTGGGCATTGGTTATCTCGGAGCATATGGCACTAACAGTGCTCCTCCGATTTACTATCATCCTACTAATAGTGATTTAGGCATGGTAGCCGACCCTGATGAAGACGGATGGTCGGTTGGTACTCCTTCATATTTTGGCGATTATTTTCTGCCCGGCGACCCCGTGGAAGGTTGGTGCATACAGGCAAACGGTACAAGAAATGATGCCTACTATCAAAATTACGGGTTCACTTCAAATTATGGCTCTGGCGGCTTAACACTATCCGGCAGCAATATATCTGTCACCAAAAATGGCGCTATGATGACTGCCTGCTGGCAGGGTACAGCATACAGCGGTTTATCCATTACTCAAATTACATCACTTGATACCAACCAGATGTTTTGGGTTACTACCGTCATTCTGAAAAACACAACCTCTGCCACAATTAGCGATATATATTATATGAGAGAGTGCGACCCCGACAATGAAGAACCGTGGACTGGAAATTTCACTACTAATAATACTATCGTTAATCAGGGTCCCGATACCTTTTTGGTTAGTGCTACAGGTACAGCATATCCAACAAGGTCTTATCTGGGGCTCGGCACAACTTACCCCAACTCTAAAGTATTCTTCTGTGATTATTCATTATTGCCTTCCGAATCAGAAGGGCTTGACGCAATATACAATGGCACGGCATCAGATGTTTCGTATTCCGGCAGTTTAACTCAGGATGTTGGTATAGGGGTGGTGATTCACGCGGATGATTTGGCTCCGGGTGCATCCGAAAGTTTTAAATTTAGCTATGCCGCCCAAACCGGAGCTTTTGGTAGCGCGTTAACTGCTATGACAGGCGCAGGCTGGTCTGTAGACGGTACAACCCTTGCCGGTAGCGTTGATACTGTTGCCACATCCGTCTATGCGGCAGACACTACCTATGTAAATATACTCAATACAGGCGATTATTTGTCGTGGAACTGGAGCCCATCCACCGGGCTTGCTGACACTTCAGGACCCACCAATACCATTTATCCGCCTGCTGCTACAATTACCTACACCATAACTGGCACGCCCGCTTGCGGACTTAGCGAACAAACCTATTATCTCACAATAGTACCCGATAGCACTTTAAGTGTACATAATGCAGGCGGTCAAAACGACGTAATCAGCATCTATCCCAACCCTGCACAAACTACAGTACATATAGACGCACATGAAAAAGTGAACGTAAGAGTAACAAGTGTTGACGGCAAACTGTTGCAGGTATTGAATAATACAAAAGATATAGATATTAGCGGCTTCGCAGATGGTGTTTACCTCATAGAGCTTTACAATATGCAAGGCGTAAAGGTAAAAACAGCGAGGATAGTGAAGGTGGAGTAAAACCCGTAATTTATTGAAACATAAAATCATATTATACAAATACAAAAAATCGCTTCCGGGCGATTTTTTGTATTTAGCAGATAGTCCAATATGAGCCCTTTAACAATTGTAAAACTCTTTAACAATCCTTAAACACAGCACGGCATAATTTCTTAAAATAGTGTAGTGAACCAAAATTTACTACAATGAAAAAGGCATGTATTTTAGTCGCTTTGTTTGGATGTTCATTACTTCAGGCAAGTGCACAATCGTTAGGGATAGCACCCGAAATAGGGCTGAATTTCACTGATTTGTACACAAGATATAATGGTATCTATAGTAGTAACAATATCAGGGTTGGCGTGAAATTGGGAGGCGTTCTGGACGTCGGTATTACGAGGAGTTTTTCAATTCAACCGGGGTTGTTTTATAGCATGAAAGGCGCCACACAGGATTTCACTACTTATTCAACAGTAGGAAACACAGTTCAGAGCCAGGAAACAAAATACAATTACCGGATTGATTACCTGGAATTTCCTGTTAATTTTCAATACAAATTTTCACATAGCCCTATGGGTCATTATTTTATCGGAGCAGGACCCTATTGGGGACTCGCTTTGGGTGGTCGGGCAACTATGGAAACAGGAACGACAGTCGTTAACTACAACAATGGTTTTGTAACAAGCCGCGACAGAGGTTCAAGCTATTATTTGAACATTGGTAATAATCCCGCAGTAGATGATGTAAGGCGTTTTGATATGGGCTTAAATTTCAACGCAGGGTATCAATTCAGGCATGGCTTGCTATTGCGCGCCAATTATGGTTTAGGACTTGTCAATATATTACCCGGTGGC
>Ga0207047_1091_pt1 | contig 21504 bp, 19 predicted proteins | sample Alteio_BWMinCont_67_FD_153302 | JGI IMG/M metagenome (GOLD analysis project Ga0207047, IMG submission 153302) | Enriched cells from forest soil in Barre Woods Harvard Forest LTER site, Petersham, Massachusetts, United States -... | ecosystem: Environmental > Terrestrial > Soil > Temperate forest >...
ATAAGCGATTACTCAGGCTTGTTTCTTCAAATAATGTAATGCCCGCCCAGGCGTTTATGGTATAATCACTTAGCAGGGCGGGGGGGACGTAACCCTTGAATGTTATTTTATGCTCCAGCTTATATTGTTTCGTCAGGGCGAGCGCCTGCTCATAAAAATTACCTGCCCCGCATACTATCAGGTTTGCATTTACATTTTGCATAGCCGGTATAAGTTGTTCAAAGCACCTGCCCACATTTACCGCGCCCTGGTACAGGATATAATGCTCTTTTTTTTCGGGTATTTGCAGCGGTTTTAAAATAGTTGCATTGCGGACTACGCCATAATTCACACCATACCTCTTTTTAAATTCTTCCGCATAACATTCCCCGATGGTATAGCCGACGGGAAAGTTAGGAACCGTATGATTGGCAATCCATGTCCACATTTTGTGTATGTAAGGGCGCGAAATCACCTCTTTTAAATCGGTAAAAATTTCATGCGCATCATAAACTCTTTTTTTACCCCGCAGCTTTGATACATAGTAAACAGGCAGTATGGTATCTAAATCGATAGCGCAAAGAACATCCACTTTTTTGAATAAGAGATAAAAGAAGAGATTGAACCAATAATGAACATACATGATTTTCCCCTGTTCGGCTATAATGGGTAAGCGCACTTGCCTGTAAGGGCGTTCTTCAAGAGGTTTGCTGTTTTTTCTTTTGAAACCTATTAAAGTTACATCGTAACCGACGCCCGCAAGCGTAGTGCAGATACGGAGCATGCGCTGGTCGTAGTTTAAATCGTTAGTAACTGTAAAGGTTATTTTTTTCATTGGTGTCTGAACCGTTGATTGAAGCTGATTAGACTTATTTCGCTGACATTTATTTTAAGCACAAATTTTTTAATTCAGTGATTTTAACTTTAGTAGCTCCAGAGCCTTTTCTTTATCCATACCTAACTGCTTTTTCAATTCCTCAATAGAATCGAATTTTTCTTCGTCGCGCATGTAGGAAACAAATTCTATTTCTATGGTTTCATCGTAAATCTCTGCGTCGAAATCAAAAATATTTACCTCAATATGCAATTCTTTTTTGTCGCTCACGGTTGGGTTATGACCGATGCTTAACATGCCGTCGTATTTATGGCTATTCCATACCACACGCACTGCATAAATACCGATGGAGGGTATCAGTTGGTCTTTATCGTTCAGGCTAATGTTTGCGGTTGGGTAGCCGATTGTTTTTCCTAATTTTTTGCCTCCTATTACCGTGCCGGCAATACTATAATTGCGCCCCAGCATATGCGCAGCTTCTTCTATACTGCCGAGGCTTATGGCGGCTCTTATTTTTGTGGAGCTTACAGTTGCTTCGTCTATGAGTTGTACAGGTATTTCTATTACCTCGTAATTATATTTCGGGGCATATTCTCTAAGCAATTCAATATTACCCTTCCTGTCGTGCCCGAAGCGGTGATCGTAGCCGATGACAACACTATGGGGATGAAAAAAATCCACCATAAAGTTTTCAATGTACTCTTGTGCCGATAATTCTGAAAACTCTTTTGTAAACGGTATGACCACTACATGCTCAATACCTGCATCGGTTATAAGTTGCAGCTTTTGCTGCAAGGGTGTGATAATGCCAAGCGGCTGATCGGGAAATAGTAATTTCCGCGGGTGGGGGTCAAAAGTCAGCAGCACGCTTTCGCCGTTTACTTCCTTGGCGTGTTGTACTACCTCCTGCAATATGGCTTTATGCCCCTGGTGCACACCGTCGAATGTGCCCACAGTTAATACGGCATTATTAAAAACCGGCAGTTCTTTTATGTTATAAAAAAATGACATTTAGCGCGCAAAGGTAGGGGGATATTATTTTATTGACATTAATACCTCATAAAATCTATACACATCTTCATAACAATTGTATAAAGGCACAGGCGCTATGCGTATTACATTCGGTTCGCGCCAGTCGGCTATGATGCCGTTTGCGGTTAATTTTTCAAATACTTCCCTTCCTCTATTTGAAAAAAGCAACGATAGCTGGCAGCCCCTGCGCCCGGGAGCAGTTGGTGTGATAACCTGGAAATCAAGGTGCTTAATTTCATGGAGTAAAAATGCCGCATATCCTGTAAGTTGTTCACTTTTTTTGCGGAGGGCTTGCATACCTGCTTTCGCAAATACATCAAGGGAGGCATTATGGGCTACCATATTAAATACAGGCGCATTACTCAGTTGCCATCCTCCGGCGCCTTTCTGCGGAAAAAAACCTTTCTCCATTTTAAAGCGTGTTTTCTCATCATTGCCCCACCAACCACCGAGGCGGAATAGTTCCGGATTATTACCATGCCGCTCATGTATGTAGGCGCCGCCTACGCCGCCCGGACCTGAATTTAAGTATTTATACGAACACCAGCAGGCAAAATCCACAGCCCAGTCGTGCAGTTCCATAGGTATGTTTCCTATTGCATGAGCAAGGTCGAACCCGGCAAATGCTCCAACGCTGTGTGCTGCATGGGCAATACGTTTCAGGTCAAAATATTGACCGGTATAATAATTCACGCCACCGAGCATTACCAGCGCAAGAGAATCTCCCGCTTTGTTTATAGCATCAATAATGTCGTCTTCTTCTATGATGTGCGTTCCGTGTCGGGGTGCTATTTCAATAATTGCGTCTTCAGATTTATGACCGTGCATCTTCACTTGCGTTTCCACAGCATACTGGTCTGAAGGGAATGCCCCGGCTTCCATCAGTATTTTATACCTCCCCTTTTGCGGGCGGTAAAAAGAGAGCATCAGTAAATGAAGGTTAACCGTTAGATTGTTCATTGCCACAACCTCCTCTTTCTTAGCCCCAACAATTTTTGCCAGCCGCTCTGAAAATATATGATGATAAGAAAACCACGGATGGTGTGCCTGAAAATGCCCTTCCACCGCATACTTCGCCCAGTCTTGCAGTTCTGTTTCCATTAATGCGCGTACGGCTTTGGGCTGCAATCCTAATGAGTTGCCGCAGAAATAACGGACGTCCTTATTACTGTGCTGGGGAAAAAGGAATTGTTCCCTGAAAGAGCGCAGTTCATCTTTTTGGTCAAGGCTTTGGGCAAATTGCAGTGTGGCTTCGTACATAATGGATACTGGAGAAATTTTGGACAAAAATAGTGGATATAAAATTTAACCGCAAAGAACGCAAAGTTGTTTGCAAAGAAGGCGCAAAGTTTTATTTATCATTTGTGAGTTAAATAATCCACAAGCTACCGCCTATACTATCCTTGCTTGCTCCTGTCACATCTTGCAGCACATTCACCTGTTCCCTCCAGCGCAATGTGCCAATGAGCGCCATTACCAATGCTTCTTTAAATTTCACAGTTGTGTCATCGGGTAGGGTAACCATAACATTAAGCGGAGCCAGCACTTTTTCTAATTGCGCTATTAAAAACTTATTAAACGCTCCGCCGCCGGTTACCAGCATGTGTGCTTGCCCTTTACCATGAGGGTATTGCCTTACAGCCTCCGCGATTTGCTCGGCAATATGTATGGTCATCGTATGCAGCAGGTCATAATTACTATAAGCGGTTTGCAGGAGTATTGGAAATATGAGCTCTCTTACAGCCTCATTGCTTAATGATTTTGGTGGTAGTTGCCGGTAGTAAGGGAGGTCATTTAACTCAGACAATATCTCAAACAATAAATCTCCTTTTGCAGCCATTGCACCGTCTTCATCCATTTTATAGCCTTCTCTTTCTGCAAACGAATTGAGTATCTGATTGGCGGGGCATATATCAAAGGCACGCATCGTATCATTTTGCCGGATGGTAATATTGGCAATGCCGCCTATGTTCAGCAGGTAATCAAATTCCGGGAAAAGGAGTTTATCCCCAATCGGCACAATGGGAGCACCCTGTCCGCCCAATGCCACATCCATCGCACGGAGATTATCAATAACAGGCAGCCCCGTTACCGCGGCTATTGTAGCGCCATCCCCAAGTTGAAAAGTGGTATGGTTTGCCGGTTCATGAAATACAGTATGACCATGAGAGGCAATAAAATGAACACCATGTTCAATGTTGTGTTTTGAAATAAACTTATTTACCTGTTCGCCAAGTTCCCTGCCGTAGCGGGTGTGTAGTTTTAAAAAATCTGCGACTGGCATTTCAGCGGCATGATTTAATTTAACCAACCACTCATCGGTGTAGGGGATGCAATCCGCATATAATATTTCATAGCTCCATTTGTCCCTCGTTTCTTCCAGTTGCACATAAGCTATATCAAGCCCGTCAAGCGAGCTACCGGACATCAAGCCTATAACTTTATAAATCATGGCGCAAAGTTCTTAATTACCCTATAAAAACAGCAAATGTGGAAAACTTTATAAATACATATGCGGTTTGTATTATAAGTTCAGTGAAGACAATAAGAAATAAGTATCTTTATGGTATAAGAGATTCCTATGAACAGGAAATGTATAATACTTATAACTCTTTTTTTCTTTTTGGGTATATCATCTTTTGGGCAGAAGATAAAATTTAGTGATAGTACGAATGTCTGGCGTTATTATGAATGGAGCAGTGCGATACCAGTTACCCCAACTCTATATATTGACAGTTATGCTCACGATACTGTTATTTATGGTATTCAATATGAGAAGCTAAATCATCTTTTTCAAACAGATGGCGGCTTGGTATTTATAAGAGAAGACAGTGCTTCTAAAAAAGTTTATGCTATTTGGAATACATATCCTGATTATGATTCTACAGAACAACTATTGTACGATTACACCCTAAACCTGAACGATACTTTTAGAAGCAAGCATGCTGTTCATTATGTATCCGGAATTGATTCAGTTTTAATAAATAGTACATGGCACAAAGTATGGGATTTCTTTCCATATAGCCATGATAGTGCAACTATGGGTAGTGTTAATAATCAGTATTATGTTATTGAAGGAATTGGCTGTGTAAATAATCCATGTTTCTCATTAAGTCCTTTTAGTTTTGAAACTATAACTGATTTAACCTGTTTCAACAACCACGGAACAACTCCGTCACTTAGTAGTACAGTAGGAGATTATTTTAATAATACGACCAGTTGCAGTTTAACTTTTGGTTTAGAGGTAAAGAATATTGCCAATAAAAATGAAATAGTAAATATCTTTCCCAACCCCGCCACCACTTCACTCACAATCACTTCTACAAATACAATAAAGCACATCACCGTCACCAATCTCCTTGGGCAAATATTATACATCTGTAATTACAATACAGAGCAAGTGGAGATAGATGTGGCATACCTGCCATCAGGTGTTTATTTCGTTAAGATAAATGGTACTGAGGTTAGGAATTTTGTGAAGCAGTAGCTTATTTGGTGTAAAATTCTATATAATTGCCAAACTTTCTATTATCTTTAACCGATAAAATACCCATTTATGAATTATCTTTTATCGCTCCACAGCATCCTACGCTGGCTCATATTGCTGTTTGCTTTGGTAGTCATCATACAAAGCCTTAAAGGCATGGTAAGCAAAGGGAAATTCGGAAGCGCTAACAAACGCTTTGCTTTATTCCTGCTGATATGCTGCGATTTGCAGTTATTGTTTGGGCTCGCTTTATATTACACCAAGGGTTGGTTCAACGTACTTCAAACCGGAACAGCTATGGCAAGCAAAACCAACCGTTTTTTCAGTGTAGAACACAGCATCGCTATGCTTATCGCTATTATTCTCGTGCATACGGGGTACAGTGCGGCTAAAAGCAATATTGACGACGACCGTAAATTCAAAAGGCTTTTCTGGTATGTGCTCATTGCATTGGTACTCATAATTGCGATGGTTCCATGGCCCTGGAGCCAGGTAACCCGCCCCCTGTTACCCAATATGCAATAGGGTTTTGTATTTATGCTCAGAAAAATCCTGCAACTTTTTTATGCCTTTTATGTAGCTACTACATTTTTGGTTTGCCTCTTTATTGCTTTCCCCTTCTTTGTCCTTATCAGCATCGGGAACAATGCTGCGGCGCGTATGGCTATACACACTATTATAAAATATTGGGCAAAAATGTGGTTATGGGCAATCGGGATGCCGCTTACCGTGCTGGGCGAAGTTCCGCCAAACGATAGATATGTCATCGTGTCTAACCATATTTCTTATCTTGATACTATAAATATATTTGCCGCCATGCCCGGTTACTTCAGGGCATTGGGGAAAAAGGAGATTTCTAAAATTCCGGTATTGGGGTTTGTCTATAGGCAAATCGTGATTATGGTTGACCGCAGCAATCCTGAAAGCAGGGCGCAGAGTATTCGCACTATGCAACACGCATTGAATGAAGAAGGGAATGTTTATATATTCCCGGAGGGCACTTTCAATGAAACAAACCATGTTTTGAAAGACTTTTATAACGGCGCTTTTAAGCTCGCTATAAGCACGCAAACGTCTATACTGCCTGTTATTTTCCCCGATACGGTAAAAAGATGGCATTATAGCGCGTGGTGGAAGCTATACCCTGGAAGGAACAGGGCGGTTTTCCTGCCTCCAATAAGCGTAAAGGGTATGGTAATGGAAGATACACAGCAATTAAAAAAGCATGTTTACGGCATTATGGAATCTGCATTGAGTAAACAAAGCGCACAATAAGTTGAAAAAAAAGAATAATATTGCTAAAAAAAGAATAATTTGTTATAAATTTGCGGAAATTTTTACCTTTAATCATTCATCTGTAATACATTATTGTTAATCCGAATAATAGAAACAATATGCAAACAAGCTTAAAGAGTCTTTCAAAACTATTGATAATACCCGCTATCATTTTCAGTACTGCATCTTATGCGCAGCAGGATATTGTTAAAGTCAGGAACACGAACTATACTTCATACTTCTCCAAATCAGGGCATATCCCCGTGTTGGTTGTTTATACCTTGACATCAAAAATGCTGGATTGTAAACGCTCAAGGCAGGAAATAGGTACAAAATATGCTACAGACCCCCGCCTCGCTAAATCAACCGATATAAAAGAAGATTATAAAGACGCAAACTTCGACCAGGCGCAAATGATGAACCCAGATGAAAATACCTGCGATAAAACCGCTTATGCCGAAAGCTATTACTACACCAATGTAATGCCGATGCCCAAAAACCTGTATAAGGAGTTGTGGGGCAAGTTGCATGACTTTGAAATGGAACAAGCGAAGAAATATAAAAAAATTAAGGTGTTTTCCGGGACAGTGGGTAAAAACTGGGTGATTGGTTTAGATAACGATATAACCGTTCCCGAATATTGCTGGAAAGTGATTTATATCCCAAGCAAAGACCAATATCTCTGTTACGAATTTCATAATATAGAGCCTACTTACCACCTGGATAACTTAGACAGGCATAAAGTGGATATCAATGTTATAGAGTCGCTTGCAGGAGTTCATTTCGTGAATGGTATCATTTCCGCTCCTTATGTAACGGCGTCACAGTCCACGTCCAGCAATTAAGTTGTCTGTTTTAAAGTTGGTTTTACACTCACGGTATATTTCTGTTTACAGGAATCGTTTATTTATCGCATTAGTTACCTTTGCGCAAATTTTTAATTAAACAATGGCGTTACAAGCAGGAATAGTAGGATTACCCAATGTAGGAAAGTCAACATTATTTAATGCCGTAAGTAATAGCGCGAAAGCGCAGGCATCCAATTATCGTTTTTGCACCATAGAACCCAATATAGGGCAGGTGGACGTGCCCGATGAACGCCTGCAAAAACTAGCCGAGTTGGTACACCCCCAACGCATATTGCCCACAACCATTGAATTTGTTGATATTGCCGGCTTGGTGAAAGGCGCCAGTAAGGGCGAAGGCTTGGGAAATAAATTTCTCGCAAACATTCGCGAGGTGGATGCAATAGTGCATGTCATCCGTTGCTTTGAAGATGAAAATATACTGCGCGAAGAAGGCGCAATAAATCCCATAAGCGATAAAGAAATAATTGATACCGAACTCCAGTTGAAAGACCTTGATAGCGTAGAAAAGAAAATACAGCGGGTAGAAAAGCAGGCGAAAAGCGGGGAGGCAAAATTTAAGAGGGCTTACGAAGTTTTGCTGCAATGCAAAGAGCATCTTGCACAGGGAAAAAACATTCGTGGTATGCAACTGGAGGGAGAAGATTTGGAAGCTATTAGCGATATTTTCCTGCTCACGCAAAAACCTGTGCTGTATGTCGCTAACGTGGATGAAGAGGCTTTGCTGAAAGGCGGCAATAAATATTCTGAGCAATTAGTGAGCGCTGCCAAGGCAGAGGGGGCGGGAGTAATTGTTATGAATAACTCCATTGAGGCGCAGATAACAGAGATGGAAAGCGCGGAAGACAAAGAAATGTTTTTCAAAGAATACGGGCTCACAGAACCGGGGCTCAACCGGCTGATACGCGCAGCTTATAATCTCCTTAACCTTGCCACCTATTTTACTGCGGGCGAACTGGAAGTAAGGGCATGGACAATCCATAAAGGATGGAAAGCGCCGCAGGCTGCTTCAGTAATACATACCGATTTTGAAAAAGGTTTTATTAAGGCGGAAGTTATCGCATACAAAGACTACATACAATACAAAAGTGAAGCCGCATGTCGCGAAAACGGGAAACTGCGGATAGAAGGTAAAGAATATGTGGTGCAGGATGGCGACGTAATGCACTTCAGGTTTAATGTATAATACCAATTAGACATTAAAAGCACACTGAAAATTAATTGCCCCGACTTTCAAGTCGGGGGATAGAATAAATAGTGACGGCTTTAGCCAAAAAGAATTTCATAGTCTATTTTACGTGTCTGAACGGTATAACCTGCCGGCGAATTTGTGAAATGAGGAAGCAAACAAAAAAGACAATCATTATTGTATTGTCAGCAATAAGCCTGACCATTACAGGGTTGTTGTTTACTAAAGCCGGATTAATAAGAGCTTCCAATGCAATCCCTCCCAACAATGCAATAACCGACGCTGATTTATGGAATAAAAAGTCTGTTGACTCTGCAATTACATTACTACAATCGGGCGATTTGGTAGTTCGTAGCGGAAAGGGTACTACCAGTTATATGCTCATGCAGATGAACCAAAAGGATAAAACTTATTCTCACTGCGGCATTGTTGTTATAGAGAACGGCTACCCGTTTGTCTATCACAGTATCGGAGGCGAAGACAATCCCGACGCTCGAGTAAGAAGGGATTCGGCAAATTATTTCTTTTCACCCTTAAATAATTTCGGTTTTGGCATTTATCGCTACGATTTGGAGCCTGAAAACATAACTAAGCTGGAAAATGTCGTAAGGCAATATTATAGGGAAAAAAGGAAATTTGACATGGATTTTGACCTGAAAACCGATGATAAATTGTACTGTGCCGAATTTGTTTATAAAGCGGTTAACACTGCCGCCGCAGACAGCGCCTATATTGGCATAACACACGCATTCGGCTATACTTTTGTGGGTATTGATGATTTATTTCTTAACCTGCACACACATAAGATTTGGGAAGTTAAATTTAAATAATACCTTTGCCGCTTCAAAATAAAAAACATGAAAAAAATTCTTATTGCAATTCCTGCCATGTTGGTGTTGGCATTTGCGCTTTTGAGTTGTAACAGTAACTCACCAAAAACTGTTGCAAGTACGTTTCTGACCAGCTTTTACCACATGGACTATGAGGCTGCCAAAAAAGTATCTACTGACGAAACCAAAAAAAGCCTTGAAGCATTGCAGAGCCTCAGCAGCATGTTGCCCGACTCTACAAAACAAGAAGTAAAACAAATTACCGTAACTATTAAAGACGTAAAAGAAAACGGCGATAAAGCGTCCGTTACCTATATTACTTCCAAAACTCCGCAAGAACAAACCCTTAAATTAGTAAAGCAAAACGGCAAATGGCTGTCGGCATGGTCTAAAGCTGATGCAATGGGTGGAGATGATAATGCAGGCGCAGGCGACAACACACCCGCTGGTAGCGACAGTTCTATGGCTGCTCCCGCTGATAATTCAGCCGCATCAGATACAAGCAAAAAGAAATAATAAAAAATATTTTTCTAAAGATAAAGAAGAAGGCTGCCACTCTGGTAGCCTTCTTCTTTTAGCAATGATGACAAAATAAATTCTACTATCCCGTATAGTCAACTATGTATATTGCAAAGTCCCATAGGGACGGCATTATGGTAGAAAAAAACAAACAATATATGTCACAAAGTCCCGTAGGGACGGTATTATGGTAACAACGTAGGGGCAACATTATGGTAGAGAAAACGAACAATATATATCAAAGTCCCGATTGGTAATGTCATTTAGTTAAGGAAAAAAGTGCTAAATTAATTTCGATATGCTGGGTAAACAATAAAAAGACGATAAAGAAGCTCGTCATTGCTGCTTGCCCCGCCACGGCGGCGGCGGAGCAAAAAAGCCTTGTGCGTAGCTGCGACAAAGCAATCTCACAAAATGACTATGCCCCGGCTTGGCTAAAATTTTGATGAACTGCTGTCCGCCCCAACACCGGTGATGGTGCCGCTTACAAAATCAAAAAAATGTCCCATCGTTCCTTATCTTTATGCCTTCATGGCATTGAATTACATCTGGATACTGTTTTTCATAATCGGGTTCACTGTTGGGCTTTTAAAAGCAATATTACTTGGGCAAAGCGGCTTACTCACCGATATGCTCAACGGGCTTTTTGATGCCGCGAAAAACGGTTTTGAAATTTCATTAGGGCTCACCGGCGTGATGACCTTATGGCTCGGCATCATGAAAATAGGGGAGAAGGCAGGCGTAATCAGGGTTTTTGCGAAAGCGGTGTCTCCCTTATTCCGCACCCTTTTAAAAGGAGTCCCTTCAGATAGTCCCGCTTATGGGAGCGTGATGATGAACCTGTCTGCCAACATGCTCGGGCTTGATAATGCTTCAACACCTTTAGGGCTTAAAGCAATGGGTGAACTACAGGAGTTGAACCCCCAAAAAGAAACCGCCAGCGATGCCCAGATTATGTTCCTCGTTTTGAATACAGCGGGAATTACCCTGATACCCACATCCGTCATAGCCATCCGTCAAACCATTGCCATGCAGCAGCACTTGACCGGGTTTAATGCTGCTGATATTTTTTTACCTACCCTCATAGCCACATTCATCGCATTTATATCAGGCATTATTATCGTTGCCATTTATCAGCGCATCAACTTATTCAGGCTGCCGCTGCTTGTTTTTATCGGAGGTTTTTGTGGATTAATTGCCCTGCTCTATTACACGCTCGCACAATTGCCCCCCGACAAAATGAATAATATTATCGGCGCTATAGGCAGCGGCGTTATTTTATTTATTGTAGTATTGTTCATCACAGCCGGTTTTATAAAACGCCAGAATGTTTACAACAACTTTGTTGACGGTGCCAAAGAAGGCTTTAACGTAGCCATTCGTATTATACCTTACCTAGTAGCCATGCTTGCCGCCATCAGCGTTTTCCGCACCTCCGGCTGCATGGATTTCATCATTAACGGAATCGGGCATCTTGCTGCGCTCTGCGGCTTAAATACCGATTTTGTGCCCGCATTACCCGTAGCATTTATGAAACCCCTGAGCGGCAGCGGCGCCCGCGGGCTTATGGTGGATGTCATGAAAACCTATGGCGTGGGCTCGTTTCAAGGGAAGCTCGCCGCAATTATACAAGGCTCCACCGAAACGACTTTTTATGTACTTGCCGTTTATTTCGGCAGTGTCCAAATCAAAAACACCCGCCACGCACTGGCTTGCGGCTTAATTGCCGATGCCATCGGATTGATTGCGGCTATCATTGTGGGTTATGTGTTTTTTTACCATAAATAAAGCCAGATTCATTACACCGTGCAAGGGATTTTTATAACATGAAAGGATTATTGGAACTTACTTATCTTTAACCCGGTGTCAGAAACTTTTTAAAAAAAAATCGTCTCTGACGGCATTTAAATTTCAAAGCTAAATATTATCTTTTACGACAAATGATTAAGGTACTCTTCTTTTTAATGACTTTATTGTTTGTTAGTCAAATACGTGCCCAGCAAACCTGTTCATTATATACGCTTAGCGGAACCATAAACGGTGGAATAGATAAAATTATATTATGCCCTCCGGGTGCAATAGAAGATACTGGCTATTATCCTTATAAAAATAGATTGGAAACAAAAGTAGTGAATGGAAATTTTACATTTACAGACTCCATTAATTATCCAACGCCATTTATACTTATTGTTCGTAAAACCGGAACAACATATAACTCTGGCATGTTCTTTATTGACCCATGCTCTCAAACAATTGCCTGCAACATCGACTCACTTAAAAAAACACCTGAAATCTCTAATAAAACTATGCGAGAGTGGAAAGGTATTTATACGAAAGCGTTTAAAAATATTAATTATGAAATAAACAAACAAAGAGGCACAGAAGATAGTATCAGAAAAATTTACAGTAATAAAATACCACTTGCTCAATCAACAGATTTATTAAATAAAAAAGACAGTTTGAATAATGAATGGAATTCCCTGTTATTGCATTATACAAAAGAACACCCCAACTCGTATGTTTCATTATGGATGTTAATTTACGTTTTAAGCAATGGTTATAAATCTGTTTATGATTCTATTTATAGTCAATTTTCTGATTCAATTAAAAATACACCGACGGGATTAACATTATATAAAAGGCTTCATTCTGCCAGAACAATTGCAATTGGAACTCTATTCCCGCAACTATATTTATATACTATAGATGATTCGTTCGTAAAGCTGCCAAAATTTAATAAAAATAATAGCTATACCCTTGTGGACTTTTGGTTTAGCAGTTGTATGCCATGCAAGAGACAGTTTCCCCTACTTAAAAAATTGTATGATAATTATAAAAAAAGCGGGTTTCAAATAATAGGAATTTCTGTTGACCAAAATGAGCATATAAACGATTTAAAAAAAATAATAAAGGAGCAGGATTTGAATTGGCAGCAATATAGAGATAAAGATTACAAAAATGCCAATGAATTGTCCATAGAAGGTTATCCCACAAACTTTTTGTTGGATAAAAACGGAATCATTATAAAAAGAAACATAAAACTTGAAGAATTAGAACAAATGCTACGTGAATCACAACAATAATAGTAATATAAAAAAATATACAACAGCTAACAGATTCTGAAGTTGCATGCTCTAATATTATATTATGCTATTATAGTATGACATATTCTTTTTCATATCTTTTTGCTATTAGCCAAACACTAGCGAAGAGGTAATGAGCGTATTTTAACGATGACAAATAATTTGAAAGATTAATGATTTTAATAAAACTTTACATTTATGTTAAAGACAAGATTTTTACTTTGCATAATATTTAAAGCAAATTCAATGAATTATACAATATTAAACATGAAAAGATTTATTCTAATCACAACTATACTGGTATTTGCTGTAATAGGGGGATTCGCTCAAACTCAACCTTCCTCCGATAAAATAACAATAGCAAAAGACGCAAAACCAGTCGGAAATGTAAAAATGTTATTATCGAAAAAAGATTCAGCTGTAACCTCACTGAATAAAAAACAAATTGATGAACAGGAAAGAAAAAAACGCGAATTTCATTTCGAACTAAGCAATTCGGAGTTGGGGAAATATGATTTAATTTCTCCTCTCTTTTTTGAACCAGAATAATTTGTTGTAAATAAAGCATTCATATACCATCTGGTCGTGAGCGTCCGCTCGTCCTCCTATGTGCAGGGTTCGCTTGCGTAATATTCTCTATTGCAACTCCGTCCCCGATAAACTCCCCGGTTGTTCCTGATGTTAACGAAGTGCATCAGGAACTTCTAATAAAAATCCGTCTCTGACGGCATTCAAAGTTCTCAAGCTAAATATTATGGACCCTACTGCAACACCGTCCCGGTAAACTCACAACAATCGTCTGTTTCTGTATCACGTCATTTATGCTTTAAGTCCCAAAAGTCCCACCTGTCCCTTCGGAGTCACCTTACAGTTCACCGCTTACTGTTAACAAACCATTTTAAAAAATAGTGGGGTACAATTCCCTTCCTTAAAATAGGACTACAGAACTTTACTGATTAAAACGAAACCAATGAAAAACATTTTCATTTTTCCTAACCAGCAGAAGCTTCAGCATAGGAGGTTAATTTTTCATTTTTTGCTTTGAACCTTATGTTTTAGATATTAAACTTTTTTGACATTGACCATTAACCATTCATCATTAACCATTAATTACATGTCCGCCCCACCGAATCACAATACGAATCGACTGTTTTCGGACATCAACTGCATACATTTCACAACCCAAAACGATTTTTCAAAAACGGACGTGGACGGACTCGCCCCTCACAACCCCATTAACCTTTTAACACAATTAACCCTTCCATCACTTCTCAACTCCACCACTTCCACCACTAAAATGAATAAAACACACCCGCCCGACCGCGTGCCGTCTTTAGCTTTAGCGGTGGCGCAACGTACTTTTTCGGTACGGGCGGGTAATATGAAAATTACGTCAGTACTCTCATTTTATAATACGGCTTGTTTGAATACTGACATAACTGACATAAATTTCAGAACCCCAAACCACAAATTAATCATTAACCATTAATGTCAGTCCTTCCAATTTACAATACAAATCGTTTGAGAACTGCCGTGTACTGCCATGTTTTTCAGAATAAAAAGGAGCGTAAATGGGTATTATTACAGTTACTTGCCTTGTGGCTGTTTTTTATCAGCATCTCAAAATGTAATTTAGCTAATAAAGCATGGCTCAACACAACCTATCAACTAATAGCGTACCTTTGCGTTTTATTTATAATAAATGTTCTTTTAATGAATTCTTTTTCATCCTTCTCCTTGCGGGAAGAATTGAGCCGTGCGATATCGGAACTTGGCTTTGATACACCTACTCCCATTCAGCAAAAAGTAATACCGGAATTATTATCCAACCCTACAGATATCATAGGCTTGGCTCAAACCGGCACAGGTAAAACCGCCGCATTTGGCTTGCCATTGCTCAATTATACCGATGTATCTCAAAAAGAGGTGCAATTCCTGGTGCTTAGTCCTACCCGCGAACTCTGTATGCAGATACAGAATGATTTGAGCAAATATGGCGTTCACATACGCGGGTTGCGTATCTCAGCCGTATATGGCGGAGTCCCTATCAACGGGCAGATACGTGACCAAAGAGCACATCCCCAGATAGTAGTAGCCACTCCCGGCAGGCTTATTGACTTGCTGGAACGTAAAGCTATCAACCTGGACCACGTAAAATATGTTGTCCTTGATGAAGCCGACGAAATGCTGAACATGGGCTTTCGCGATGATATTGAGTTTATCCTGAAAAACACCCCTAACCGCCAACATGCATGGCTTTTTTCCGCCACCATGAGCAATGAAGTGCGGGGCATTGCCAAGCGCTTTATGAAGCAATGGCAGGAATTTTCGGTAGCGGCTCCTAATGTCGGCAACGAAAACATTGACCACCAATATTATGTAACTAATCACCACAACAGGTATGAAGTCTTACGGCGGTTGCTGGATTTTACACCGGGTATATACGGCATTATTTTTACACGCACCAAACAAGATGCGCAGGATGTGTCTGAGAAACTGATGAAGCAAGGGTATCATGTGAGCCCGCTGCACGGCGACATGGACCAGAAAATGCGCAGCAAAGTGATGGAGCGCTTCAAAAATAGGAGTCTGCAAGTGATTGTGGCTACCGATGTTGCAGCGCGTGGTATTGACGTAAACGATATATCCCATATCATCAATTACGAATTACCCGACGACCCCGAAGTTTATACACACCGCAGCGGTCGTACGGCACGTGCCGGGAAATCGGGTATATGTATGTCTATCGTTACACCTAAGGAAATATCCAATATCAGGCAGATAGAGCGCATGGTTAAGTCGCACTTTCACAGAAGTGATGTACCGGATGGCGCTGAGGTGGTACGTAAAAGACTATTCTTTTACATGGAGCAGATAGCCAATGCCGAACCGCAAGCTGATTTCGCCAAGATATACCGCGAGTCAATACATGAACGCTTTGCCGATATGGACAAGGATGAGCTGATACGCAAACTGATATGGCTGCAACTGAGTCCAACCATTGAGGATTATCAGAAAGCAACTGACCTGAATGCAGGATACGATAATAAATCTCCCAAAAATAATAGCGGCAGCAGCAGATTTGTTCGCTTATTTGTGAACATAGGTGAAAAGGACGGACTTAACACAAAGAAACTTGTGGACTTTGTTTCGGAATCGACAGATGTAGAGCCTAATATGATGGAGCGCATAACAGTACGCGAATTGAGTAGCTACTTTAATGTACCCTCTGAAATGGCAGAATATCTTATCGAGCATCTTTCAAACAAAAAATTTAAAGGACGGAAAATCCGGATAGACCAGGCGGAAGAGCGTAGCGACACCAATTTCTCCAAGCGCAGAGGAGGAGGAGACAGAGACCGGCAATCATCAGGCGAGGGCAGAGGTTATGCAAAAAGGAATGGTCCGCCGGGGGCTAAGAGGTGGAGGCAGTAGGGGCGTTGTAACCTAATCTCATCAAACGGAAGCCCCTTTCTTAAAAGGGTAAACTACGGAATAACAACTTTTGTAGCTCCATAAACAGAGCCGTTCCCCATTCTGATAAAATACATGCCGCTATGCAGAGCAAGATGATCGATAGTATAAGTTGATTTACCAATTTCTGCATTGATGCTTTGTTTGCGCACCTCACGTCCCAGCATATCATAAACTGATACATCATACAAACCCGGTTGTTGGATACTATAGGATAGGCTAATCTGTGAAGATTCAGGAGTACCAACTATGGTAAGTGGCAAAACTTGCTCGCTAATATTTGTTACACCAAGTCCGGTACAGGTAATTAATACATTGTCCAACGACCAAATACCGGCAAGGGTATCGCTGGAAGTATACCTGAACGCTATATAAAGGTGATAACTTTTATAAGCGGATAGATTAAGTTGGTAGGTAATCCAATTTGCTGAGTCAAGAGGGTTGGTAAATACGGGCGCCGTACTATCAGTAAGATCTGTATATGCAGAAGAGTCAACGTAACCAATTGTATCGGTTGCTACAATGAGAAAGTGGTCAAATAGTATTTCGTATTTGCTGTCAAATCGTAGATATACCGGACCTGCTCCACAACTGCTGCTCAAATCTAACAAGGGGGTGAATAACCAGGATGTATCTACATAGCTTTTTCCACCTGTAACGCCGGTACATTGTATGCCGGGTGTGCCATCTCTACCACCGGTTGGGGTACAATTCCAATCTAATGCCGTATTAGTCGTACTATTATATTCACTCCAGCCGGAAGGATAACCAGTAGAAGAAGAAGCGCAGTCTGTATTGAAGTTTTCGTTCAATTGCGCATAAGATGTAAAAAATGTAATTATCAATAATGCGAGTAGAGAAGGTTTTTTCATGTGAGAATAGTTAAAATGGCAAGTAAATAAGCACCTTGATAATATTTGTTTCCAAAAATAGAAAAAATACTACACAAACTATAAAAAAACAAACTATATTACATTAGACGATGTTTTTGGATGAAATGTTAGTATCCCAGAAAAATATTTTTTTTCACTAACATTTTTGCTTTTACCATCGTCTATCATTGTAGCTGCAAGTTTATAAGATATATAAGAAGAAGAATATAAGGCATTGGCAGAACTAAATCATATAGCCGGTCAGTTATCCGCACCAGACAAAATTGTGCCAAAACACAATGAGTTGAGTGTACTGATAAAGGATTGTATAGCCCAGTCGCGTAGCGCCCAGAAGAGGCTATACGACCAGTATGCACCAGCAGCTTATGGTGTGATAAGAAGGTATATGTATGATAATGAAAGCGCCGCGCAGGAGATATTGAATGATGCCTTTTATAAGGTATTTACAAAATTGGACCAGTACTCGTTTCATGGGGCTTTTGAAGGTTGGATAAGACGGATAGTAATAAATACGGTTACCGATTATTTTAAAAAGAATATAAAAGATAAGCCGCAACATAAGGAGTTGCAGCCGGAGGACGCCTATATAAACAGCGAATCATTAGAGAAACTATCGCATAAGGAGCTTTTAAAAATAATACAAACTCTGCCCGATGTGCATCGGGCGGTATTTAACCTCTATGTTTTTGAAAACCTTTCGCATAAAGAAATTGCAATGTCATTAAATATGAATGAAAATAACAGCCGGTGGCACCTTAACGATGCCCGCAGGAGATTAAAAGAAAAAATAAATCTAATCTCGAAGTAATTATTATATGGGAAACGATATGAAACATATGGATGACTTTTTCAGGGATGAGTTAGGTAACTATACCGAAACTCCGCCCCCGGCAGTCTGGGAGGCGCTTGAAAAACGATTGGACAAACCAAAGAAAAAGAGGCGTGGTATTTTTTATTGGTTCTTAATTATGCTGCCATTAGCAGGGCTGCTCGGTGTGTCCATTCTTGCGAGAAACAACATAGGTAATTTATTTACAGGAGGAAAGAATGTAAACACTAAAAAAGAGATTAATCCTACTGAAACGAATACAAAAACTGCCGAAAACAATTCATCTTCAGAACAAAATAAATCAACTCCGGATAATACTATTCAAAATGGAATGGCAGAAAATAATTTTTTGTCAAATAAAAATACTATAGCCAAAAACAAGGAACATGGTAACAATCACACTGTTGCGCATAGCTTAAAAGAAAAGAGTAACAAAACCGGTAACACAAGTATAGTAAAGAATAAAGAAGCAGTGTCAAAAGACGATAACAATCAACCCTCGCCAAAATTGCCTGATTATACAGCAGGTGGGCAGATAGATGATGACGATATTGACGAGATAATGATTGCTTCCAATGAAAAAAATAATAACCCGGTGCAATACGCGGGTTATCATCATTTGAATAATAATCAATCATCGGGGAATATTACTGAGCCCGATAATAACATTGCTTCAGCCGTTCCCATGAAAAAGACTAAGAAGCACAACATATTGGTAGTATCACCCGAAGCACCTGTGCAGTCCCCTCAAAATAATATTGTTCTGGTTTCATCCGTTGCAAATGGGGATAATAAAGTGGCGGAAAAACAAATTACAGCAAATGAAAATAATGACAACAATACGAAGATGGTATTGCCCGGCAGTAATAATACTATAGTGGCAAGCACTATTGCTGACCGTAAAAGACAAACTGTTCAACCCGTTAAAAAGAATACTGCTGATAGGCAAATGCTACCACAGACAGTAAAAGAGAATAAAATGGCAGCCAATGCAAGAAGTATTAAAAAACACCCGTCTAAATTGCAACCCGTTAAAAAAGAACAACCTCAGAAAGCGACGGCATATCACAAAACACATAGTAAGAAGCCTATAAATAACGCGGTAAAGCAAAAACCTTTAGATAATTTAAGTAGCAGTATCGCGGCAAAAAAAACAAAAAAACATACTTCTAAAAGCAAGGATTTAACACACAAAAGCAATGTTAAATCTTCTAAAAATGATAGCAGCGTTGCTTATAAAAAAACCACCCACAAAGAAAAGCAAAGTTTAAACCCTGCACCTCCTGTAAAAAATGCACTTGCTTCCACTAAAATGGAGGCATCAGAACAACCCGCTAAAAAAAGTAGCGAAAAGAAAACAGCAAAAAATAAAAAGACTGAAAACAAAGAGCAAGAACCAACTAACAACGTTGCAGGAAGTAGCGGCATCAAACAGAATAATGAACCCGAGCCTGTAGTGCCTGCTGCTACTCAAAATGTGCAAAAGCCGGTTGAGACAGCCAATGGTTCTAAAAAAGCAGAACATGTTATAGCCCCAAAAGAGCAAAAAAATATTGCTCCCGCTACTAAAGATTCAGTTGTAACGACATCTGTTACCAACAACACAGCAACTACTAACGGAGGTAATGACAGTACCACAAAGCATAAGCTGAAAAGACTTGAAGCTGGTATGAAAGGAGGCTATGAGGGAGGCTTTAATAATGGCGCGGCACATAAAGGAGTGGTATCCCCGTATATACAATGCAATCTGTCACCAAAATTCTCTATTATGAGCCAGCCGTCTATAAAAGCATCTTATGTTGGCAACAGGAATCTTAGCGGTAACGGAACTTACTATAAAGCAGATGCGGGCACAAGTAAATTCATTGACAGCGGATTAACTTTTGTACCTGATACCAGTGGAACTGGCTCTTATTATTGGCGTAGAAATTATGAATATACCCAGACGCACGACTCCATTTCAAAAACTTATGCACTTGGCGGTGAGTATTTGGAATTTGAATTGCCGATACTGATTAAATATGCAATTACCGCGAAGCTATCCGTGTATGGAGGCGTCAATATTATTTATAGTAAATTAGTTGACGTCAGTGAAAATACATATACCAGCAATTCAATTACTGAAACAGCTGCACCGTTTACGTTGGCTCCTATCACGTCTACGGCACCTCCACCGCCATCTATGAGTTCCGTATTTTCTTATTCGGGCAAACCCATTTCCAGTTATACGGGACCTTTATATGCTTCAACAGGCGACTTACTACGGCTTGGGTATATGCTGGGCTTTAGTTACGAGTATACCAAAAGGTGGCTGTTGGATGTTCTTGTGCAGCAGGCATCCGTTAGTGCCAAAATACAGGGCGGCTATAATACCAATTCTGCTCTCTCAACCCCTTATTTTAGGCTAACGATAGGGTATAGGATTATCAAATAAAAAATCAATTACGTTATACTCCTGAATACTGTATAACGCAATAACATTTCTAACGCAAGTGCTATAATAGCAATCATTGCGAAAGGAAAGAAAAGTTCGGTATAATGTTTATAAGAGCTAATCTCTACGCGTGTTTTTTCAAGTTTATCTATTTCGCCATATATTTTTGAAAGGGTAGTGTTATTGGTAGCGCGAAAATATTTACCACCCGTTTCGCCGGCTATTTGTTTTAAGAGCGGCTCATCTATTTCCACCTGCATCATTTGCTTTTGAGTGCCCATTGGGGTTTGCACCGGTATTGGCGCCATGCCCTGTGTGCCAATGCCTATGGTATAAACACGCACTTTAAATGCTTTAGCTATTTCGAGAGCGGTTTGCGGGTCTATAAGACCGGTATTATTCACACCGTCCGTCATTAATATTACTACTTTGCTTTTACCCTTGGCATAACGCAGGCGGTCAACGGCGGTAGCAAGTCCCATACCTATGGAAGTGCCATCGGTAATCATGCCGTTCTTGATTTGTTTGAGCTGTTCCTTCAGCACATTATGGTCAATGGTAATTGGGCACATAGTGTAGCTTTCAGAAGAAAATATAACCAAGCCTATTCTGTCTGCGGGGCGGTCGTCTATAAATTTAAGCGCCACGTTTTTAGCCGCTTCAATGCGGTTGGGCTTAAAATCCTCGGCAAGCATGCTGCCCGATATATCCATGCTCAGTACAATGTCTATTCCTGCGTCGCTGTCAACGTTTTCGGTAACATTAGTGGATTGCGGGCG
>Ga0207047_1092_pt1 | contig 21252 bp, 14 predicted proteins | sample Alteio_BWMinCont_67_FD_153302 | JGI IMG/M metagenome (GOLD analysis project Ga0207047, IMG submission 153302) | Enriched cells from forest soil in Barre Woods Harvard Forest LTER site, Petersham, Massachusetts, United States -... | ecosystem: Environmental > Terrestrial > Soil > Temperate forest >...
AAATTGAACGTTTCAAATATAGATTCTGGATGTATTACGGACGAATCTAAACCTTCATTGTCTGAGAAAAGTTCTCAGGATGTGGTTGCTGATGAAGAGCTTGATGATGAAACCTTTGAATGTGTGGACAATGATGAAGATGACGAATAGAATCATCCAAATGTCACCTAAGAGTGCATTATATCTAGATCTAGTTAATCCTTAGTCAGAATAACTAGATTTCATATTTTAGAAAACAAATGGCTGAATAGTATATGGTGATATAACATTGAAGATATGTAGAATAAGGTGCGATCATAATTCATTGGAATAGAAACAAGATTATCCTCACGGCCCGACGAAATAATATCATGTCATATCATACGTTATATTTGAGGTGCATACCAGATATACTTTTTTTGCTTTTAAACATATGAGACTACGCGGCGTACAAAGCGAATAACATATTGTGCTATATGCACCAAATGTGATGCGCATTGTTGCACCGCGCGCCATATATATATATATTATAATTTGAGTTAGATACTAGGCACACTTTTTTGTTATGAAACATATGAGACTACGCGGTGTACGATGCGAATAACATATTGTGCTTTATTCACTAAATGTGATGCGCATTGTTGCACCGCGCGCCATATATGGAGTAAATTCGATTTGTATATCAGATACACTTTTTGTTATGAAACATATGAGACTACGCGGCGTACAATGCGAATAACATATTGTGCTATATTCACTAAATGTGATGCGCATTGTTGCACCGCGCGCCATATATATATTATAATTTGAGTTATATACTAGATATACTTTAATAGAACTTCGTGGATATTCTGTCGCGATCATAATCTCTTTGAATAAAACAAGCTGGCCGAGCGATCCAAATAGCATCATATTGTTTAACAAGATTGTGATGCACAAATTTTAAGAAGACTATAGTAAAAATTTTAATAATACTATAGTTAAAAATTTTTAGATCTAATCTCCAATATCTAATATTAAGTATTCTCTTGATGATTTAATATTATGGCCCGTGAATTCTCCATAAAGGAGCTAGCGTCTCTCGTTTTTTAAATTTTTATAAATATATCAAACACATTATCGTCTTCATTAAACTCCAAAATTTATTGATATAATCGTCTCAAATCATCAAAATTTTATCGTTTTTCGTTTTTCTCTCGTTTTTTATTTTCTCTCGTTTTTTATTTTCTTTGGTCATCATTGACAGTGGATTTATTAAACTCCCATCCTCTAAATGCATCTTATATTTTCTGATTTAACTTTAGACATTATATCATCTGATCACCTCATAATTCATCTTATGTATTTCTGTAAATTACCTCTAATAAAATCTTAACGTTCAATGAGGAGTATAACGGAATCCTATAATATGTAATCTTTGTAAGACCATAATGCCTCCTAAAATTATAATAAGCTAATTATTTTTGGTTAGATTAGATAGTATATCAGATTCTTTGATTGCAGACCCCGAATAAGTAAGAAAATATGAATCCTCAGCCCTCTCAAGATAAATTAATAAAAAGTATATACACTTTACTCAAATTATTATTGTCGGATGATTTTTAAAATATATAGTAAAATTTATGTAATAAACTATAATAAATTTCCATTATTGGTAATCTATAGTTAATTTTTCATTATCAGATTCGCGAAATCTCATCGTCCAGTGTTATTATATATAATGTTAGATAGATCCTTGCTATTTAGTCACGCGGCGAGCGCTCTGTGCCCTTATGAGATTATGCTTTTGCAGAGTGGATGCTGCGTAATATCATATAATAGATCCTTGAAGATATTCAGATGCGCAATCACAATCTGCCGGAATCGAAACATGATGCGCTCTACGGCACGCGGCGAGCACTCTGTGCCCTATGGGATTAGGCTTTTGCAGAGTGGATGCCGCGTAATATCATATAATAGATCCTTGAAGATATTGGGCCGCGCAATCACAATCTGCCGGAATCGAAACATGATGCGCTCTACGGCACGCGGCGAGCGCTCTGAGCCCCTATGGGATTATGCTTTTGCAGAGTAGATGCCGCGTAATATCATATAATAGATCCTTGAAGATATTCGGATGCGTGATCACAATCTGCTGGAATCGAAAACTAGATGCGCTCCACGGCACGCGGCGAGTGCTCTGTGCCCCTATGGGATTATGCTTTTGCAGAGTGGATGCCGCGTAATATCATATAATAGATCCTTGAAGATATTCGGCCGCGCGCTCACAATCTGCTGAAATCGAAAACTAGATGCGCTCCACGGCACGCGGCGAGCGCTCTGTGCCCCTATGGGATTATGCTTTTGCAGAGTGGATGCCGCGTAATATCATATAATAGATCCTTGAAGATATTCGGCCACGTGATCACAATCTGATGGAATCGAAACAAGATACGCTCCACGCGCGCGGCGAATGCCCTGTGCCCCTATGGGATTATGCTTTTGCAGAGTGGATGCCTCGTAATATCATATAATAGATCCTTGAAGATATTCGGATACGCGATCACAATCAATTCACATGGCTTAAATAATTGTCGCATCTATATTTATATCATGAAATTTGAATGCGAGAAATGTGATTATAAAACCACTTCAAGGGCGAATTTTAATAGACACAAGAAGAGTAACAAACATAAATCTTCAGTTGAAAAAATCTCTGATGACAAACATCCAACAGATTTAGTTGCCGATGCAGCAACGTGTAAATTAGCCCAACTCTCGCAAGAATTACAAAAAGAAAAGTATTCAGCTTTGGATATTTTACGCAAAGAGAAAGATGAAGAGATCAACCGATCAAGAGATGAAATTAACCGATTAAGAGATGAGATTAAGACATTATATGCCGACAAACAAAAAACTATTGATCATCTTTATGAAGAAAACAAAGAATTAAAAACTCTTGGAAAATTAGCTGCGCATACCTTCGAAGACGCCAAAATAAAAATTAATACTTTTTAGGATAACTGAACCCCCAATAAAAAAATTCGACGAACAGAATCTCTCAGTGGTCATCTGATATCACGAGATTCGTGTATATATTTAGGATCAAAGACGATAAATATCTTTACGAATAGAATCATCGAAATGTTACCTTAGGAGTGCATTGTATCTAGATCTAGTTAATCCTTATTTAGAATAACTAGATTTAATATTTTGGAAAACAACTGGCTGAATAGCATATGGTGAAGCAGCTCGAACATGCAACTGAAAATAATAGATATCTAAATATATAGAAGATGTACAAAACATTTCATCAAGCGTGTAAAGATAATAATATAAATCGTGTCCTTGAGATGTTAGATATTGATCCTACGATAATATATATCTCCGATGATAGTGGCAATACTGCTGCACATATCTGCGCTCTCTGTGGATCCTACGATATATTATTCTTCTTCATAACGAACTATCCCAACATCCTCTCATACAAAGACAACGACAATAAATCAATCGCACATATTCTGGAGAATAATCCCCCTATCTTAGCCAAACTTTTAAATATTTACCCAAAAGAATATCTTAACGAGTTAGACTCTATCAAATTTGACCACAAGACTCTTCTCCTCGACATGATCAAACAAAAAAAACGTTACAGTGATACAAAAATTAATTCATAAAGGAGTCAGTCTCAAAATCCCCTCCAACTACCCTCCCTTAAATGCACTTCTTGATCAATTTCCTGATGAAGAATTAATTGCTAGTATGATAGAGCATTCCACTGATCCAAATCAAAAAGATCATCGCGGCTGGAACTCACTGATCACCGCTGTGAAAAATAAACTATCTCCTAAAACGATCACAGTCTTACTCGAAAATGGCGCAAACATTAACTACCCTGGTCCCAACGACGAATATTTCCCTCTCAATATATCACTACAAAATAACACAACAAATATCACAAAAACATTATTAAAATATTCACCAAATCTTTCATTTCAGGATCGTTCCCTGAATTTACCACTCCACATTGCCCTCATCCACAACACCTCCGAACCAATCCTCAAATATTTAATTAAACATAGCTGCCTCACGACAAAAAACATCGACCAACGCACACCTCTCTCATACATGAACCCAAAAATGTTAATCAACACCATCAACAAACACGCGAACAAAATCCTATCCAACATTATCAACCAACGATGCACTGCAACCCCGTACAAAAATATCGAATCATGTCGAACCATTATTAAACAGAATTTACTCACCTCATCTCACATCAAACTACCCTACACACCACCCCAACCACTCGATTTCCAATCAGATATCCTTCACAACATAATCTACCAGATCCACATATTAAAAAAATACCCCACCGCCTTCACTCCATTTCAATACTACATAGCAAACAAAGCAGTAAACTCCCTCACATTACTACACGACCTTAATCTCTACCGAACCCCCTCAGGCACGATGCTACACAACATACTCGAAATACACACTGAAAAATTCTTTGAAATGACACCCTACCTTATCATCTGGTACAACAAACAAATCAACTACTACGACCACAATCTCCCCCTTTACCTAAAAAAAATATCCCACTACAGATTCATCATATTCAAACTAACAATCCTAACCGCCTCAAACCAAACACACGCAAACATCATAATCTACGACACCCACAACAATCTCGCCGAAAGATTCGAACCCTACGGTTCAACAAATAATCTCATCAACGACATAGATCTTCTCGATCCTTTCATCGAGCACATCATGAAAACCTCCCTAAATAAAACCACCCAATATTTCTCACCAAAGGACTGGATGAAGAATATAAAATTACAACTCATAAGCGATGAACTCAAAAACAAAACCCCCCATGACCCTACAGGCTACTGCCTCGCATGGTGCCTATGGTTTCAAGAACTAAAATTTAAAAACCCCGACCACCCTAGTTATCTCCTCCTCGAATGCGCCTACGAAAAAATTCTTTCCTCATCACCCCACAGCAACCCCAGCTTAACTCACATCAGAAACTACTCCTCCAAATTACACCACATTAAACAGGCATTCCTCTCACAAATTCAAATCGACCCCACCGACATATACACAAGCGATCGCCTCATAAGCATTCTCAACAAACAATTCATCTCTATTTTCTCTTCTCCGGAGGCAAATACTCCATCCCCAACGCATCAAACACATCCTTCTCCGAATTTATCGGCACTGGCCTATTCCCCTCCTCCTCCACCAAACTATATTCACTCAAGTGATACCCCAACGATATCGCCAACAACCTCATTCTCTTATTAAAATCCTTCGGCCCAGTAAAATATAAAATCGCTGTATAATACGAATCATAAGGAATAAACCTAATATCAATCCTCCTCACCGGGTCACCATCATACTTACAATAACCCATATATTTCGTTTTAACCTCATCTCCCGTCAATGAATCAACGATAAAATTATCACTCTTTAATTCATCAATAAATTCACCTAAATAATTTACCGGAGGTTCATCTGGCATTGCCTTCGATGTATATGACGGATGCACTAACAACACATCGATATCCCCCGACACCTTCGCATGCCTCCTATACGACCCGCAAATAATTCCAAATAACTCCGGATCGATCCTCAACATCACCTTATGAAGATATTCATCCACCTTCATAATTTCCTCCTCTGGAATTTTATCTTTCACAATATCGTGATACTTCAACCCCTTCACTACCGCATCCGGCAACACAATGTCCCCCCCTCTTCCACAACTTCCTCAAATCATCAACCGATTTAATCCCATACTTCGTCACCAACTCAAACGCCTTCCTCTTCCCCAATCCATAAATCTCCTCCAACTCCTCCACATACTTCAAATAATTCTCATCAATCTTCTTAATCTCACTCAATTTCCCCTTCTTAATTATTTCATCAAGCCTCTCCAACGTCCCCTTCCCCACACCCTTAACCCCCTTCAACTGATCCGCCGCAGTAATCTCCTCTCTAAAACTCTTCAAAATCGCCAACACTTTATCGATAGCCTGCAACCTAAACGAATCCCCAAATCTCTTCTTCTTATCTGTCGAATGATCCATCTCATATCTAATCTGCTTCCTTAACTTCTCAAATTCATCAATAATATATTGATTATTTATATTCCCAATATTAGCCTTATCCATTGTTTATATATATATCTACAAATCAAAAAAATTGAAATAATCAAAATAAGAAGGATTATCGTATAAAAGTCCATTCAATATCTATTTTGTTATATTTATGACGGACCGAAAGGACAGTTCAGACGAGGATGCCATAGCTTTCCGAAAGATGATCACCGTGCGAGGATTATCCGGCTTAAGAAATATAGGCAATACATGTTATATGAATGCAGCTCTTCAGTGTTTATTTTCAACAAATATGTTAAGTGCATATTTCATAAATAAAAAATTTATAAAAAATCTTAGGGCAAATATAATGAAAAAATTAGCTAATGAAGAAAGAAAGAAACAAAAACTCTCCGAGACGGTTGATGTTGAACTCGATAGATCCCAAGTTGTACGTGAACTGAAATCTTCTATTAGTTATGGGTTTTTCAAAACGGTTGAAAAATGGTTGTCTGATACGATTATTATTGAACCTGTGACAATAAAAGAATCTCTCGGTAAACTAAGTGCTCTTTTCCGTGGTTCTGCGCAACAGGACAGTCATGAAGTATTAAACTGCATTCTTGACAACATTCACGAAGATTTAAAAACTCCTGCACACGTAGATTTTCCTAATATTCCCCCCAACGTGATCAATTTCAGATTAAGCATAAAAAAATATCAAACAGCGATGAGATTAAGCAAAACCGATGATGAAAAAGCAGAATTGATTAAGAATTATCGTAAGTTTATTGACGATAATCCAGAAGAGGATGCTATTCATGCATCATTGGAATATTGGAAAAAATATATTAAACCAAGCCATTCGGTAATTCGTGATCTTTTTACAGGAATGTCTTTTACTGAAACACGTTGTAATCAATGTCATATTCGATCTCCCGCATTCGATCCGTTCGTCATATTCTCCCTCGGCATACCGAAATCATACACCTCTGCCAAACTAACCGATTGCTTAAGAGAACATACAACGAGACGTTGTTTGATCGGCATTGACAAATACCAATGCGCACACTGCAAAGATAAAACCGAAGCGGAACAAATAACATATCTCTGGGAAACGGCAGATATCTTAATAATTCACCTAAAGCGCTTTACAAATGAAATGTTCGGAACATTTTGTCGTACGGAAAAAAATTCAACGAAAATTGATTTCCCTCTCGATGATTTGGATCTAAGTGAATATTTCTCACCGTATAACAAAAAGGAAGCAAAATATGAATTATATGGCGTCGTACACCAATATGGCTCACTAAGCGGCGGACATTACATCTCCTATTGTAAAAATGCGATCAACAATCATTGGTATGAATTTGACGACAGCCACGTGTCCTACATCGAAAAAGAAAAAGTTGAATCAAAAATCGTTTCCTCCAACGCATACATACTCTTCTACACTAAAAAATACACTCAAATCATCGACGACACAGATGAAAAAGAAAGCTCCTGATGACAATTCTCAATAACCAAAATAATCATTTTATTTAATCCATAATAATACACTTTATTTCCACCAACGATCTTATTATAAATTGTCTTCACATCACAATTCTTCGGCAACTTCAAAACAATCAATTTTGGCACTTGCTCCATAATATCTTTATCCAAAAATTTAAGACAAAGATCCTCAATAGACAACTCTCCGAAACATAATTTTATATTATTTTTATTCTTATAGCACTTCCCTCCCCACGGCGGATCAATGAATATAACATCTTGTTCTAACTTTGGAATGATCTCCATAGAATCCCCCTTATAAAATTTAACATTATTTTGTTCATACAGGTTCACATTATTACACAAATAATTAAATCTCTCCTGATCGAGTTCAATAGCATGAACTTTTTTAAAATTCCTCACAAAAGAAATAGTGTTCCCACCCACCCCCGCTGTCCCATCAGTAATTACAGCCTCTTCACACATTGCCACGAATTTTTCCAAATGATTACGGATAATTTTTGTTATCCGTTCAGCATCATAAGGTATGGTAATATACATAATTGATTCCAAATTTATTTTTAACTTATGCTGTAAGCCCAACTCCCTGACATCCGGAAACAATCGATCAATATAGATCTTATGGTGAATAGTATGTGTAGTATAATCCGGTTCCTTATTATAGTTATTATATTTAATATAATTATTGTCTTTATAATGTGCTAAACTCATATTAGTTAAATATATATTATTTCCCTTAAATCATTACATTATCGTACAAAAATTATATTCATCATTTCCTGGATTTTCCTCCAACTGAGCCGAATGGCATAATTGTTCATTAGGGACCAATTGATTTTCATCTATTTGTTTCTGAGTTACTTTAACTCTACGGGAGTTTGCTTCTATAGCTTCTGCAAGTGCCTGATCGCTATTTCCTATCTTTGCGACATTGGCAACTAACTCTTCAGGCTGTTTCGCATTTTCAAGCCTCTCTACCCGCACATTCAAATCCTTAATACTCGCAATGATCATATCCATGGATCCCTCCGCCCTCGCACCCCGATCAATTTCAAATTGATAAGTCTTCGATGTATCAATATTCAAAATCGTAAAATAACTCGAATCGATACGACTCGCTTTCAATTCACAATAACACTTTTTAGCAGCGGAATTAAACGACTTACTCTGATATATTTTCGTTCCAACTATTGGATGCACTAATTGATATTTATAATTTTTCATAATACCTGACATTCAGTATATTATACAATATCAATAAAAATTGAATATTAAAGATATAGTTTAAAATGTTATTTAAATAATGGAATTTATTATTATAAATATATGGATTCAGGAATTGATGAACAAAGCGTTGTGGTAGAATTTCAGATATTAGATTGGAGAAGCTATCATGAGGAGAATTCTTTTATGATGCGGCTGTATGGACAGACGCGCGATAATAAAACTGTACACGTTCAAGTCAAGAAGTTTACACCATATTTTTATGTAGAGATCAGTAAGAGTTGGCGACAGTCACAGGTTGATGCTTTAATTGCAGCTGTTCGGTTACGTGTATTTCCGAAAGAAAATTCTGATCAATTAAAAAAATATCAGATAGTATCTAAATATAAATTTTGGGGGTTCACCAATTACGAAAAATTTAATTTTTTACAGTTGACATTTACAAATCACGATGCAATGAGATCGTACGAGAGAGTGTTCAAGAAACCCATCTCGGTCCGGTCGATATCCAGTAAACCTATTGTTTGTCAATTGTATGAGTCAAATATTGAGCCTTTTTTGAGGTTCATGCACATTAGACAATTGGACGCAGTCGGATGGGTATCTATTTCTAAATATACTGTCCCCGAAGATAAGCCAACACATTGTGATTTTAATTATGTGACGGATTGGATGAATCTTAATCGTGTTGAAGATAGAACCATATTACCTTTCACTATAGCCTCTTTCGATATTGAATGCACAAGTGGTGATGGTACCTTCCCCCAAGCTAATCGGGACGCGGATCAAATTATTCAAATCGGGACAACATTTTCGCGTTTAGGGGAAAGCGAATGCTATTTTCAACATATTATAACATTGGGTAGCTGCGATCCAATTCCAGGAGCACAGGTCGAAAGTTATCAAACGGAACAGGAAGTAATGCTTGCATGGACACGCTTAATCAAAGAAACAAACCCGAGCATCATCACTGGATATAACATTGTTGGTTTTGATTTGCAATATCTAAAAGATCGTAGCAAAAAATTAGGTATCTTCGAAGCGTTCAGTCAACTATCACGAATCACCAATGAAATATCACCTTTCAAAGAGACCAAATTAGCATCGAGCGCACTCGGCGAAAACATACTAAAATACTACGAAATGTCAGGAAGAGTAATAATCGACCTAATGAAAGTCGCCCAACGTGATTACAAACTTGAATCATATAAACTCGACTTCGTTGCCGCATATTTTATTAAAGAAGAAATTAATAAAATGATCATCAAACCAGATGAGACTTTGTTAGAGACAAAGAGTACCTATGGACTAAAAGAGGAGCAATTTATTACTATATATTATTATGATGGGATTACGAATAATAAGCATATGGATGGGAAGAAATTTCAAATTAAACAGTTGACGAAGAATTCTATTGTTGTTAGGGGGGAAATCGATCTTTCGGTAATGGGGGGAGGTTTTAAAGTGTTTTGGTGTCAAGCGAAAGATGATATTTCCCCGAAGGACATTTTTAGACTTCAACGAGGTAGTGCACAAGATCGAGCAATTGTTGCAAAATATTGTTTACAAGATTGTGTTCTATGTAATAAACTCATTGCAAAACTTTCGGTGATAATCAATAATATTGGTATGGCGAATGTCTGTAATGTACCATTGTCGTATCTATTTATGCGAGGTCAGGGGGTTAAAATATTTAGTCTCGTGGCAAAGCGATGTAGAGAAAAAGATCATTTGATTCCAACATTTAATAAGAAATATAAGAGTGAGGAACAAAAGAAGAAAGAGGAGGAAGAACAGGAGGACAAGGATAAGGAACAGGAGAAGAGGTTTAAGAGGTTTATCAAGAATTTGAATAGGCGCGAGGGTGATGATAATGATGTGGATGATGAGGAGGATGAAGGGGGATATGAGGGTGCTATTGTATTTCCGCCAACAGCTGGTGTTCATTATGAACCTATTCCTGTGTTAGATTACGCAAGTCTTTATCCGAAATCTATGATTGAGAAGAATCTATCACATGAATGTTATGTTATCGATGATGCGAAATTTGGAAATTTACATGGATATAAATATCATATTATCCAATATACAACTGGAACGATGAATGAGCCATATGAGAGAGGGAAATTGAAATCTCTTTTGGACTCTTACAAGAATGTTAAATATCACGTAGAGAATATTTTGAACGAGAAGGTCCAGAAACATATTAAGATTTTTGATAAAGATCACAATATGAAAAAACGTAATATGATAACGGAGATTAAAGTCGATAGGACAAATATTACTATTACGAATTATGAGACGAGCAAATTTGCTGAGAAGTGTGATGGAACGAAGGGAATCATTCCGGGAATTCTTTTGGATTTGTTAAATGCACGGAAGAAATATAAGGATGAGATGGAAGCGGAGAAGGATCCGTTTAAGAAGAGTGTCTGTGATGGGCTGCAGTTGGCTTATAAAGTCACAGCGAATAGTCTTTATGGTCAGACTGGGTCGTCTGTTAGTGCTATCTGTATGAAACAGATCGCTGCATCTACTACTGCAACTGGACGAGAGAAACTTATATATTCGAAATTATTCATCGAGACCATTTATGGCCAATTAATAAATTTAGCCCTTACGGATCATGATGAGTATATGGAATATTGCGAAGAATTATTAAAAGATGTTCCCGATAAAAAGTTTAAGAGGGAGAAGAATGGGTATAAGACGAAAGATGAATTCGTGGAATTATTTGAGAAAACGATGCTTGTGCAACTCGTGGGAAAGAAAGTAGATCCAGTAGTGATATATGGAGATAGTGTCACAGGAGATACTCCAATATTATTACGAAAGATAGTAAATAAATCCTATGTTATCGAAATAAAGGCAATTGAGACGATAGCGAATTGTTGGAAGCCATATGAACAGTTTAAGAGTGACAAAAAGGGTTTAAGTGAAAAGCAACACGATGACGAAATTGAATATGAAGTGTTCTCAGATAAAGGATGGAGCAAAATTAAAAGAGTGATTCGACATAAAACAGATAAGAAAATCTATGAAGTGTTAACGCATACAGGATGTGTGAGGGTTACTGAGGATCATTCGTTGTTGACTGAAGCAGGAATACAGATTAAACCAAAAGATTGTGTTATTTCTGAAACTACGTTGCTGCATGCATTTCCTGAAAGAGAGGGAGACGATTCTGATAAAGAGACAATTGGAGAGGAAAAAGCGAATGTGTATGGGCGCAACGGTGATAAAATTATTCCTACGAGTATTTTAAATGCATCTCAAGATGAAAAGATGTCATTTTTAGAAGGATATTTTAGCGGAAAATGTTGGCATAATTGTTATAAAACGAAAAGTCAAATAAATGCGATGAGTATGTATTATATTTTTAGAACATTAGGATATAATGTGTCAATCGAAAAAGATGAGCAATTTAGACTATATTTCAGTGAAGATGGATACGAAAAACCAGAAAACCTCGTCAAGGACATTCGGGATTGTGGGGTTATTGATGATTATGTATATGATTTGGAGACTGAAGCAGGCCATTTCCACGCAGGCGTAGGCCAAATGATCGTTAAGAATACGGATTCAGTATTCTTTAAACCGAATATCATTGATTTGATTACGGGGGAGGTTGGTCGCGATAAGAAAGCGCTAGAAATATCTATTCAACTGGGCATCTGGGCGAGCAATACTATCTGCTTGCTTCTTCCAGATCCACAAGAACAATGTTACGAAAAAGTCATGTGGCCATTCATGATTCTTACTAAAAAGCGTTATGTTGGTAATCTTTATGAGACTAATCCAAATAAATTTTATCAGAAATCGATGGGAATTGTGCTGAAACGGCGTGACAATGCACAAATTGTAAAAATTGTCTGCGGTGGTATTATTGATCAAGTATTGAACAAATTGAATCCCGAAGGCGCAGTTGCCCTTGTAAAAACCGCTTTGAAAAACATTCTTGCGAATAAATATCCCATGGATAAATTTATCATTACTAAGACGTTAGCGGAGACGTATAAGTTTCGAGAGAGGATGGTTCACGCAGTATTGGCCGACCGAATGGCTTTACGCGATCCGGGTAATAAACCGATGCCTAACGATCGCATTCCATTCGTATACGTCATCACAAAAGGCGATGTTCAACTCCAAGGGGAAAGGGTCGAACATCCGGATTACGTCAAAGCCAACAGTCTAAAATTAGACTACTTATTCTACATAACGAATCAAATTCAAGTTCCAGCGATTCAGTTTTTAGAATTAATTATTGATAATCCAGCGGAAATATTTAAATGTTACATCATGCGCGAAGAAAATAGACGTGAAGGACGAAAACCAATTAAATCTTATTTTTCGAAGGATGACAGTGACCCACCGGATGAACCACTTGACGAAGATCACCTATTGCTCAACGCAGAGGAAACAATAGAAGAGGCAAACTTTCAACCTAAAAAAAAGAAACAAACACGTAAGAAAATCAGAACTCATCAACCAGAATCAGTTGATGAAACCTTCACAATAGAAATGTGATTTATCCATATCGACCATTACGTTTCCTGATAGTATTATAAGTACTATCTGAACTATAAAACGGTTTAATCAGATTATCAAGATCATGTGAACTGGAGTCAACACTTTCTCTTTTTAATCGCCTCATTCTTTTTTCAGTTTTATCCTCATCTTCATCTTCTTCCTCATCGAAGTCTTCCTCTTCGATATCCAAATCCTCGTCATCTTCCAGATCATCTTCGTCATCATCATCTTTTTTCTTCTTCTCCTTCTCCTTCTCCTTGCCCTCTTTCTCTTTCTCTTTCTCTTTCTCTTTCTCTTTTTCTTTGTCTTTAGTATCTTTTGGCGATGTGCTTGAAACTGCACCACCCTTCAAAACACTATAATCGATCGGTTGCGGCGAAGTCTGAGAGTCACAACCACAACCACCTCCCGCTTGATTACCACTAACACCAATATCTGTCTGCTTCCCAATTTGCCTCTTAAGTATTTCCAGCACATTATCAGACAAAACATGATAATCATCCTTATCATCCCCAATGGCGACACCCCCTCCTCTCGCCAACTCCTCCAACAAAATATCCGGATTATGCTGAACATATCGGCTCCTGTACATTCCCCCTCCGCCATCCACACCATTCCAATTTAATGTTTCCCCATCAGAATCTCCCCCCACTTGCCTCTGGCCGAAAGCCCTCATAATATTACTCCTTATTGTTTCCGTATCTACTTCCCCGATCTTAAGATCATTCTCTGGATTTGAAGTTGTTCCCCCCATATCTTGATATATAGATAATTAAGAAAAAAAAATTAATCTTTTATAGAGTTATTACAGAATGAGATCTACATGGATTTTTATATTTATCACAGTAACGATTCTAGCAATCATATATATTAAATATTCACACACAGGTGTCCTATATGTTAAATCTGATATTAATAATGAATATTACCTCGTACGCGATCTTCAAGATAAACAACTCGCTGCCAACCTGCTAGCAACAATCAAAACCAACATGTTAAATCTCACAAACTATCTCTTCTCTCACAAAGATTCCAAAGATTTCCTCCAATATCGCCCCTACATCGAACAACTACACGAAAGAATTAAACACGTAATCATAATGGAAAGTTCAGAAGATTCAATCTACACAAGCTATTCCGTCAACAAAGGGGAAGAAATTATTTTTTGCCTAAGATCACGCGCAATTAAAGATCAACTCCATAAACTTAATTTATTGATGTATGTTGTTCTTCACGAAATGTCACATGTTGCTTGCCCCGAATACGGCCACACACCCTTATTCAAACAGATCTTCGCCTTCATAACAAAAAATGCGATCACACTAGGAATCTATCATAAAATCAATTTCGAAACCCAACCGGAAGAATATTGCGGCCTGACAATAACAGATTCAATAATCTAAAAATTATATCTCCATATATATATATACTAAATGGACGATCCAATTAAAATAATATGGAAATATAAAAATAATAACCGACGTACACAATACCACCTATACATATTTATAGGCAAAGTTCCAGAAGATATATTGAAAATTATCAACAAGATTTCAGATCTGAATCTTTATAATAGTTTTATCACATTAACAAAAGCAGAATTAAAAAGATTAGTTGATTTCTATGGGGATTACTGGTATCAGAAACTTTTTAATATTTATCATATTAATTATATTATTAGTTTAGTTAAGGATTCGCCTGCGCAGAAGAGGGAATTGACTGAAAAGTTGGGGAAGGAGTGGGTGGATATTCATGTTGAGAAGCATGTTATTATGGAGAAGAAATTGCTGTATAATTATGAGACTTTGATTAGGGATGAACGGGTGAGGAAGACTGTTAAGAAGGGGAGAGCAGCTGCTGTTGTCGAGGATGAAACGGATTTGGATTATACGACGCATACGAAGGATGATTTGAGTAAGATATTTGATATTAGATCTAAGTTGAGGAGACAGGACCGTTTAGTGGAGATGGAGGCGGATGCGAATATGAATAGAGGGGAGGTTTCGGAGACGTCCATAGATGCTGTGAGTCATGTTCCAGAGGATGAAGATGATTATGAGGTTGGGAATAGTTCTGATTATAAGATAAATGTTAGGGAGGAGACACCTTTTGAAAATAAGGAGGTAATGAGAGAGTTTTCGCGGGCAATGAGGGATTATGAGGATGCCACTGATAGTGATCCAGCGCTTGATACAGAGGAGACTAAAATATATGATTTGGAGGAGGATGTTGGTACGCGTACACTTGTTGGTGGTTGTGACGGATGTGAGAATATTTTCGAATGCGCCCACTGTCAAACAAATTTCTGCTGCCATAATCGAAAACGCACTGCTATTGCTACTCAGTATTTTCACGAATGTGAGGGAACCCATTGTGATTATGTGTATAAATGTTTAGATTGTGGTAAGAATCACAGATTCCATGAGGAACTTGAGGGAGGGGAACAAGATCAAGCTGAAGCTCCGGAGAATACGGAACAGGCTACGGAATTCGATGAAGGAGCGGATACGGAAACACTGCTTACCGATGAAGAAATGGATATGGAAGCAATCGAAAAACTGTACAAAGAAGAAGATGTCACACCAGATGATGAAGTCGAAAAAACATCAAACTTAATTAAAAAGGCACTACACGACGATTCTCTCTTCGAGAAAAAAATTGCGATGATTATTGATTTCGACACATCAAAAGACGGAAATATGTACGACGAGAATCTAAAAGACATTTACAAAAAATTCTATATCACGGAACAATATATCTTCAGAGATGATACTGTAAAAGTTATCAAAGATAAAATTTGCTGCTCCATTCGCAATAATCCAAAATTTGATAAAGATTCCTACGTTATGCCATCACGACAGTATTTGTGGTCTGAATACTATTTCAATAACAAAATTGAAAAAATCATGGTTGGCCAAAAATGGATTCGTCGTAATGAACTCCTAAATGTCGATGTGGAACCTAACACGAATATTCGCTACTACGAGGAACTTCGTGGCAATTTAAAACTCCTTCGCGATAATATTCGCCGATACGGTAACAAAATTCGAAGAGAAGACGATGATAACAACATCTTATTCGACTACGAAGGATATATAATGAACAGTGAATTATATATGATTGATATCTACAATGAATTTGGATCTAGCTACAATCCAAATAGCGAAACAATTAAGAATCTAATCGACGTCTATATACGATTATATTTCCCAAAGATCAAGGGTGAAGATATGAAATACATCATAGAATACCTCGCAACGGACAAAAAAATCGAAGCTTCAAAAATGTTAACAACATTCGAAACGATTAATAATGATTTAATTATGAACAACGAAATCATGAGCGTAGTTGAATCAGTGCGTATCGCCGATCAGGGGAAAATATTCAAAGATACATTCATCACGCAATCTGTCATCCACGTGAATTTACGCATCATCGAAGGTAAAATTGATCTCTACCGTATATTCAATGAATTCGAACCCACAGACAAATATCCCTTCCTACAATATCAAACTGCCGACGGCACTATCTTTTTCAAATTCAAAGAAGAGGACATTTCTTTCTATCTAAAAAATAAAGAAAACGCCGACATCTTAAGCAAATGGTTCGAGAACTCTCCCTATGGAATTAGTTTCAAAGTCAAAATCAGTGATAAAAACGATGAAGATCGATTCACTGCTATAAATTTGAATGAAACAGGTCGTATTGAATATAAAACTCAATGGAAAGAAGATGATATGGCTACGATAGATGATATTCGTGAGACTTATAATTATGTAAGAGACCTTGTTAAGAAGATCAACAATGAGAAGAACAAAGTTAAAGTTGATATTCCGGAGGATAATGAATTTAAATATGCTTTCATTAATACAATTCAGAAATTTGATTTGCCCGATAACTTTGTGGTTAATCATAATGATTTGAGTGAGTTCGCGCGATATTTCTATCCTTATGTAGCATTAGTGATAGAGCCTCGAAAGCGCCAAGCGAAAATTCAGAAAGGTTCCGAAAAGAGTAAATTCGGTACATATTTAAGATACAAACGCGTTTCCAAATATGAGAATCAGGAACGCTTACAACAACGCATCATGTATTTTATGAGAAATTATGAATATTCTGATCAGCTTTTGGCGAATGAGATTTCCAAACAGTTTAATATCACTGAAGATAGGGCGATGGAAGAGATAGACAAAGTACGTGCCCGTTACCCCAACATTAAACGTTCACGTAAATTTCTAAAAAAACTGGAAAATATTCCGAAATATAAACCCCCTGGCATAGGGATCGATGTCCAAGGCAAACAGCGAGAGAAATATAAAATCCGTATCTCAGGAGCCCGTGATAAAAAACAACTAGACCGCATCATTGGTTTCATGAATATTCTCATCTATCTTTACATTGAGACTTATCTTTATAAGAAACCAGAACGGCAAATTTTAAAAGAGAAACTTAAAATGCTTACACATATTGCTCGTCGACGTAATAAAGTGGATGAAATTGTGTATTACAGCAAGGAGATCAAGACTGTGAAACAAATGACTCAAATTGATAAGAGACGCATTGGTTTTAAACCAGAGAAGGGGCAAAATCAATGGACGCGCTCTTGTCAGAATAGTGGCAATGATAAGAAGCGCCGCCCATTTAGCACAACTAATATGGAAGAATTAATCAAGAAAGGATATACGCTTAATAAGAAGACGGGTGCTTATGAACATCGTTTGTTGGTTAAGGGTCGTTCGGGTAAGAGCAAAGAGATTACTCTGAAGACGATCAAATTGAATGAACTCGATGAAAATGGTAATGCTACAGGGAATGATATACATTATGCTTGCGCGCCACAGGAGAACGGAGACCATATGTATGTTGGTTTCTTGACACGAAGTAGTAACCCACATGGTTACTGTATGCCATGTTGCTTCAAAAAGGACCCTGCAATTTCGAAAAACAAAGAAAAACGCGATTTTTTCTGGAGCTGCATGGGTCAAACAGGCAAAATAGAAGGCGAAGAATCAAAAGTCACCCAAAAGGCTCTCGGCGACAAATTATATATCCTCCAAGACACGAACAAAATCCAAGAAGGGCGCTTTGGCTTTCTCCCCAAATATCTCGACTTCTACTTCAACACAATGCTAGACAAACAGAAAAAGATCCGACATCACTACCTCGTCAAAACTGACACCGGCTACTTTTTCAAATACGGATCCAAACAAGATGAATTTCAATTTCTCAACACTCTCGCATCCCTCCTCGACACTACAGTTGCAGACCTAAAAGATCAAGTCATCGAAGCACTGGAACAGGACCGTAACGACCTAATATTCACTGCGCTCAACAACGGAGACATCAAAACTCAATTTGGCACACGGGACAAATACATAGAATTTATCAAATATAACGCATATCTCGATTTCGATATTATGAACTACGTCATATCCATCCCTGGCGTCGTAGACAAATATGGCCTCAACATTCTCGTTTTCCAAAAACAGACAATAATAATCAAACGTACCCTGGAAAAGGAAAAAATTAAAGAAGACTTCTTTCTCCTCTGCCAAAATATCGAAGACAAATACTCCTTAATTTCTCCCAACAAAAAGACTCTCTTCATGCTAAAAGAGAACCGAAATTACTATCCAATCGTATTAGTATACAAAGACAACGAACTAACGAAAGCAATGACTTTGACGAAGACGTTTACTTATGAAGATTCAAAGAAGAACATTGTGTCACACGTAAAAGATTTCTATGAGAGGAATTGTTATGGCACATTTTTTGATGAACTAATTCATAAGAATACATCTATTACAGCTAGAGAAACGTATCATTTATTGACTAAATTGAATAATAAACAATTTATGGCAAAGTATCAGGTTATTGATATACGTAATAAATGTAAGTATTTGATTACGAATAGTAATTTGATTGTCACTGTGCGACCATCTGGTTCTATATATGATTTACAAATTGTGAAATCCATAGATAAATATATTGATACATTTGATTCCACGTTGAAAAAGTTAACGGAGTTATATGATAAATCGGAGAAGAAATTACCGATTAAACCCGTGGGGGTTTATTTTGATACCAGAAGCAAAACGAAATATCGTGTCACTGCGATATTGACGAAATCGCGAGGTAATGTTCCCGTTATACCAGAATTGATTGAAGGTTCAGTACTTGATTCTCACAATTTGATTATCGAGAATAAACCCCTCTATGATAAGATTGACAAGGAATTAGAGAAGGGGAAAGGTAATTATACTATCGATGAACGTATTAGTCAGGTTAATTATGATAAATATTTTAATGAGAGCTATGAATTATTTAGGTTGACGTTTAGTGATTATATGAATAGGGAGGAGAATTTACAATTGAGGAGTAATTTAGAGCAAATGATCACTGACATCAGTACGGAAAAACAGGAGAAGATTCATAAGGTGAGACTGTTTTTGTATAAACTTATTGATAAGAATTTATATGAGCGGTATAAGAAAGTGTTAGGGTCGACGGAGCTGACCGGGGATGTCACGGGGGATACGTTGGTGGAGGAAATAGAGAAAGTTGCGATAAATACGGAACGAGATCAGGAAATTCCTGCAAAAGATCAAATTGATGATGTGATAGCTAGTCAATCACCGGAGCCGTTTACCGAGCAACCTATCATGCCATCTAGGGTAAACACCCTGTCACGAGCCTTCCCCATTCAGATAAAACCCGATGTGTATGATACCGATTATAGTAGTATAGCAAATATTGCTACAGGAGGACGTTATGAAAAGATCATACATTATAGCGACAAACTTCCTAATTTGATAACATATCAAGTCAATAATGATCGTAATGTGTGCGAAATATTACCGAAAGACACATGTAGCACAAATCCTCATTGCCACTGGACTCACTCAGGCTGCCTCCTATCTCTCACCAACGATATGATAATTACCTTCGTCAATAAAATCAGCGAAGAATTAGGTAGCAATGACCTTAAAGCCCTCGAACTACTAAAGATAGGTAACTATTTTGTATCGGACATTGTTGACTATAACAGATTCACGGAGCGCCAAGGTCAAAAGATCATAAGATCAAGCAGTAATACAATCAAAAAAGTATTAAATGATCTGTTCGGCCGAGAAAATATTCCTAAAATAGGAAAAAGACGAGGCGCGAAGGGCTTAGAAGTCAATTATCAACAAATGAATATTGATAATCCGTTGAAAGACATGCGTGATATGTATGTTCAACATATTATAGACAATAATTTATCGATATTCCGTGCATATGTGAATGGATATTATTGGTTGAAGCACCCCTATTATAATATCGAAAGCAGGAATCTAGGTTTCTATAGCCCAACACAAACTGAATTAGCCAATTATTTCAGAAGTTTGGTTATAGATTGGCTCCAAGATAAAAAATACGCAAAGTTAATAGAGACTGAATTGTTTAAATATATGGATCATAAACGATCATCTAAAGATCCCATTAACGATTTCATCATTAAAATTGGCACAGACGTCCATACATTGACGAATTGTATTATAGAATTATATGCTTTGAACAAAATCCAACATATACCGATTATAGTATATGATGAGAACAATCAAGTTATTTATATTTTAGATAATGGATTGAAATATCACTTCAAAGATAATAGATCGATGACTAGGACGGAAATATCGGATTATGCACAGCAGCAGCCGACAATACAAATCCGTTTTAGTTTCAGCAGTCAGCAAAGTACTGTCCCCAACGAAATCGAGATTCTATATAATCGTCCCCAATCTACCCAGAATAGAACTCAAGAGAGAAATTTATTCGAAACTATCGAGGATGACGACGAAGACTTCACGGAATAAAAATATTCTGTATAAAAAAATAAATGCGGTTGATTTTCCATAATTTTATTATTTCCACC
>Ga0207047_1093_pt1 | contig 20994 bp, 17 predicted proteins | sample Alteio_BWMinCont_67_FD_153302 | JGI IMG/M metagenome (GOLD analysis project Ga0207047, IMG submission 153302) | Enriched cells from forest soil in Barre Woods Harvard Forest LTER site, Petersham, Massachusetts, United States -... | ecosystem: Environmental > Terrestrial > Soil > Temperate forest >...
TTTAATCTTTCACTTGTCAACGCGCGATTCCCCAATAATAAACCCCACGATCCCACCGATATTCCATTCTCGAAAACCGAATACACATCAATTATTCCACTTCCCCCCCGAGTAAAAATATTAATGATATTTTCCGCGAACACATCCTCCTTCAAAAACCAATCAAGAATATTCGAATCAAGTAAAAGTAATTTTTTTATCAAAGCATTTTCTTTGGTTAATAGATCGCGATCTATCTTATTATTCTCAAATAATGTGATGATCGCCTTAGCATTTTCGACCTTGCACATGGAGTTTATCGCAGAGATCATATTATCGACAAACCCCCTTTCGACCAATTTCACTATCAAGAAACAAAAATTTTTCGCACAAAATTCAATAAAATTTTCTGTAATGGCCTCTCGTGTCATATGCTGACTCTCAATAATCGCCTGCGTTAACTCTTTCGTCTCCAGTGAATCTCCCCCGACAGCAACCAATTTACTCAATAAACTTTGTTCCGCAAACACCTGAACAAACAGCTCACTACTCATATACTTCGATTTAATTATCGCTCTCGAATATTTATGCCCAATATCAAATGAATAAGCCAATAAATATTTATGCCGTAGGAAAATATTTTTCATTACATCAACCACTTCTGAATTTGTCACTTCCAAAACGTAAACTAAAAAGGATAATTTCTTGAACAACAGTTTCATAATTAAACTCTCCACCAACGTATATGTAAATAATTTACTATGCACAAATTTTTGGAATATGGGATCATTCTTTAAAAAATTCTCAAATTTGTATTCCTGAAATGTTTTCTCATCAAGCAAATCTAAGAAAAAATTCGCATTATCTGGAGTTGTTATCAAATTTAGTGGGCTGAGCCCTGCGGCATTCTTGAATGATATTACTTCGCTCCCATACAAATTCGACGACATCATTGCCTTAATATGTTTGGGCAAATCATAGGTACAAGCTAAAAGCAAAGGCGTATTCCCATTTTTATCTGCACTACTCATCAAACTCGCAGAGATTTTCCCCCAATTCAATAGAAACTCTAAAATCCCAACATTATCTCCCAAAGCAGCAATATGCATAATAGTCATCTTCGAATAAGAATTAACATAAGAACAAACATCGAAAGTCATTATTTTTGATTCCAATAGTTGAACAATTCCTCCCGTATAGGTTAAAATCTCCAATGCTGAAAAATTATGTTTATTCAAAGAAGTCAATCCGTTGATATAATCCTTCTTAGGAAAAAGATTAATCAACTCGAACAACGCTGGAATATTATTTGAAGCCATGATGAAACAATTATTTCCATGAAGATCTTGAAGTTTCAATACGTATTCAGTGTCCTTAATTATTTTTACGATATATGCTATGACTTTATGACAACTCCTTGTGGCCAACATCATCGCAATCCATTTAAATTTTTCTTCAAGATCAATCTCCCATGATAAATTATTTGTTATCGTATATGTATTAATGTTTGTTGTCACTGCGGTGAATTCATTGATAAAAGCACTAATTTCTCTTTCACTCTGTAGTTCATTTGGAATCGCATTAATTATTTTTGAAGCTAAATCCCAAATTGTATCAAAATTTAAATTCTCATATTCACATGGTTTTGTATCAGTGCCTTCAATCCATTTTCTCATGTCATCATCCATAGATATCCCATTGACATTATCAAACGTTTTCTGAGGATTAGTAAATGCCTCTAACAACTCTGAGTACATTTTATTATTTGCGGTCATTTACAAGAGTAGTTTATAATAGGTAAACATAATAAATCATATTCATAGTGATATAATTTCAATTATTTTTAAGAGAAAAAGATGAAATGAGAAACTAATTGAATGGGTTTTTATAGATGGAGAGAGATCAAAATGGCTGCTGAAACGAAAAAGGAAATAAAGAATGACATTGTTTTCATTCTTGGTGGGAAAGTCATCGGTGCGTTGAAGGTGGTGGGATTTAATGTTAGTGACTTTCAACCGAAGATCGTTCAATGCAAGATAGACAATGTTGATTATGCAGTATCCAACATGAGGGCACTATTTAAAAAAAATGGTGAAGAGACTGTATTATTAAAATTGGATCAACTATGTAAAGAATTAAATGATAATGCAGATGATCTGTATACTGTCACATTGGCTAAAATGTTTCTGAACTTTACTATTAATAAAAAATATTTTCATAAATTTATTTGTGATGTGTTGACTTCTGATAGTATCATTGCGCGTGCATCGAAGAAAAAAATAATTGCGATTGATTTTTCTTCACCAAATGTTGCAAAGGATATGCATGTTGGTCATCTGCGGTCAACTATTATCGGTGATGTAATTGCTAATCTAGCTGAAAAACGCGGTCATGAAGTACATCGAATTAATCATATTGGTGATTTCGGACAAAATTTTGGAATGATTATCGAATGGATTATAGCCAATGGACTATCGGAAAAAGTATTAGCCAACGAAGTATTACCAGTGAGCTTACAGGATATTTATAAGAAATCCAAAATACAATATGAAAGCGATTCGGCATTTCAGGAAGCTAGCTCACGGAATACTGTCATGTTACAGAATTATGATTCTGCCGTGGCACATACCGATCCAAAAAACGTGGTAAAATTATGGAAAGCAATTTGTGAACTTTCGCGAAAAAATTATCAGAGTATATATGATCGATTGTCTATCAGAATTGTTGAATGCGGGGAATCGTTTTATCAAAAATATATCCCTGGAGTTATCGCGGAATTGAATGAGAAGAAGTTGACAAAATATGATGCTTCTTCTGTTGAACCAGAGAAGAAACGGTTAGTTATAGAATCTCCTTATACCCTGGAGAAAAAGAAGGATGATAGTGTTGAAATTAGTCATGATTATTTGACGCTGGTTAAACATAATTTGGGATATACATACGATACGACCGATGTTGCTTGTTTGTCCTATCGATTGAATGTTTTGCGTGCGGATGTTGTGTATTATGTTGTTGATGCGGGTCAGGGAACACATTTTATTCAGTTGTTCGATGTTGCGAAGAAAGCTGGATGGTTGGAGCGAAGTCAGATGTTACAGCACGTTGATTTTGGCGTTGTGTGCGGCGAAGATGGCAAACGACTTCGTTCGCGAGATGGTGATTCGATAAAGTTAAATACACTACTAGATACTGCCCTACTACATACTAAAAAAGCAATGATTCTCAATTTTCATTCTCGTCAAAATCGAATGGGTTCTGATGAAGAGAAAAAAGAACACGTATTCGATGAAGGAACAGTAAAATCATTAGCCTACGGATCAATAAAATATGCAGATCTATGCGTAAACCGAAAAGCCAATTATACCTTCTCCTATGAACGTATGTTAAATTTCAAAGGTAACACACTCATCTTCCTCATGTACGCACGCATACGAGCACTCGCTATAATAAACAAAGCTCCCAAAGAATTAACAAAATCAGCGATAACCGAATATATCTCCCAATTTAAAACCCTAAGCACAAATCCAGAATTAAACCAAGGCGATTACGCAATACTTTTCAAACTTAGTACTTTAGAAAATATTATCTCGGAAGCGGAAGATGGATACCCTCATCATATCTGCGCATACCTATTCGAATTGGCTGAATTGCTCAATCAATCATATACGCAAAACCGTTGTATCACATATGACACTGATGGAATAAAAATAATTAGCGTCAACAAAAGTCGATTGGCGCTTTATTTGACACTGGTCAAAATAATGGACACATGTTTCTCTCTCCTAAACATTGATCTAATTGACAAACTTTAACCACCAACTCGTTTCTTTTTATCCCTTGCCGCCGCCCGACCCCGCTCCCTCACAATATTCTTTCCTCCACGACCTTTATTTTTAAATTTGTTTAGCAGTTTATCTTTATTAATCAATGCCTCGTCACGTTTCTTCTGCTCCTGTTTCCGTTGCTCCTTGATCTCTGCAGTCAATTCTGGATCAAGCATATCAGAATCAGAATCAGACTCAGATACTATTTTTATAACTTTCGGCTCATCAACTACAATTTTCTCAACTAATCCCGGTGCCTCAATTTTCTCCACTTTGACTAAAATCTCACCTAAATCATCTTTCTTTCTTATTAATGGCAACTGCTTAGTTTTTTCTATTTCTTCATATATTTCATCTTCATCGGAATCATTATTTTTATCACCATCGAAAATTACTGATGTATCAAATGTGATCTCGCCTTTAGATTTCAATTGTCTAACTTCATCTGGTGTAAATTTTTCTACTATATAAAATGTGTTAATATCAGACGTATCAACTAAAACGAAATCATTCAAGTTCACCCACGTCCTCTTATGCATTTTCCCTCTTATAATTGCCCTAACCTCCTTCCCATTTGAGCAAAGAACACCAAACGCTGCGCCATACCTTTTGATAACGTTCCCATATAATAATCCCGGACTGTCACTTGCCAATGGCAATGGTCTCATCGTATTTCCGCGGCCACCCTTCTTTGCATGTTTCCTATATCCACCTCTATTCGGCATAATTAATATATCTTCTGATAACTACTATTTATATAAATAAAATGGTTTATTATTCAATTTTTTCTTGTGGAGGTACCTTTAGTTGATTGAAGGGTTGCGGCACAGGTTCTTTTTTCTTCGGAGGAACAACTGCGGGTTTTTTCGCAGCCTTTTTTGCTTTGCCCTTTACGATAATCTTCCCTGAATCAACGTTCTTCTTTCTCCCCCGTTTTGGTTTAGGTTCCTCTGCTACCTCCACGGGTTTCACCTCGACAGGTTTGACCTCCACTGGTTTCACCTCGACAGGTTTAACCTCCACGGGTTTCACCTCCACCGCCTTAACCTCCACCGCCTTAACCTCCACTTTCACTTCAGCAGGCTGAACAACTGTAACGATTTTCTTCGGCGAAGACAAAAGTTTAATTTCCTCACTACTCCTCACACTCCCATCCATTTTCACAAATCTATCAAATCTCAACCACACATCTTTGTGATACTTCATATTATACCTAACGGATTCCTCTGCATGCGCCTTCCTCATCGGCTTACTTTCATGAATATGCGAAATTCCATGAGTAGTATCGTCAGCCATAATGGACAAAAATCCCAATAATATAGTTTTCATATTCCAAACAGCACTCCACGTTTCCGCATGATACCCTGAATTAGTCAAACATATTTTCTTCTCTATCTCAAACCTTCCAGTCGGCGTCAACATCATAAAATCCGGTGCCTTTATTGGATACTCCGGATTATGAAGAACCTTCCCAATAAAAAATCCCCCCTTATATTCAGAATCTTCCGGTCCCCTAAGCAAAAAATACCAAAGCAACGAATCTTTATCATCGGGATAAGTATCAATAAGCTCCAAAGGCTCTTTCTGCAACATTTTCAATTCACCGATCAACCTCTTTCGAGTGATAGTACTAACAACCAACGGATTAACCACTCCTGATTTCATCTTTAATATAAGTATTACATATCTTTTAATCTCCCTTATTATAAATAAATCAATTTTTCCTCATATATCTCGGGAAAAGAGATATAAAAAAATATCTATATCTAGTAATAGTGAGAGTATGTCAAGCGAAACAACCGAAACCAAAATTTTTGTAGGTAACGTCCCCTTTCAATGTCTCCAAGAAGAATTTTCCCAGTGTTTCAAAAATGTACCTGGATTTATTAGCGCGGAAATAGTTACACGTCATAATTCGTCTTATTCGAGAGGATTCGGATTCGTCGCAATGAGTAATATAGGCGATGCAAAGGCACTTATCCAAAGAAATGATATTATGTTTAAAGATAGAGTGTTGAGATTCACTGAATATAATTTTCAAGATAAGCAGCTTGGACAGAAGCAACATAAAAATTATTTATTTGTTCGGAATGTTCCGAAGGAGATTAAGAGAGAACAATTAAAAATTATTTTTCAAGAGTATGGAACAGTGGGAGCATGTTTTATTAATACGAATATTAGAACTGGAGAACCGAGGGGGAATGCAGTAGTTGAGATGAAAGAGGATGTTGAATTTGAAAGACTTCTTGAAGATAAATATATTAAAACGTCAAGTGGCGAAACCTTCGAAATTTCAAGATGGAGAAATAAAATAAAAACAAAGAAAGAACAAAAACCTCCGACTAACAAAGTCGATTCAAAAGAAATATATCGTATTGCTTTCAATGCAGGTGTTAACGTAGGGAGATTGGAGGGTTTACGAATCGCAAAAAATAAAATCTAAATTTGGATCAATGATTTTTATTATCATTTTTTGTTGAGTGGTTGTCGTTATAGCTATTTTGATTTTTACCTTTTGAAACATACTTAATGTAACAGAATGTTTCAATCCGTGAACGATTAATTTATTTTTATCTTCTTCGATTTTTACTAGATGAGATAATTTTTCTCCAAAAATTGTACTATTGACGGTTAAATCGCCCAGATATATTTTAACACGTAGTTTTTTCCCTGTATTAATGATATCTACTATGTAACCATCCATATCAAACACATCACCATGTTGTGCTTTCATATGGAATATTTTCTCAAGTTGCTCCGCTAATCTTTCACATTTATTATATTTACAATGCTGCATATTGAGTTGCAATATGGTTTTCTCATCAGTTTTATAGTTAACGTTGGTCAACATACGATGAACCAGGATATCTGCATATCGACGAATTGGCGAAGTGAAATGAGTGTACAAATCACAACCTAAACCAATATGTTTGGAATCTTCCGAAACTCCAATACAATATTCCGCCTTATTCATCAATAAAATATTCGCTTTTTTAATTAACTCCAGATCTTTTGTATCATTCTTATACAGTTCACGTTTTGCTCCTTTGTGGCGCCTCAATAAAACATTTTCCGCATTAACTTCAGCGAGTTGTCTCGCCACTAACGTATTTGCGAATACCATGTATGCTTCAACCATCAAGTGCGTATCATAAGCAACACCATCCGAATTCAACCCCAGAATTTCACGTAATTTCCTCCCAAAATCATACACCAATATCAGTGATGTATCATCCCTCATATTGATTTTTTCCCAAGCAGCTTCATACGACAGATTCTCCTTAACGATAATACGACTCCTTTGAAAATTCACACTAATCAATTTATAATCCTGATTGAACACTGCGAAAACACTAAATACATTCTTCGCCGTACCAGCAGTAAGACTATAACATCCAACCAATTTTTTCGGAATCATCATCCCTTGAAAAGATTTTAAATACACTGACTCGCCCCTATAAGAAAGCTCTTCATCCAAACTAGAACGATCCGGAATATAACAACTCACATCTGCTATATGTACAGCAACATCATAAACCCCCTCCGTAGAATTATATTTAACACACAACGCATCATCAATGTCGATACAACCAACCGGATCCACACTATAAATATCTGGACAATCATCCAAATTCTTCCTTTGATCTTTATAAATATCCTCCAAATAACCAACGAATTTTCTATCATTGGCCCAAGTAATAACACATACCATTTTCAAATATTCTTTCTCCGCTGTCAGATCGCCAACATCTCCCAAATATTGCTCCACAGTTCCCAAACCGACTTTATCCTCCAATCTCACACCTGCAAATTTTATTACACAATACACGTCAGTCGCACAATATTGCCTCTTCCCACTCACTACAAATTTCCTATACTCCCCCCCATCACTATCAACATATTTTTCGAAAGCAGTAAAAGGTTTCATCAATTTCCCTCCTTTCCCTCCCTTCCCCCCCCACAGATTCATAACTTAATTTCGAACTCAAATGCAACACCCCACATAAAAAATTTCGCTTCATCTCACTCCTCCCATCACTACCCCAACCATACCCAACCCAATAAAAAAAATTCAACTTTTCTCCTAAACTGTTTCATCATAACAATAAATCGCAAACACTATTTCTCTCTTAATCGCACTAGCTAAATCACTCGCATTGATATCTATCTCTTTAATACAAGGAATCGCCTTATCATCAAAAATTAACCACGTATTCTCATTACTTAATATTACCGCATAATAATGACCACTCTTCACCGTTTCACCCTGATGACAAATGAACGCATGAATTTTCCATCTCAAACCATCATGATCATCGGAAATATGATGCAATTTAATTCTCTTCTGTATATCAATTTGACTAACAGCACGCTTACTTCCACTAAACCTATTCAAAGATATCGCAACAAATGTTGGCACATTCATAATCTTATAAATATTCAACCCCTTCACTGAACACACAGTCTTAACACCTCCCTTTCCAAATACCTCCCTATTCACATCAACAGTATTATTATTCATCCAATTATTCAACAACTCCTTTATCGTCAAAACATCATCCCCACCCACGGTCAAACTAATAAACGGTATCTTCTCAATAGCTCCCAGATCACTCTTATTATCCAAAGCTTCCGAAATTGTTTGCCTCTGAATTTCAATCAAAGGATTATTAATAATCCCCAACAAAAAAGTATAAAATTCATTCACATCCTGCTGCTCAAACAATTCCTCCGGAGAATTTTGCTTCCAACCACATATACAAGCATATGTTCTTATCTCATTCATAACATCAGCACAAACACTAATATTTTTCCTAACCTTATCAACAAATTTTATTTTAATGATCTCCTGCAAATAAATATGCATGGGATCCTTCGGTTCTGACATAAGTAATCCATCCAAATGGCTTGAATGTTTATAGAATAAACTCATTAACAACGCATCTATATAGCACGTATTCAGCCCATTTTCTATAGCAAAAAGAGTTTTGCCTTCAGGTTTTCCAGAAACACTCATCAGCTACTAATCACATACCTATATATTATAAATTAAACTATATCTAAAAAAATCAATTTTTTCCTAATAAATAATCATTTAGGTATTGGGGATCAGGCATACTCTCTATATTAATTTTGTACTTTGCCATAATATTTTTCAATTGATACATATCGCGTTTTGTGATGAAATTGATCGCAACACCTTTCTTTCCATAGCGGCCACTCCTTCCGATACGATGCAAATAACTTTCAGTATCATGGGGCAAATCATAATTTACAACATAACCAACCTGCTGAACATCAATACCTCTCGCCAGAAGATCCGTACTAATCAAAACTCTATAATTCCCTGACCTAAATTGTTTCATTATAGTAGTTCTATCAAGAGGCGCCAAACTACCATGTATAGCTTCAACAGCATGACCCAATTTATTCAATTCCTCCTTCAACCAAATCGCTTTATCCTTGTGATTAACATAAATGATACATTGCCCAATAGAAAATTTACTATAAATATCTTCCAGAACATCTAATTTAAATTTATCTTGTCCAACATCAATATAATATTGAATAATTAGATCCAAAGATAATTTATCTTGTTGAACCAAAATGTTGACTGGTTTATTCATAAATTTATTTGTGATCATAATTGTTTCGTGTGTTAACGTTGCGGAGAAGACACACATTTGTGCTTGCTCGGGTAATTTGACAATAATATTTTTTGTCTGTCCCAAAAATTCCCTCGATAATAATACATCTGCTTCATCCAGTGCGAAAACCATAATTCGTTTAACATTAATTCCACCCCTTTCTATCAAATCATTAATCCTACCTGGAGTTCCAATAATAATATGAGCATTTCGAGCGTCTTTCATATTTGTATCTACACTAATACCACCAACGCACAATACTGTTCGCACCTTCATATATTTACCTAGATCGCCAATCACACTATCTATTTGCGTACTTAATTCTCGCGTCGGTGCCATAATTATTGCTTGCGGATGGTTTTCATTTTCATTAATAACTTGCAAAATCCCACAAGCAAAAGCCCCAGTTTTTCCCGTGCCTGCTTGCGATTGAGCAATTAAATCCTTTCTTTTAGACATCACCGGAATACAACATTGCTGTATCTTAGACGGAGTCTCAAATCCATATCCATAGATGCCCCGTAACAAATTTTCTTTTAATTTCATATCCACGAAAGTCGCTAAATGTTCAAGCTCCTCCGCCGGCGAAATCTCCGCATTTAAAACGTCTTTCACCACACCGATTTTTTTCCCCTGACATCCAGGTTCAATTATTTCTTCTCCCCAAGCTCCATTATCTTTTTGCATAACTATTACTTTAAATCTCCCCACATTTTTATATGGGTTATATTTATTCTATTTTTTTTTCAACTTTTTTATTAACACAAACATAACTCAACTAAAACCGGACTACCCTCCGAAGACTCATTTAATCTCAACCTAACATCGACAACATCATCCACACCACGGCGATTTAAATTCCTGATAAAGTCCAAAATATTTCCCACACCAATATTATTCTCCAGATTTTCTCTATATTGAAATTCTGCTAATTTTGCATCGAGATCCATCTCAAAATTCTCTTCATTATCATGAAGAATTGCTATTTCTTTCCATTGAGTATTACTCTCCAATAATCCATTATAATGTTCCTTCAAAGAAATATAATTCTTGCATAATTTTATATTAGTCGCAATGCAATGTTTAATTTTCTTCACACATATACAATAATAAATCACCGCTTCTGAATAAGATAATTTTTCGTAATCATCAATAGATATGACATCCACTTGAATTTTCTCTAGAAAAGTCAAAGAATAATAGTTTCTCAGCAATATTAAACGATTTAATATTTCTTCTCGATAATATATTTCGAAAAGTTCTGTTATATATTTTTGATCGTATTTCTTCACCTCTTTCGCCCCACTACTGATATCATCCGGCAAACTTAGAGGCGGCTTCGTGAATGCTTTTATATATTTTTCCGCATCACTCATTGCCATCAACAACATACTCTCATTCCCAATACCCTCACCTGAACCACTAATTTCCCCAACATCATTCATCTTCTCTCCTAAAATGACATCCCCACATGCATCCCTAATGAAAATATTCAACTTCTTACTAATATCCTTCATATCACACAACACTATCAATAACTCCGACGCAATATTATGATTATCATCACATAACAATTCAATTATTTCTTTTATATGCTTCAATAAACCAAAATCAATTCTCGTCCGCGAAGTATATTGCATTAAATCAACAAAGACATATTCTGGAATCTTCTTATCAACTAACTTATACACAAAAAAATGAACTAATTTCTCCAGTTCATCCTGATTTAAATTATCCAATAATATCAACATTGAAACCATATCATAATCCGATTGATCAAATGACTGAATAATTCTTTCCATTATAATATATTGATCTTTATTTTTTTATAATAGAAACTCGATCTCACAAACCGAGCCCTCGAGATATACATCCAAGTGCATCTGCAATATCGCACTCCACGATGCAACAATTCAATGCACCAGATTTCATCTTAGCAACCAATTTCCATTTATCTTTCTTCAAAAAATTCTCCCAATCATCCTCTGTAACCGTCTGCACAATTTTCTCATACTTCTTCTCAATTAACTTATCTACAGACGTCCGCAACAGAACCAAATACGATTTTGGTAACTTACTATCAATAAAACTATATTCCATCAACGCCCTCTTCTCCTTCTTCTCACAACGATACTCCACAACATTCTTACTAATCTTACACGCAAACTCTAAACATTCAATATTATTCTCTTCCATCACAATACCACTACATCACCACGATCTCTTTATCTAAGCAAACATATATTCAATTTTTCCGCTTCGCTCAGCTTCGCTCAATTGATTATTTTTTTTCTCCAAACTATGATTATTATGGAACGACAATATGGAAATTGGGACGATCTTTACTATGCAACTCTTCGAGTTCTCGCTTCGCTCGGCTCCGCTCCGCTTCGCTCAGCTTCGCTCAATTGATTATTTTTTTTCTCAAAACTATGATTATTATGGAACGACAATATGGAAATTGGGACGATCTTTGCTATAATAAAAAAAAAATTAACGATGAAATCGATATTTTACTTCAACGCTCTAAAAATGCTAGGGAATTTATATTAAATACAAATCACTCGACATCGGACAATGTTCAAAAGATTATTGCCACTCTCGCTGATGATACATATGAATTCAACAGTTTCCATTCGTTATGTAAACTACTAAAAATGGTTTCCCCGAACAAAGACATTCGTACATTATGGGATAAAACGGATAAACTTCTTTCTTCTCATGTGGAAAAATTTAATAGTGATAGAGAGCTATTCAATAAATTATCTCAAGTGTCCACCTACGTTGATGACAGCATTGACAGGCTGTTCGTTGATAAAATATTGAAAGGATTTGAGAAATATGGATTCTTTTCTAAGTCATCCGGGAAAGCAATTGTGGATGTCTTACATGAGATTCACTCCTGGGAAGAAAAAATGTCGGTTGAACCGATTCACTTACATTCACTGATTACACTACGTTCGAAATATGTTAAATTGTTGGGATACGAGACATATATGGGATTTAAATCGTCGTTGGATATGGTTTCCCTGAAAAATACGTTATGTAAAATTATCTCTGATGATATAGACACACGATGTTATAATGAACTTCAAACTATTTCTCAATCTCTTCAGAAACCAAAAATTAGTTCCGTGGATATTTTGCTTTATCGCGAGAAACTCATGAACAAATACACTATAAATTTATTTACAGCATTGAATGAAGTGATAAACTTAATTTCTGAAATATTTCAGTTAAATTTCATTAAACAAAAACAGTCATATGTGAAAACATGGGAGCAAAATGTGTTGGTTTATGTTATTAAATATAAGAACGAAACGTATGGGCATCTCTACGTAGATTTAATAAAAGATCTTCGATTAGAAAAAATTACGCAACCGATTTCGTTAAATTTACATGAGTGTGTTCATTATCCGAATGAATCGAAGGTGTTCAAATTGCCCGTTATCGTTTTGTTGGGTAATCTGGATGCTGAGAGAATTACATATTTAGATGTGATTAATATTTTTAAGGAAATGGGAGCGATTGTTCAAACGTTATTTCATAGGTCAAAATATGAGAATATTAATGTTGATTGTTATATGAGATCTTTCATGGGATATTTATTCGAACATATTGCTTTTGATTTAGATACTGTGAAACGATTTTTCCCGAGGTATGCTTTGAGTATTCATCGGGGACTTATTTGTGATAGAGCATTTAAATTGAAACAACAGTGTATAGCTACGTTGTTTGATTGTGTCGTACATGGAACGAAGATATTTGATAATTGGGAATCGCTCGTTTTGGAGTATGATAATATTTATCGTGCGATAATGAATAAATCTCTTCAGCAATGTGTTAGTCAGAATTTTCCGAATAATTTAGCTGTTAATTTGATTTTCAATGGGGGGATAATTTATTCTGAGATTACAAATGGTATTATGGCGTATAATCTGTATGTATTGTTGAAGGAGACAAATGGATTTAGCAGGTTTGTAAATAAAGTATTGAGGGAGACGTTGGTTTCTTTTGATGTTGGGGTGGCATCTTTTATTGATGAGGGTGGTTGTGTTGATAAAAAAAAGGAGCATATGTGTTATTTATCTGATGAGGAGAGATGTGTGTCAGAGAATACGAACTATTTTACAGATAACTAGTTGTCTGAATATTGAATGCTGAGTAGTGTGTTTACCGTTTCATCTCTATTTCGTCCGCAAGCTACGTAGATTTGTATGATTTCACTGAGGGTAATTGTCGGGGCCATTTGCGAGACTTCTTCAAGCCATTTTTTTTCTTCAGTGGTTATCGTTATTTGGTGACCTGTTGGCACTCCTGGAGTTGCTGCTCTTATGGTATCTGTTGCGAAAGGAGGAAGGGGTTCATCACCGGAGAGCATCATGCCATCCGGATCACCAAGGCCATAATCACCACCACTACCACCACCATCACCAGCGAGACCAGCGCCTTGAAGCATACCAACAATAAAGTTAGGATGAGTAATAATCGCGTCAAATTGTAGGGGATCATTCTCTCGTAATTGATTTATTTGTGCATTGGTCCGTATGAGTTGTAGTAAGCGTTGAGGGTTAGTCATCAATTGATTTAGTGCTATGCCCATAACTGCGTCTCGGAGTGAGCTTATTTCGACTCCTGCAAAATACGCGGGTAATGGTGGAATGGCTGGAGGAGGAGCGGGAGCGGGAGCGGCTGGAGGAGGAGGGGGAACAGCTGGAGGAGGTGCAACAGCAGGAGGTGCCAGCTGTGCTGGCACCACAGGCACCGCTGGCCCCGTTGCAGCAGCGGAAGATGTCGAAGCAGGAACCACAACCTTCTTCCGACTTTGCATATAGACAATCGTCACATCATCCTTAATCTCTGGATAATCAGAAATCTTTTTCCCTGGATCCAAAATCACTCCACGGAAAATTAATTTAACAACCGAATCTTCCGTCAACTGACCCGTACTCGTTAACTTCTGTTGGATATCACCCACCACATCTGATTCCGCAATCTCAATAACAGTCAATTTGCTACTCAACGATTTCAAGTTCACTTTCATCTTAAGATATACATAAACTTTCTCAAATTTACTCACCACACAAAATAAAAATCAATTTTTTCTCACATAAATAGAAAAATATCATTTTTCTGCCTATGCACAAACACCATAACATGGTGGAATTATTTTTCTTCCTTGGTCCGTTCCCATTTGGGTGGAAGTCCTGGAAGTGATGGAAGTGATGGATATAGCGGATACCCATGTTCAGATGGACTGGAGGGACTAGAAGGACTACTAGGAGGTGAATGGCTCCTATACCCACTTGGTCTAGCGTAATCCGCACGAACAGGTCCCCCCCAAGCTATTGGAATGATCTTTTTCTTCTCTAAGCGAGGTGGTAGACGTTTCTTCACAGGTGTTTTCTTTTTTGGGGGTGTCTTGACCTCTTCTGGAATATCACAACAGTAATGATATTCACTTGATGGACTGGCTGGTGTCCTCTCTGGTGTCCTCTCTGGGCTACCAGCCGCAGCTCTCAGAGGAGACGAAGACCTACTCAACGACCCCGTTTCGGGACTCGTCGCCGCAGTGATTTCTGAACGTTTTACGCGAGTTTTAATACTCGAACGCGCGCTCATTATATCCAAAGGCAAAAAGGGCTCCACATTGGGCAAATCCAAATGATCAAAAAATTTGCGAATATAGTTATCGGGGTGTTTTGCACTGAAATGTGTGAAATAAAACTGTGTCGCCGGATGTGCAAGCACGTATGGTTCCCAATGTTTCCAAATCATGTGACGATTCTGCTCCGCCAAACACGTATCCACATCGTTCAGATACGTACATTCACCAATGACAACGGGATATTGCTCAAGTATTTTAGAAAAGACCCGATCCTCAGGATGACTCCCAGGCTCATACAACACTCGATGATCAGTATCTCCCAAATAGCAAAATTCTGGAGTTTCCACATCATAAGTAATTTTAACCCCATCATCACTAAGGTTTTTAAGTTGCTCAGGGCTAAACCCAGCATATTCCGGTTTCAGTTTGGTCTTCCTTGACCAAAAACCATATCCAAAACAGTCAGTTTTCACCGTCGTATGATAACACTGAATCACTTCTACAAGGCAAATAGCCGTCTTTTCCTTCTTTTCTACATCAACCGGCATAACGAATGGTTCTCTCTTCACTCCCTGCTTCCTAAACAGTTTCCGAGCAACCTTCCTTTCTGCCTTCCTGATTGTTTTCGCTTCTCGCTTCTGCTTCTTCTCTCGACCATCGAAAATGAAAGGGAATTTCTCTCCGGCACTCACACCAACTAATCGATATTTGTTATGAATCTTTGCCTCCATAGAACCATCTAATTCCTTCGATGCTCGGGAATCTGCATCAATTTTGTTCTTCACAAAAGGCATAGCGAATTTAGGGCAATAAATTGTCGGCACAGATCGTCCAGGAGAATCACTAATATCATTCATCACAGAACCAAGATCATTGAAGTGATCCCCGTGCAAATGCGTAAGCAACAAGTGATCCCAAAGAGGCCCACGAAGAGCTGGATTACCCACATCCAAACGAACTATGTCCTTCAATCCTTTCACTTCAAAACCAGCATACCGTGCAGCTACGGCTCCCCCCCTCACTGTAATACTTTTCGTAATTTTCCTCTCCGTACAAATAAACTGAGTCATAAAAGCCTAATTAATAAGCAATATAAATAGCAAATAGCCCTGTCTTTAACTGATACTAAAGTTTAAAAGTAAAGGACTTTCTAATGACTCTTAATTTCAACTTTTTCTATCTAAAAGTTGAAATTCTATTTGCCTAATTTGAGAAGTAATTGAAGTTGAACTAAAATGTCTGATCTATATTTTATCGCTATATATACGGAGAATAAAGGTGGCAAGTCTCCCTGTCAGGTGAAAGAGGAATATGATTATAAAATAGATAACACACAGTATGAGATTCTTGATCAGCATATAAAAAATCTCTTGGATAAAAAGCCCATGATGAAGATCATTTGCATTAGCGAGGATACTTTTGCTCCGGGGCAAACAATTAATACGTATAGATCAGATGAAACTTTGACGATATATCTGTCTAACAATCCAACGTACGTTGACAAGAATGTTGTCTATTTCGGCGTTGACAAAGACATCATTCCAGATTCCCAACTAAGCAAACTCGATAATTCCCTCGCAACCTATTTTACAATAGAGAAAATAAAACAGTTGTCAACAGAAACAGTTCTGCAAACACTGAAAGGTTCGAAGATTCATCTCATTGTTGACCTACAGATCTTCGATCCGTCAATCTTTCCATCTGTTGCAAGATCCCCAAATCAAAAGAAATATCTGGCGTTCACCGAAATAGAGAAAATTATTTCGCATTTTAATACGAGTATCGTTTATCTTGATATTGTGGGCTTTGATGAATCGTTGGACGATATAACTTTTCGATACTCTAAAATAACTGGAGAAATGTGCAGAACGATTATTCGCCAAATATTCCATGTAAAAGAGAAAAATATGAACATATTCACCGAAGATAGTAGATTCTTAATCTATCGCCCTGCGGAACAGCTAAATGAAAATGATATTGGTTGGTATATCGTGAAATTCCTAACGATGAAAGAGCGTTCCCAATATCTAGAGCATTTAACCGACAAAGTAATTTCTTTACAAATTAATGATCAGAATTGTGACACTGAAGTTCTCGTCACATCAACCACGATGCGCGAACAAAATGAAAAATCGTTCTACTCCGCCGTAAATGTATTAGATTATTGTTTGTTCCCCGCTGAAAAAGTTTCAATGGCTTTCGAATTATTGAAGCCCCGCATTGATAAAGCTAAACTTCACCTGTAATTCTTCCGCTTCTACTCTATATATTATCAATTTCCTCCCCTGATAATCATATTTCAACGGTCTTTCCCCAACTCTATTCTTAATGACATCAGGCACTTCAATACCAATATCATTACACAAAACCATAATTTTTTTAACCGTACTCTCTACGAAAGTCTCCTCCTTCTCAATAAAAAAAGACTCATCACTTTCATCCTTTTCCAATTCGAAAACAACATATTCAATTCGACTCGCATCATCAATAACCACACTGCCATTCTCTACCACAACTCCAGTTCTATAAAATGACACACAGCTATCCGGATACATGATCGTATCATCATAATTCAATATATCAACATTATCCAAATCAAATAACATTTTAAAATTATTATCCTTAATTTCTTCACTCAAATCATCTTTGAATTCATTGAATTCATAACACATATCCACATATTTATCAATATTCTTTGCATAGACCGTTTGCGAATCATACAATTCATCAATAATAACTTGATTATCGCTCTCACGCGCATCCATCACACTCATTTTCTCCTTATATTTCATATACTTATTCTCCGCAACAGCCAATCGCGAAACCATCTTCCCTATAGTATCATTTTCATACATCGAAAGATTTTTTTTATTAATCAACTGTTCCATATCCCTTTTGAATTTATTATATTCTATATACTGAGAATCAATGCTAGACACATTCATATAGGGATTATCCTCATAAAAGAAACTAAAAAAAGTCTTATATTTTTCATCTGTGACAAACGAACTCACCGCATTTAACTTTTTATCAGGATGCAACAAATTGAACAAAGCGAAACTATCTGTATTATTGTTTCCTTTATTGATCACTTTAAATAATCCGTAAATTTTCATTTATAATTCCAACTGAAAAAAAAAATTATTCGTAATTCACCTGATTGTCTTTGTTTTCCTCTTGTGGGGCGATTTCAACATATCCTTCTTGTTTTGCTTCAGGATATGTTGCCCTTGAATCTTTTATTACGTGCTGATTATTAATTGATTCTTCCATTTGCTCCGCCCATGAGAAAAAATATTGAAGCGCATTATTATATTTCGGGCAACGATCTTCATATTCGCGACCAATTCTCACAGCTAAAGGGACATAATGTTGCTCCCCAATATGTCCAAGATATATCACATAAGGATCATCTTCTGGAAGATTAACATCAAGCACATGGACAAAATCGTTCAAATTAGAATAGATCTGAAACCTGAGATTCATTAACGCAGACATAAACTGCAAAATAATTTGTGTCGGCAACCGTGTCCAACTATATCCACTTGCAAAATCCTGACACATTGTTTCATATGTATATTTATACAATTTTTGCTCTTCAACACACAAAACAAACTCAACTTCATTCGTATCATTAAACATCTCTAACAAAGACCGACTATCATTCCTGATAAAATTCTTATGATCTTTAAATAGATATAACATATGTGCCAAATATTTTCTGAAATTATTATGATCATCACACAAACCAATTATCTTCAATGATTCAAACAAACAATTTCCATTTCGTGCTGTCAACATAGGTATATATAATGCTCGATCTTTAACGATATTATGTAATTTTGATAGTTCCCTATTATATTCTTTTTCATCGCGAACTGCTGCTAAAATGGAGTATTCCTCATCGTTGATTTTTCGTCCTAAATAGTTTTGCCATTGAGTCACATTTAGCGTTTCAGGATAACGATATATATAAGTCTCTGAACTCATAATGATACTCATAAATAAATAATAATCATGCTATATTCTCTGTATTTTTCAATTTTTCCTTCTCAGAAAATTTACTATCTCCCACATAACTTTACAGTCAATTTCATTATAGGATTCAATGTTGGTCATCACTATACTAGGTTGATCACCATTATAATAACTTATAGCATCGACCATAGCTGAGAACCCATCACCTATCCCAATGTTCACATCCCAAGTTGACTCAATCATTTTCAACCGATACATATTCTTCGCGATGTCTTTTAACTTGAACCTAAACGCTCCCTTCACAACAATCGGTTCATCCTGAAATATTCTGCAAAGATCTATCCAAACAACTTTTTGTAACCATTTATCCCATTTATTCCCGTGTCTCCTATTCGCTAAATTCAACGAAGTAAATTCCGCATTCCCCCAATGAAAAATTCTCGCCCGACCACCACAACACAGCTCATCAACTCTCTCAATCCACCTATCAATAATATTCTCCTCGCAATCAATATTAAGAGATTCCATTTTGAAATTATCAAATTTCCACTTCCCCATATTCCCGTATCCCATACCGATTAAAAATATGATATTATTCTCTGAATGATTATTATAAATATTCGTCGGCTTCTTCAAAAAACATCCATTAACAGTTTCAAAATCTACATAAAGATCTAAATTCGTTTCCTGTTGCCAACTGAAATCATTATTCATTATCACCCTGGGGGACAAATCATCATCTGATTGATTAATGTCGATAATCTTATTTAATATTGGGGCAATCTTTTTCCCCTGGATTCCAAGTGATGCCGCCGTACATCCCTTTTGTGACCAACTAAATACACCATTTTTATGACCAATATTGCGATTTTTGGGTCCAACCATCCATAATTGTGTAAGTTCCTCAATCTCCTTGGCGATCGACTCCTTTACTTTTGACCACGGAGTATCACTACTGTTCGACATATTGGGATATAACTCTACGACACTTGGTGGAACAACAGACCATTTACTACCTTCCTCTCTCACGTTTCTCACCCACCTAATGGCCTCCGCCGTCTTTCCAATAAATTCTTTATCAAACTGCTCATAATCGATCTCACCCAACAGATCAAAACATGAACTTCCATTAAATTTATCTCCACATTTCTCATATCTCCAGCTATGACCCAAAATATACGCCTTCCTGGGATAATAATTCATTGCATTACCCAAAGCACAATTATATATCGCCAATTGACCCTTATAAGCACCAATCTTATCTCCATTGCGAATTAATTTCCCATTAGCACATAACTGCAACGTCGTCCACTTTATATCAACAACACTATAATATTTCTCACAACCAACATCGGCGGCGCCAATGGCGAAAATTTTACTAATATAATCATTCCTCATTAACAAATCCGCCATTCCACGAGTATTATTCCTATCATTAAATAATATCCCTTGCGCGATAATAGGTACTCCCTCTTTCATATAATTCAGCGTCTTCTCATAATTCTCTCTCGTAACATCCCTGAAGCTCTTTCCAACAATGACCATATCATTCGGATATTTCTCCAAAAGTTCGTCCAAAACTGCTTTCTCAAAAATATTACCATTATCAAATAATATACTCAGTTTCGCCTGTTCTCTTTTCTTCGTAGCCAAAAACCCCTTTCTCATCTCATCCGTCACTTGCTCCCCATTATTAAACCCAAGATCAACATAATATTTATCCAGCCAATCTAAAATCGGATCATTCAACATATAATTACGTATTGCCGTTGCAGAAACCCAATCATCTCCTTCAACAGAATTTAACGAATTCCATAATGCCTCCCCAACAACAACAACATCCCCTTTCCGCTTCTTCCCCCCATGATCATCCGAAATATTACGACTCCGCTTCATGTTAATTTACCCATAAATATAAAAGCCATCTCCACCTATCTTATTTTTTTACAATTTTTTC
>Ga0207047_1095_pt1 | contig 20731 bp, 8 predicted proteins | sample Alteio_BWMinCont_67_FD_153302 | JGI IMG/M metagenome (GOLD analysis project Ga0207047, IMG submission 153302) | Enriched cells from forest soil in Barre Woods Harvard Forest LTER site, Petersham, Massachusetts, United States -... | ecosystem: Environmental > Terrestrial > Soil > Temperate forest >...
GCAAGATTTGTGGTAAGGGTGTGTATCTTCCTTTCGCGAGAAAGGTATTGGTCAATCATAAGTTTGATTCCCCACAAATCATCGTTGGTCCCAGTAATAAATTCGGCCAGAGTCACATCGATACCAAGCTTAATTCCGCTTTTTCTCAGATGATGGGATAAGCCACCTAGTTCATTACCTTTGATATCACAGTGCTTAGTGGCGAAATCCAGCAGGTTCCGAGTAAGAACGGGTGGATCAGAAACTATTGATGCAGCCATTCGACTCGTAATTGATTTTGCTTAATTAAGCATCTTTCAATCTGTTATAGATTTCAATTTTATGAAGTATTAAACATATACATCACGATTAGTTCAACTAAGGGAGGAAGAAGGTGTGGACATAATTGAACTTGGTATTTCTTCAGCAATGTCAATTGATCTGTGCGAGTTGAATTTAAATCAAACAATGTCAGCTTTCGATCCCATTGTGAAGAACCCAAATCGATCTCCTGTGCAACCTCAATTGTTTCACAATCAACAAAAATGAGATAATCACTTTGGGTTCCATTAATTAATTTTATTGCAAGAATAATAAGAATATTATCATCTGTCATGAATAGTTGTAGGAAGCTGTGGTATGTAAGTTTTATTTCGTGGGTGTGGAGTTTCATTTCGTCGGTTATAGTTCCAATATAGAGAGTGTTATCAGCAAGGAAACCAAATTTTTTAGATAATTTGAAGAGAGATGCGCGGTTCTTGAATGGAATATTTTTTGTATCTTTTGTGTAGGCTTTTTCTCGTAGGGTGAGAGTAGACTCTTCAAAATAAATTGTTGTTGAATCGTTCCAATCTATGTAGGCAGCTTGTGGTGCGTATGAATTTAATTTATCCAACAATATAAAGTTAGTTGTGGAGCAGTTTGAAAATGAACAATATTTTATTAGTGAGCAAGTGTTCGAATGGTCTACTCTATTTTCTCGGTTGATCGTTTGGATAGTGGCTGCATTGGAATCCTTTTTGAGGCATAAGATTTGAGATTTATATCTCTTCGGGAAGATATAAATTTTTTCGTTTAATCTGACAATTCGATACTTATGAATGGGTGCGTTAAATTTTGAATTCGTCCATTCCCAAAAATACATGCTATTGTTGATGAAGTCAAAGTGTATTATTAAATTATCGGCGAGGAAAATAATTGGGCGTGATCGAGTTGGAAACATCGTTATGGGAATTTTCGCCACCATCCCTTGAATGCATATGAAGGATATTTTATGAAGAACAATGTAGAAATTTTATTATTTCAATTTTTTTCGTTCATATAGGTCAAACATATATTCAAAATAACTTTTGTAGTAAACCATGTCCCGAAGTTTTAAGTTAGAGGCAATGTGGATGGGTTTAGTTGTTAGGAGATATGTGACATGTTTATCAGATAGCAATAGATCAATAATGTAGAAATATTTGGAGATATCGCCTCCACGTAGGCAAATTGTTACACATCTTTTAATTTTATTATCGGCGCTGATGTCATTGCAAATATCTTGGAAAAATAAATCGAGGGCAGAACCAATTGTAGCTATCGGTTGATCCATTATTTTTTCGTAGAGTACGTCATATTTTGCCATTCGTGTTTCTAAAATATGACACATACAGATGCCGATTCGGATTGTGGTGAGGACATCACTGAAGGAGATGATCCTTTTGTCACGTAATTTTGCAACAAATAATGTATATGGGCTAATATTATAGTTGGTGTTCCGATGGAGAATTTTTCTTAGCTGGTGCTCTATTCTTTTGTCAGATGATAATTCAATAATGTTTCCAATCTGATATGCATTGATCGGCGATGTGTTGTTATACATTTGTGCATAGCTTAGGAGGGCTAATTGCCGACTATCAGCTTGGAGCATCCTAAATGTGCTAGACTTGTGCAGAATATACATATATGGGAAAAAAATACAAAATGGTCTTAAAGGTGTGGATGTTGTATGATAGATTATCTGATATGCTTCTGTTAATGAAAAACATATGATTATGTATTCTGCTACATGTTGAACGATCAGGTAGATTCGCATTCCTGCTCCTGATCTGCCAACACGTCTTTTTACATTTCGAGATAATTCGGAAATCACCAATTCGCCCCCAAATATATCCTCAAACGTCCCCGTGGATAATAATTCCCTCTTTCCGAGGAAATAATTCATCAAAGGAATTTTATCAATATTTTTCCTCTCACGATGGGTTGAGTGTTCAACCTCTCTTTCTTCGTATTTCTCCTGTTCCTGCTCCTGCTCCTGCTCCTGCTCTTGCTCCTGTTCTCTTTCCTGCGTAGTCTCATTAAATTTACTCGGATCAACCCTAGCGATCAAGCTAACGATCAATTTCACAACGTGGGGGTCTAGTAAGTTTAATTTTATAATTTGACGGGTTTCATTAATGTACCATAATGATCTTCCATAAAATATTTCGGGATATGATTTTAATTTCGGGACGTTGCCCATCTGGATGTATATACTGTCATTCATTTGGAGATAATTAATCGAATATTTGTGATGTTGACAAAATGAAGATCTATATAATGTTCTCATATTTTGTAGGGCGAAAGCGCTTCGTTGTTCGTTTTCAAAATTAAGTTCTTGGTGGAGGAGCCAGTTGATTAGTTTGCTTTGTTGTTGGCTTGTGGGGGTGGGGGTAAATATGATATCGAAGAGGGCGGAATCAAAGACAAAATCGCATGTTTGGCCCCTGTTAATAGATCTAAGGCGGAATATTCCCTGTACAATATCACGATAGCGATTATATTCTTTGACAGTGACGAGACCTTTTGTAGTTGGGGGTAATTTGATATCGATACCAGTTGTGTATGCTTGGGAAAAAATAACTATGCAACGATCAATTGAAATGGTTGAATTCTCGAGCCTTATTGGATCCTGCTTATCTTTTTCGAAGATCATTTTATTCCCAAGGTCATCAAAGAAGATTACGCCGGATCTGGAAGATCGGGAAAGAATTGATTTTTCGAGTAGGAGCTTAGCTAGATCAATCATTCGATAACCAATAAAAAATGCGCCAACGTCGATTAAGGCTCCATAATCACCTTTTATGATAATATCAATTAGAGTTGTGTTATGAATATTCTCATTGAGGCGAATCATTTCACTTAAGCGCGTAACACCTATGATGCTGCCGACGAATTCTCCATTGATACCAGGGGAGTATTTTATTTCCGAAAAATATTTGACAGCATCAGGTAAATCAATTGGAATTAACATGAAGGGAGTCCCAGTAAATCCAGTTCTATAAGGACAATTATCCGAGCTAATCGCATCAATCGTTGATATGTTGAATTGATACGTATTAGCTGTAACATATTTAGTCAAAATTAGTTCGGAGAGGTAGAAATGAATTAGGGTGTTGTTGTGTTTGAGGAGGGTAATTTGCGTTTGCGTGAAGTTATTTATTGTGGGATTTGTGGATAGGGATGGAATTTCTGGGGGGACGGTGGTGAATAGTTTGTTGTATAGGGACCAATAGACTCTTACTGCTGGGGGGAGATAATTTTGTGAGAGATATTTTGTGTATATATGGAGGAGTATTTTATTTAAATCGTATGTTCGGAGTCCATGGGCGCCTTTGTCTAAGAAGCTTAATATGGTATAGGCATATATAACATCAGGATCACTAAATTCGGATTTTTGTGAGGGAATTTCGGCAGCAATGAAGGGAACTGCTAAGACATAATTTTTCTGGTCTTTATTTGTTTCATTTGGGGAGCGGAGGCCGTAATGTCTTCGGTGTATTTTCGTTGTGACAATTGGGAGAATGTCATAGATGATATGATATATGTAGCCGCATATATTAATTTCATCCTCCGTTAAAAAAGAATTGATAGCTCCGGAGGCAACGGTTCTTCCGGCAAGAAATTTGTCCCATTTGATTTTTTCAAATAACGAATGTTTCAGATGTTTTCGACAAACTTGCAGAATGATGTGGTGTAATTGTTTATTCATTTGGATCACATTATATTGGATTATATGAAAATGGGGTTCGAGATTGGCAATCCCTGTAGAGATTTGGCTTTTGGTCAATTTATCATTGGAGTACCAGTCAGCTAAAATGTCATAAATAATATTGATACGGAGATGCTTGTTGGGCACAGTGCTTTCGTTGAGAGCAGATTTAATTGGGTAATTTAATTCTGATTTTAGGGGGTTAATGATATCATCTATTTCGTCATAAATGAATCCACATAAATTCATTTTATTTTTGTATCGATCTAAGGTCTTTAGATTGCCTTTATAAATTGCTTCTAGGTGAATTAGTCGCAGGTTTTTGATACTGAGATCATCGGTGATGAGGATTAATTTTTGATCTAAATATAAGTCGAGATGATCTATTTCAGTATTGCGATCGATTTGGATATATTTTATCTCGAAGGGGGAGATGTTCCCGAGATATTTGAGAAATGTATGGTAGGTTTGAGTTAGAAGAGTTCTTGGAACTACGTAGAATATTTTTTCGAAGCGATTGGCGGTGATTAATTCGTAGGAAACCATTGGGCCAACGACACTGGATTTCCCTAAGCCCATCAATAATTGATAAAATTTAATGTTTCGAATAGGTGAACCTAAATCATTTTTAATGTTATCGATTAGAAGTCTTTGTTCTTTCCTGAGATTAAAACCAAAGATGAATTCATATAAGATTTGAGTTCGAGTGATGGGGGTCTTTTGATCGTAGTCTGGTTTCGTAGAGAAATATGTGAGGGCGTCATCAAAATTTTCCGCGATTGGAGGAACATGGATGAGTTTATTGTAATGTAGGGTTGTGTTGATGGCGGCAAGTAAATCTGTGTCGATATCCATGTGAGAGACTTTGTAGGAAGTGTTGTTGAGGGAATGGTTAGTGATGATTGAGCGGAAATATTTATCTAAGTAGGTTTCATAATCTTTGTTTGCGGTTTTGATTAGGGATAGATATTTAGAAAAATTCGTGGCGTCTATTGTTGAGGAGGATTTGGGGAGGTGAGTGTAATAAGTGAGGAGTGAATCACGGATGGTTTTATCTGAGATTTCTGTAAAGGTGCGGAGATCAGTTATTGGTTTAGGGAGTTGTGTTGTGTGGATTGATGAGAGAGTTTTGGGGAGGGATGGATCTGATTTACTAAATGTTTCGATGAAGGTGGTGTTTAGTATGTGTTCTGGGGAAGGTGGAGGAGGATATTTTTTAGGGGAAGCGGCAATTAGAAGGGGAACTTCAATGTTGATGACCTTTTTGGTGGATAGTTGTAAGTTAGTGGTTTCTGGGGCAACTTTTGATTTTTCCATTTTCTGTTCGTTAAATTTATTAAATGTGTATATGTTAATTTGTTCTTCCGGTGTGAATGGTCCTAAATATCTTTTCGTGTTATCGTGTAATGACATTTCACGAAAATATAAAAAGAGTATGTGCTCGTATCTCTCTCGGTGGCTCTCGTAATCTTCGTCTTCGGAATACCCATCGTAACCTCCATAATAATCATAATCGTAATCATAATCGTGATCATCAAATTTGTTATATAATTTGTGAACTTTCAAAAGATTATTAATGAATACTATATAAGGCTTGTCATCATAATTTACGCGACTAATTTTATAAGGATCCTCCTTGAATTCTCTTTGAAGTTTAGAATCAAATTTCGCGATGAATTTATTTAACAAATCGACTTTATATCTATTTATCGGCTCGCATAACACTTTATCTTCGATTTCATATAATAATTTATGGTCGAAGCACAGGAGGTTGTCCATATATTTGCTTAATATCATGTATTTTCGTATGATATTGTCATATGGAATGGGGTGATATTCTGGTTCGTCTTCTTCTTCAGGTTCATTGATGGGGATCGGTTCTTCAGACTTGTGTAATAGTAATTTTGTTAACATGTAGTGATATAAATTAAAAGCATAATCGGATGTGACTAAGGCTATTTCCAAGTATGCTTGGATAATTAAATCTTTGGTGATTTGCGATTTATAGTTTAGGCATAATTGTGATATGTCGAGTAAACAATCTAATTTCCCATAGCGGCAACAGGTGGTATAGTAGGCGAAGAGCGCTTTAGCATCTGGTGGAAGCAAGAATAGGCCAGATGGGTGGACAGGGATTATGTAATATGCTGGAACGACTGGGGCTCTGATAGGTTTGAGGAGCAGTCGTTTTAGATATCGACCGCTTCTGTGATTCCAACAGCTGCCTTCAACATAAGGCAGCGTAGAGGGATTGAACATAAGTAAAATCTTCGTTTCGCCGGTGCCTTTTTCTTTTACGAGGAACATAGAATTGGTACCATATATCCATCTCATATAACGGATGTGGCCATCGTTTAGTAATATTTGATCACCATTCTCTTGCATTAATTTTTTTGCAATGGGGTCGTATTGCAGGCGCAAACAGAAAGGATATAATTCAATCAAAACCATATTTTGTGCCTTCCAAAGCATAATTTCTGAGTCATCGTTGATAATTGTTTGTAATTTTTTATAAATTTGATATAAATTTTGATCAGCGGTTATAATCTCTGATGAGAGCATTAATCGTTCGTATTTGCGGAGGTCGGGAATTTTTCTCAGGGTTTTGGATCTATAGATATCATAATGTTTCGTCAGGGGAGCATAATTTACTGTCAAATAATATTTACCGAAGTTACATAAATCGGTGATCGGATGACCAATATAATTTACGTTGTCTTTTGTGTAAAATGCCCAATCTTTTGTGAGATGAGTGGAGTAAGAACCAAAATAGATATCGGTGACTTTTTTCCCTGAGCGACCAATCACTGAGACAGTTCCAGATTTTCTGTATGAATATTCGTCGGAGTAAGTCAGGGGATATTTTATCTTCCAATTGCTGTCCTTGTAAATGGATATGATGCTTGTAGGTGGTGATCTCATAACTTGAAAATATTTGCCTTTGTAAAAGATTATGGAAATTCGGGGATCATCCTTTTTTTTCACAAGGTAAGATCCGTTGGGTTTGGATTCTAAATCTTTTCGACCGAAGGCTGTGAGGGTAGATTTATCGATAGGGCGTGTTCGGTGGGTTAAGTATTTATCTAACATTAATTGAATGTCAGGATCTTCTGAATAAGAGGGGTGGGTCCATAGATCAGGATCAAACTTCGGTTCTTTTTCTTGATCTGGAAGAGAGAGTGATTTCTTGATTATGAGACCTGAGGAGACAACTCGGTAGTAACCTTCGGAGAGATTATATACTAAATCTTCAGGATCGATATCTAATTTTTCCTTAATATCATAAATTCCACTTCCCTCTAAAGCGTTGCGTACAGTTGTAGCGTTGCCGGAATATTTATTGGCAATTGGGAGATTTATATCAAATTCCGATAACAGCTGATTGGCAAATAAATAATATTTCTTTTCGACGGAAGGAGATGATCTTCGAGTGATTTGTGTTTCACTTCGTGTTTCCAGAGGGTTCGTCAATTTGAAAGAGAGCGTGACTCCTCGCTCTTCTTCATAAGGGCTGGAGCGAGAGTAACTAGATTTAGTTTTAGCTAGGGGTAACTCTAATGTATCGTATCTGACATCATGACGGCGAACTTCTCCAGTGTGATTTATATTGTACCATTTAACATAATTCATAAAAACCGTGGGAGAAACGGTTGATTCTAAAATTCCGCATAATAGGGCAACATATGAAGAAATTTCCTCGTTTTCTATTGCGAGGGTTTTGATTATTGCTAAATATTTAGGGAGCAATGTATTTTTTACTGATTGAAGTTTGTATATGTAGGAAATGCGAGTTAACATTTTATAAAATACATCGGGCTTCATATTGTGTATATTTTTAGTGATATAGTCAAAATTATCGTCTATGATATGGTTTAAGTCATCAATAGTTTTCAAATAATGCATTACACCCAAATCCGTTAAAAGAGTTTCGTCATTTGGTATAATGGTGTTCGATAGGCCACTTTTAAAAACTAAATATCTGTCGATAACGCCTATTTCTAGAACTTCGCTGATGTCATTAGTGTTAGTGATAAGGTTGTTAATTAAGTCAAAATTGGTGGAACCTCCGTAATGATCAGTACTGTTTCGGATGCCCTCGAATCCAATGTGAGAATTTTCTAGGGTGTATAAGTTTTTGTCCTTTTGGTTTGGATTCAGTGATACATTTATTGGATATAAGATGTTTATGTCAGTGAGATCGGTGATGTTGCCTAATTGTATAGTCCTTGGGGTTAAAGTCGATTTGACTAGTAAACTTACAATTAAGGTAATCAAGTTGAAATCGGGAGATCTCTTTAGTTTAGTAGTTAGGGTTTGGGGGGAGTAGATGTCGAGCGTCATCATGAGGAAATCTAAATCATCCTCGAGTATTTTTCCTGTTAAAGGTGTTTCGGAGAGAAATTGATATTTCAGTATGTGTTTGAATATTTCGGAATCGTTGGCGGTGTATATTTTTTTGATAATTTTTTGCCAATTTCGAAGAGAGAGGGAATTACCGTTGGTGCAAAGATATTGGCGATATTCAGTGCAGGTGTCCATAATAAATTTAAAGCGAGTGTAGGTTGAATGCGTGTGGATTGGTGTTTCTGTATCAAAATGAAAATTATTCGGGTGGGTTGAAGAAAGATCTAATTTTAACGATTTATTGAGAATGTAGGAGACCATTATGAACCATAAGTGAAGGTAGATTCCCTGTATTTTATCGTTGTCGAGATAGAAGAAATTCATTCGGAGGTAGAGATTTAATGTAAGGTTGAGCTGTTTTAGTAGGGGGAGTAGTTCGAGGGTTGGGATGGTTTTTTCGTATTTGTTGTTGTGGATGTCTTTCGTTAGGTCAAATATTGTGGTTTCGAATAGTTTGATGTTCCAGTCGTTACGGAAAGCGTTTGAGGAGGTGTTGATGATCGCAGTGGCCAGTTGAATGATTAGGTTTAGTCTTTCTGGGAGAGTGTCGGATTTGGTTTGGTAGAGTTTGTAAATGGGGTCATAGTCTTTTGTCGTAAGATCGTAGGTAGGGATCACGTCAGGTATGATTGAAGTGGGTGTTAGGTACACTTCATCTAACATTGCGGGAGCGATGGGGGGAACTTCTGTGATTAACTGAGGCATATTTTCTATAGAACGAATATACTTGTTCCGGATTGTTGAAATCAATTCAGCTTCTAATTTCGTGTAATTTTCTCTTGATAGGCCGGTATCTAAGTTCTGGCGGTAGATTTTTGTCATTGATTCGCATAAGAGGAAATTATCGAAATCAAAGGGAGTGAGATCATCGAGGGTTGCTAAGTAACTCATACATCTGAGGGTAACAAGATATTTAACAAAATTAAACCATTTGTTGAAATTATCGTGAGAAACGCCATATTTGTAGATGGATAAAAAGAGTAATGAATAGAAAATTCCGTTGAATGTACAGGAGCCCGTTAGTTGTTCGGGTAATTTTATGGCGGGAGTGATTGTGCCGGGAGAACTCCAGAGGTAATATTCATCGATCGTATGGGAGTTATCTTTTAGGAGGAGGGAAACGCAATTGTTGTAGTAATCATCTATGTTGGCTTCGAGGTCTTTATTGTGATAGAGGGCGTCGGTGGTGAGGAATTTGGTTAAGATTTCAGTGTTGACAGTGAATGTTATGAAGGGATTTACGTCTAGAGTTTTATTGTCGGTAGATGGATAGATTTTGTGATATAGGATGCCGTCGCCGGTGTTGACGATTGTGACGTGGAATGTATCTTTGGTGGCTCTTTCAACAACGATGCCGACGACATGGCCTCCGGATGAGTTTTGGTATCCTCCGGGCCAAATATTGGGGTCGAGTTCAGTGCAACTGGTTATAAACTCGTCTATTTTGCGTTTGGCGTCGTCTATATATTCAGGCCAAGAAGTTACTGAAATTTTTTTCGGGGTGTATTTCTCTTGAAGGGCCAAGCTTCTTTCTAACGTGGCAGTTAGCTTCATAATGGTTGGTTCATCATTGAAATAATCTCTTACTGAGCTATCTTTGAATAATTCGAGTATTGACTTAATACTGTCAATAATTGTTGTACCGTAGTCGTCGGCAACAAACCCATCGAACGCTATATATAAATTTATGGGAGATGAAAAGGGGTTCAATTTATTTTTTAATGCGTGCGCCACATATAAATCTATATTTCTTTTCACAGAGGAGAATCCGATATTACGCACAGCGCCACCATAATTCATCATTAAGATTATAACATATGTGATATATAAAAAAAATCAAATAAATATTTAAAGAGGTAATAATTTTTTAAACAATATGGAAATCACCCTGGACAGAAACATTGAAACTAGGTGGTTGGGATGAGCTGAGAAAGCATAAATATATCGCTTATGATCCGGTCGTGGGGCGGAAAAAGTTAAATAAAATAATTCAGGAAATGGTGAAAATTATATCGTGGGAGTGCCATATCCCACGAACAGCTCGTAGGGCACATATTTTACAAGTAGGACTTCGCTCTCGGTGAATGCGTTTGGGCCAACATAACTTTCGATGGACTCGATCTGATCATCGATAATGACGGTGAGGGCGCTCTTCTGTTCAAATAGTCGTTTGACGAGAGGACCTTTAGGTAAATTGCCTGTGCAAATGACAGCGAACTCTTTCAGATCGAACTCTGCGAGAAGTTTGAGGACATTATCCTTCTCACTCTCTGGGCGCCCTGTAACAAAAGTGATTTGAATACCCAGCTTCCTCAAATGCTGAATAATCGGAACGGTATCAACGTCACATGTTGAATACCTGGCGAGAAAATCAGGTTTTCCCGGTGTATGAACTCTGATGTTTTTGGGTGGGCCGCGAAAGTGTGGTTTGATACTATCGCCTAAGATTTCCAGCAAACCAACGTTGATGATCACCGTATCATGGAGATTGATGAAGATGCGAATACTGTCCCAAGGAAAGGAAACAGCAGAAGACCCAAACCATTTAGTAATCAGCCGTTCAACATCGCGAATTTTAGAAATTTCGTGAAAATTGTGCTTTTTTTCAGGCTTTGCCATTGCTGCTGCCGCCATTGGTGAACAGCGAATAATAATGATAAAATGTTATGGACTATTCAATGATAGCGGGTTTTCAATTTTTTATCAACTCTCTGGATTATAAGGAGGTGGGACAACCTTTGTCTTTTGAAAGGGCGTAATCATTTTAGTTAACGTATTGACATTTTCAGTAAAATTGAATATATTTAGTTGAGGAGTCAACTTTCCAGAATAATAAATCAGTATAAAATGAATATCATTATTAGAATTCAAAATTTGCCAATTGATTTGATATATTCAGTATCAAATTTTTATCCAAGAATATTATTTATCTTACCCAAAGAACAATTAGTGAAATTCGATTGGTTCAGATTAATTAGGGATAATTTTGGTTTGATATATTCAAAGAATGAATGTACAAATGAAGAAATAATGAAGGTTTATATGGGTAGATGTTTAATTAAAAAATCAAATATTTTTGTGACAACTTATACATCATCATTATTGATAAATGGAAGATTGTTGCGTTGTGGAGATAATTCGAATGGTGGATTGGGTATGGGAGATTATCGAAACAGATCGGTATTTGAAGAATTGGTTATGTTTGGAGATAATGTGGTTGAAATAAAAGGTACGAGCCTTTATAGTTTTATCAGGTTGAGGGATGGGACGGTGATGAGTTGCGGGTCTAATAATTATGGACAATTAGGTCATGGGGATTACGGTGAACGGAATAAATTTACTAAAGTGGAGGGAGTGGGGAAAGATATAATTGAAATAATATGTAGAGCGATATATACAATCATTTGGTTAGGGGATGGAACGTTAATGATTTGTGGATTTTTCCCTTATAGAATATTTGGATATGGCAGGACGACGAACGTGTTTGAAGAAATAAAAGGCATACGTAAAAATGTGGAGAAAGTGGTATGTAGTGATGATTATATGATAATAAAATTTAAGGATGGAAAATTGATGGGTTGTGGAGTTAATAATCTTGGACAATTGGGGCTCGGTGATTTCGAAGATAGAAGAGAATTTTGTGAAATTAAGGGGATTGGAGGAAATATTGCAGATGTGGTATGTGGAAATTATCTTAGCGTGGTGAGATTAACAGATGGAACGTTAATGAGTTGTGGATTCAATGCTCGGGGGCAATTGGGGCACGGTGATAGGGAAAACAGAAATGTTTTTACTAAAATAAATAATATAGGAAAAAATATTGTCGAAGTACATTGCACTGAACTTTATATAATTATCAGATTAACAGATGGAACATTGATGACTTCCAATGATGATCCACCTTGCATTAAAATGATATTTTATGAAATTAAGGGAATTCCAAAAAATATAAGTGAACTTTTTTGTTCGTCTTTGGGTGTTGTTGTGAGATTAACAGATGGAACATTAATCCGTCTTGGAACCACTTTTTATGAATGCTTGAGTCTGGTTAGTTCTGTGAATAAGAATGCTTATGACCAAATAAAGGGAAATATTGTGGAGGTGGCGTGGAGTATAAGTCATACAATAATTAGATTCGTTGATGGAACAATAATGGCGTGCGGAATGAACGGTTGCGGGCAATTGGGTATAAATCATACAAAAAATATAGATATGTTTGAAGTAGTTAAAAAATATGGATCGTTAGAAAAGAAAAAAATTGTGGTTTGGCAGAAAAGTTATCTTATGGCAGGGATTATGATCTTTGGGGCGATTATTGGAATGAAAGTGAAGCAAAGATAGAAATTAATCCGTTTTGGTTGGTATTATTTTAGGCTAGTAATAAACAAAGAATGAAATTGGTCATACATCCTTTTTTGACGAGTGTTTGGTTGGAGATCGTGTGTTGTTAAATATCTGTATGCTAAATAATCTCGGAGTCGAGCAGCTTTGATAATTAGATTAAATGCTTCAGTTTCATCGTCTAGGAGGGTTCCTAGGGAAAACAGAATTCCAGCAGTGTTTGGAAATACGGAAAAATAGTCGGTGATCATTTTGAGACCTTCTTCATTAAATTGTCTGATGATCTTTGATAGAATATTCTGAAGAAATGTCACGTGATCGTGAAATTCTTTTTTCACCCAAGTTGGTTTGGAATATATGTAATAGTGGCGATCAATACGGTTATGTGCTATTTGGAATTCGACATCATTGTAAGTTTTTATAGCGTATCCTAGGACTTTTTTAGCGGTTAGGGCGGTATCAAACTCTTTGAATTCATGGTGCTTTAGATAATTAGACTCTGCAAATTCTCGTTGATTATCTATTCCTGAAAACCTGGGACCAAGAAATACGTTTTTGGAAAATAAGTTCAATAGCTTGTCATAATTTTCTTTGGATTTGAGGAGATGAGAAGAGACGATATCGTATGCATCTAGATTTCCAGCTAGGCAAGCCTCTTCCATCAATTTTATCCTATTGTGGCAATCGATATATTCTTTTGAATCAGATAATTCTAAAAATGAAGAACCTCCTGCGAGGGCAAAAGGTGAGTGGTATCGTTCTCCTAGAGAATATGATCGACCAAAATGTGCTAAGAGATCTTCACTTTTCCAATCACCTTTAGCGAAGATCTTTTTGGGGTCGTAGTATTTAGCATAGAAAGCAATAGTATTTTTATCTTCTAAATTGCAAAATCGTTCCCAAATTGCGAGAGATTTGAATAAAAGCGCGGATTCGGCATTTATTCGTTGAACTAATAGTTCTTCGACAATGGCGCGATGGTAAGGGAGAAGTAATGAAATTTCGTTCATCATTGAGATTAGTTCAGTATCGTCTAGTAGAGTTATTTTGAATACCAATTTTGATAAACGAGAGATTAGAACTTTGCAGGCGGGAACTGTGATGCAAGAAACATCAGGTGTACGGTTTGGATCGAAATCAAATTTGAGATAATCCAGATAATCCAGATCACTTTTCTCTTCGACTGCGGCAGCGGCAGCCATAGCACAAAACTTTAGTATGATGAAAGAATAAAGGATTTATGAAGCAATTTAAGAAGTCAATTTTTTCAATCAAATAAGAAAAATTTGAATTTGTCAATGGTTGGATAATTTATTAAATATGGTTAGCGTATGAAATGGCGGAGAAACCATTAATTTTCCATTGTTTGGATGAACTTGTTTCGCATGAAGAGGGGAAGACGGTATTCTTGGATATTTTGAAGAAGACGGAGGGTTGGGATATATATACGTCGATTTGTGAAGTGGGTTTTGAAGAGATGGAATGTTCTTTGGTTGATTTGATGTGTGAGAGTCCAGAAATGTCGACAGATTCGATTGATTTTGCTGTTAAACTGGAGTTGGTTAAAAAGAATGATTTAGGATTTTTATCTCGTTATGTTAATTCGCTAAGGTATCGAGATAATTGGGAGATGGTGTGTTATATTATTCGGAATCTGTGTGATGGAGAGGTGGTGAGGACTAAGCCGAAAGGGGGGAAGGGAATTTTATCACATTTGGTGTTTATGCCGATTTTTAATGGGGGGTGGTTTGTTAGAATTATGGAGTATTTAGTGGAGATTGGTTATGATATTGGAGATGGAGGTGGAGATACGTTGTTGGATGGGGCGATTTATCAGAGGAATGTTGTATTGATAAAATATTTAGTGCGAAGAGGAATGAAATTTTGTGATGGTGGGCGGGTGAAGGAGATGAATGGATGCGATTATGTTCAAACGTGTGTTTGTTTTCCTTATCATTTTATGGACCATAAACCGTGTAAAGATTATCAGATGCAGTGTTTTCGAACTGTGGAAGCATGTGTTATAGCGGGTTATGATATCTGTACGAAAGATAAAAATGGTTTAACGATTGTTGATTATATTGAAAAATACATTACAAGAGACAAATATAGAGAATCATATGATAGGCATATGAAGTTAATATATGATATAAAACTTAGAAGCGCTTGCATATTGTTTTTTATTATGGTTTCTCTAAATGGTAGTGCAATTTATAATTGATGGCCAGCATGCCGTAATCAACTGATGTTCTGATCCAAACATATACTTTTTTCAGCGATGGGGGAATCAAGTGTTCATCTTGGTTTTAAACGCGGCACTCAATATTGGTTAAGTTTCACGCGTTTCAAATATCCCTCACCGCGTGCCGGAAGAAAGGATCTGTCAGAAATTCATATAGTTTCTCATATAATTCTAGGAAAAAGATCCGTCGTCAAGCATGATCTCAACAATTAATGTAACCAGTGATATAACCAATGATGTTTAAATAAGGTTATTAACATATATGGCATCACAATCATTCTAGACATTAGTATTTAATTTATCCATTAACAAAATTTAAATTTATTTATGATTTAAAGATATAGATATACATTTAATTATATGGCGTTAAATTGTATGATTTTGTACAACAAATTTTTGATTCATGAACAGAATATATATATTAATCTGACTTTCAGCGATGGTGAATTAAAAATTATTGGTGAATTATTGAATGATTGTAATTCATTTCAAGCAGCAGTAATATTACTGTATAATAATTTAACTGATACATATTTTGAAAATAAAATATTCGAAGAAGGTTTTCTTTATTGTTTATGGAATGAAATTTATGCTTTCTACGGCACTGATTTTTATAAATTAGGATGTACAAAAAATCCTGATGACAGATTGAGGAATTTTTCTACACCGTACCCTTGTGATAGTTTGATGAAGATCGTAACTGGAAAAATAAAACATCATACATTGGCTGAAAAAATATTATTTCAATTGCTTTCGGAATATAGATTAACAAACAATCGTGAATTTTTTAAATGTGATTTAGAAATAATAAAACAGAAAATGATTGAGGTTGAAGAGATCATGCAGACAATGACAATTAAAAATATTTTACAAAAATATAATATGTGTGCGAAATATGAGCAAATGTTCCAAAAATTCTTGGAGCGATTTTTTGCTATTCCAGAAATTGGGACGCTTACAAACTGTAAATTTTTAGATAAATTGTCAATATCAATTGTTTATAAACCACAATATTGGGATAAATTAAGAACTTTAAATTCATTAACTGATCTTCAAAAATTAATTGAATTTAATAATTCGGTAGAAGAAATTGAAGATAAATCATCCGTTATTCATGTATTTGAAAAGATGAAATTGTGTAATGTCACTCTTGATATTATTAAACTTTTGAAATTAGAAGACATATTTTCATCCAATCTTACTTTTAAAAAATATTTATCATTTGTTTCGTTGATCAGTAATATAAATGAATATGATAATAATATTAAGGATAAAAAACGAAAATTTTCTCGCATCACATTAAATAAATCAATCATTAATAAAATTATGTTCTGCCATGAAATTGAGAAGATTCTTAATATTGGAATAATGGAAGTTGTCATTGATCCGCAAAGATCTCGAACTGTAATTGAGGACAAAGATTTCGCATCGCATGGTATTCTTGCCAATTACAGAAAAAACTTTCCAAAGGCAACTAGAAAAACAAAATTGGTTTATTGGACTGATTATTATTGTTTATTAGAAACATGTTATGCTAATTTGATGGAAGGTTTATTTATTATAAGAAAGAAACAAAAACAGGTTAAATATGGCCGATCTTATGTAATAGATAATGTAATTATTGATAATGAATTAATAAAAAAATTTTTGATTTTATACAAATATCATTATGGTGATTATTCATGGATTGATAAAAATTTCGCTAAAAGATTTGATATTGCATAAATTAAAGTTTGAGAGAATCACTATTTGACAGTCGATTCATTATTCGTTCAGCAAAAGTAATTTTTGTGAAATCCAGAAGGATCATTCCTCGTGGATTTAATTTTATTAGTCCTGATGCTCCAGAGCAAGCCATATATATTGCACGATCTTTCACACCATTTTTTAAGATTGATATATGCGATGGATCGCAAGAATAATGGTTATAGTGCGATCATCATAGTCTTTTTAATGAATTCGCATTATACTACCTAATTGATTCGCATATAGTGTTTTAATAAAAGTTAATACTGTATCAGAAAAATTTTCATGATTACTTTACTAAAAAGTATTCATGCGTTATAAACCAAAATCGCCCTGCCATTGCATAGCGTACAATATTTGCGAAGTTTCACTCCTTTCAAATATCGTTCACTGCGTGCTGAAAGATAAAATTTGGAATGGAATATAATATGTTGAGTTCAATTGATTCATTTTATTATCATTATAATTACCTACGGAATGAAAAAATTAATTTTGGCGGTTGGCGGCGGCCCTACGAAACGAGTTCGTTCGAATTCTGCCATAAGCCATTTGTTTACCAAATCCATGTGCGCCAGACTATCATTATCATTACAATTCCCACAACCATGAATGCATAAATTTTTTAGACGGTGGAACCATTTTATCCTTAGAGGTAGCTGACCAATTAGATTACATGAAATCACTGCCAAAGAACGCAAATTCGGTAGATAACATAATGCATCCTCAAAAGAGTTACAGGGGAGAACAATTAGCGCAACTTTTAATAATCTTAGTTGCGGCAGATGTTTTAGTTTATTATAGAAAGATGTAATTGAGACTTTTTGAGTTGTTAAAGAAGTCAATCGAGTTAGATTATCAAAATCGATGTCATGGTAGTCTTCCCCACCAATGATTTCGAGAGATTGGAGCGATTCGCAGTTTATTTTGAATTTGTTGTATTTATGTTTTCTTGAAATGTTGGTATTTTTTAGTATTAGGGAGGAGAGATTCGGATATGATGCTGTGGATATAGTGGATTCATACAGGATTGAATTGGCGAGTAATAAATTTTGTACAAAGGGCGCTGGTTGAAACATATTAGGATCAATGCCCATACAAAATTCTATTTTCAATGTTGTTATATTTTGTGGTAACAAGATAGGCTCCGCGTTGGATAACACACTGCGTGATAATGGCATAATAATTTCGTTTCCTCTAATAGCTAGTTCGGTTAAATTCGTTAGCTTATACAGATACCGTTGGTCGATGAGATCAATGGTATTGATCTTTAATTTCTTCAACGTTATAATTTTAGAGATAGTCTTCAATGAGATTTTTCCAGTGCTTTGGACTGTTAACGCGGTAAGTCTCATTAGAGTAGACGGCCATGTATTCCCACATATTTTAGCAGATGAATTAATAATTAATTTCCGGAGATTTGAATATGGTAGCAAACTTTTATCGATTTTATGTCGGAGGGCAGAGGTATGGAGAGCTATTATATTTTTTGCTGGATAATGGGCTGTTGGTTTAAAATGAATTGTTCTAAATGTCACATCAAAAAACACACTTTTAAAGATTTTTTGATGTGAATCATTAGGTTGATGACTTATTTTTATCAAGGGAGTCGCATAATCAAATACGATTTCTTTTGATCCTATGGAACATTTACGAAAATTATGAAAAGATACTATATCGAAAAAATCGAAGAAATATCTCAACAGTTGTCCAAGTTGATCAAAAGGCGTTTTTTTTCTTTCATGAGCTACACATAGTTTCTTTCTAGGCATTGTGAACAGATTATTCGTATCCTAAAATTCTATGCAATATGGATACAATTAGAATGCATATCAACTTTTTTGATCGATCGTCGTAGCGTGCACTGCACTCAAATCTCCGATACTCGTGGAGCCCATTCTAGCAAATCAAATGAATAAATTTGAAATATATATTGAAATGTCATCAGTAATATAATGTCTAAATTATAAAAACAACAAATAAACCATGAGTGATAAGAAATATATGGAATTATTTTTGCCATTGGATGAAGAAGAACTCGCCGATTTTGTAATTGATGCTATAGAAGAGCAACATCGTGATCGATTAGAGATATTACGTGCCGCTTTCAAACATGGATTAGATCCGAATTTTTCGGATGAAGACGATTATTCGTTGTTATATTTTGCGACGAAATATAATGATATCGCCTCTATTGAGGTTATTGTTAAAGAAGGTGGGGATATAAATAATGAAACATTTCAAGGAAATAATCTTTTGCATGTATGCTGTTTTATGGGGTATGGGGTATTGCTCAAATATTTTCTCGATAATTCTCTTGGAGCAAAAGTAGACGATTTGAACGATTTTGGAATAACTCCGCTAATGGTTGCATGTGATTGCATTCATTCGAATTGCGCGAATTTATTAATTGATTTTGTGGAGGAAAGTGGTATAGCTGTCCCTCTTATTGTTGTTCTAGGAAAGATCGAATCTAATAAATTACATGGGGCGAAAAGAAATGAGTTAATTGATATGGGGAATATGCTTCTTCGAAATAAAAATGAAGTTGTGAAAGATGATCTCGTATATATTAAGAGTGTAATTATATCCGGGGAAGTCGAAAAAAATGAAGATCTCTTGTGTTTCGTAAAACAAATTATTGGTAAGTTCCCACATATTTTGAATATGTCTGTGGATAAACTAGAATTAACTTTGTTCCATTTGGCGATATTGACATGTAGAAATAGATTGATTGAAATCATGTTGGAAGTCGATAAGTTGAATTTGAAAAAACGAAATATATATAAAAATACTTATTTTCATCTGTTATGCGGAAATGCTAATTTGGCACATATTACAAAATTTATAGAGAAGTGTCCAGAATTGTTGAATGAATTATGTGAAAATAACAGAACTGCAGCAGAATATGTGATATTACCAAAAGATAATGAAGCTGAAAAAACAGATGAAGAGATCATTGCTACATTAAAATATTTAATGATGAGGGGGATAGATATATCTCATCGAAATATATTTGATGTGTCATGTATTGAAATTGCAATGCAATTTTCGACGTGTGGTGTCGTTAAGGCAATTATTGATATGAAACGTGATATATTGGAGAGAGATCGTGTGGTTAATGATATATTCCCAGCTTCTAATAATAATGATCTTATAAGTTTCGCTATCCAATTAGATCGGTTTGATATGTTTAAATTGTTGGTTGATTGTGGGGCGAGATTACATGTGGCAAATCTTGATGAGAAAATGAAATGTGTGCCGTATCTGGAGAGAATCAAATTGTCTTTACCGACAGCAATAATTTTTGCCGTGATGTATATGAAATATGATGTTTTACAATATTTGGGAAAGTGGGAAGTGATAAAAAAATATTTGGAAAGTGATATAGTTAGATCATATTTTGCGAATTTTGCGATTAAACAGGGATGCACAGATAGGCGAGTGTTACAGTATTTTACATCCAAGGAGATCGTGATAAATATAGAGAAAGAAATCGGATGGGATGAAGAGTATATGTTGATGATAAGTGATTTAAATTTTGTTAAAAAATATTTCGGTCCAAAATTTGAGAAACATTCCAAGTTTGTGTTGAGGGGTTTAGGGCAAATTGTTGATATTTTGATTAGAATATCGACATTCTCGATTGAAGATAAAATTTTAGTGTTATTTGAGAAAATAAATGACTTTTATGATGATATTGAGTCAAATATAAGTTTTGTCGAAAAATTTGTGATGGTTATTAGTCAAAGAATGAATCATTTGCACGTAGCACAATTAAATTCATTTCTAGCTGTTCTTAGGGAATTACAATTTGATTCGAATGATGATGATGAATATGACCAAGGATTAGATACGAAAAAAGCAAGAGACACGATATTGAAATTACATAATATATTATCAACAACTAAAATCAAACAATTGAGAATATTTTTGAAATCAATTAAATTGTTGTCGAAGATTGATGTGGTAGAAAAATATAGTGTTTATGATGCTAAATTAAGAAATAT
>Ga0207047_1097_pt1 | contig 20654 bp, 16 predicted proteins | sample Alteio_BWMinCont_67_FD_153302 | JGI IMG/M metagenome (GOLD analysis project Ga0207047, IMG submission 153302) | Enriched cells from forest soil in Barre Woods Harvard Forest LTER site, Petersham, Massachusetts, United States -... | ecosystem: Environmental > Terrestrial > Soil > Temperate forest >...
GCGCTTCGACGAAGATGGAACCTGCGTGCTGGGAACAATTCTCAACAGCTGGGACCTGAAGAATTTCCGTTCACCTTACGCCTACGCATACAGCGACGCATACAAATACAACGCGGTATAGAGGGCGAAAAGCTCTGCCGGGCTGGGCGCGGCTGACAGATTCACCAGGCTCAGACGCGCCTGCAAGCCGGCGAGATGACCAATTTCATCACCTAAGCTGTCAAATCGATAGAGACAAAAGCGAAACATGGCGGAAACCTGCGCACCCAGCATCGTTTTGGCCGGACGCTCTCCCGCTCGCGGCCTTTCGCTGCGCGGAGCGTTGCGTGACCACTCCGCCAGAGAGCCCCAGCCGGCGCACTGGATGCAAAAGCAGCTTTCCTCACTGAACTCTCTTGCCCCGGTTCAGCCACTGATGGGCTTCGATCAGCGAAGTATTCCCTCCATGCGAATCCGCGAGGGAATATTCCGCCAAGCCGCCTTCTTTTTCCTGTGGATCCTGATATTCGTCATACCTTGGGAGAACGGCGTTGTCATCGACGGCTTCGGCACACTCAGCCGGGTGGTGGGCATTCCGGCGTTTGGCATGGCCCTGCTAACGATCTTGGAATCTGGAACTCTTCGGGGGTTGGCTCTGCAACAAGCGATCATGCTGTCCTACATCGTCTGGGGCGGTTTGACCTACTTTTGGAGCTTGGCACCCTCATCGACCGTCACGTCGATCTTTACGTTTATTCAGCTGTTCACCATGGTTTGGCTCCTTTGGGAATTTGCCCAGACGCGCCGCGAACAGTTACTTCTCCTGAGGGCGTATACCCTGGGCTCGATGGTTTCCTCAGTGGCAACGCTGACAGGCTTTTTCAGTGCCAGCGGACCGCAAAGCGGGCATTATTCCGGACTAAACTTCAACCCCGGCGACTTGGCGTTCATCCTCGCTTTGGCCATTCCGATTTCCCTGTACCTGGCTGTGCAGGAGCGCCGAAAAATCCTGGTGTGGGTGGATGGGTCGGCGGCGGTGCTGGCATTTTGCTCCATCGTCCTGACCGCTTCCCGAGGGTCGCTGCTTGCCTGCACGCCAACGCTCCTGATCGTTCCATTCCTGTTTCCCAAACTGCGATGGGGCCGCAATCTGCTCATATTGGTTTTCCTGGCGCTGGCCGGAATTGGATCCTGGCTGTTCATGCCCGAAAGCTCCTGGTTACGGTTATCTACAATCGGATCGGAAATAACTTCGGGCACGCTGAGCGAGAGGACCATGATCTGGCAAGCCGGCTGGCAAGTGTTCGGCAAAGCTCCTTTACAGGGCGTCGGTGCCGGAGCTTACGCACCGACCGTGGAACATATACGGGGCTTGGCCTCGGACGCAGGCGGCACAGAGTCGGGAGACCAGGTCGGCCGTCTCGTCGCGCATAACACTTTCTTTTCGATTTTGGTGGAGCAAGGAGTGATCGGTTTCGCTCTCTTTTTCGCGCTCCTGCTTACGCTGGCGCTCTCGGCCTGGAAACTTTCCAGGGTGGACCGGGCCTTCTGGTTATGCATCCTGCTCACCTGGGCCATTGGGGCTTCCAACCTCGCGTGGGACCAACGCAAGCCAACCTGGGTCATTTTCGGCCTGCTCATTGCCGTGACAGCCACAAAGCTCGTGCCATACAAACGCTCTCTAAGGCAGCGGTCGCTCCCTGGCGACCCTGCCGAATTTTATCGGCAAACCTCTCTACCTGCCGAAATCTCCAGATCCCAAGGACTATCATGACGAGGTATCGAGTTCTGCATGTCCTGGCAAATCTTGGCGCAGGCGGCGCCGAGCGCATGGCTGTTCACATCGTCCTTGGCCTGAATCGGCAGCGCTTTGAGCCTGCGATCGTTGCGTACAGCGGGCGCTACGGATCGGATTTGGAACAGCAGCTTGATGGAGCTGGTGTGAAGACCTGGTTTCTCGGCAAAGGACCCGGGTTTGATTGGCGTACTTACTATCGTCTGCACCGTGTGTTCAAGGAATTTCGGCCGGATATCGTGCACACTCACGTTCACGTGATGCGTTATGCGTTTCCATCTCTGGTGTATTTCAAGCCGCGCCTGATGGTGCATACGGTGAACAACATCGCCGAACGCGAAATTGAGCCGCGAGCACGCTGGTTGCAGCGGCTTGCTTACCGGCGCGGCGTTATCCCCGTGGCTGTCGCGCGTGAGGTCGCCAACAGTCTGCAGCGGCTGTATGGAATCGGAAATTCCCGTGTGGTCTGGAACTGCATTCCGACCGATCTCTATGCATCCCCGCAGACTTCGCGCCAGGCATGGCGCGTCAAACAGGGATTTTCGGAGGAAGACGTCCTCTTTGTGTGCGTCGCGCGATTCGCGCCGCAAAAAAATCATGCTTTACTGATTAACGCCTTTGCTAAGGGACCCGCTTCCGATCCCAAAGCACATCTGGTGCTGGCGGGCCAGGGCGTCCTCCGCGCGCAACTGCAAGAACGCGTGAATAAGCTAGGCTTGACCAGCAGGGTCCATTTCCTCGGACTGCGAACAGACATCCCGGACGTGCTCGGCGCAGCAGATATATTCGCGCTCGGCTCGGATTATGAGGGCAATCCTCTCTCCGTTATCGAGGCCATGGCAGCGGGGTTACCGATCGTGAGCACAGCCGCCGGCGGCGTGCCGGAGTTGTTGCAAAATGGGAAACAGGGCTTTATCGTGGAGCCAGGCCAAGGAGAGCGGCTTTCTGAAGCAATGATGACTTTATTGAAAGATCCTGGCCTGCGGCAAACCATGGGCGCCGCTGCTGCCGCTCGCGCCAAAGAAAAGTTCGACGTCTCCGCGATGGTGAGAGCCTACGAAGAACTATACGATGAGATATCGGCCACTCCTCGAACCTTGGGTCCCTTCCATGTCCGCCGCAAATCAACGGCTGGAGAGGACGTTGGAGCCTGAGCCTCGATGAATATTCTAGTCACTGGAGGGGCTGGATATATCGGCAGCCACACCGCCAAGACCTTAGTGCGGAACCACTATCGACCGGTCGTAATTGACGATCTCTCTACCGGGCACGCGCACAATGTGAAGTGGGGACCCTTCGTTCGGGCAAACCTCAACGATACCGCTGTTGTTCGCAGTGTCTTGAAGGAACATAAGATCGAAGCCGTCGTGCATTTCGCCGGCAGCGCCCTGCTCGGCGAATCGGTAACCAGGCCCTTGGCCTATTTCCAGAATAACGTAGGCGGCACGCTCAGCCTGTTGCAAGCCATGCTGGATGTGGGAGTAAAGGACATTGTCTTCTCATCAACGTGCGCGACATACGGGATGCCAACGGCCATACCTATTACCGAAGACCAGCCTCAGAAACCCATTAATCCTTACGGCGAGTCAAAGCTGGCCATTGAGCGAGTGCTCCAGTGGATGGGATTGGCTGGGCAGCTTCGTTGGGTAGCTCTTCGATATTTCAACGCCGCCGGCGCTGATCCCGACGGCGAACTCGGCGAAGAGCATGACTGCGAAACTCACTTGATTCCATTGGCCATCGGAGCAGTGCTAAAACAGCGCGAGCGCCTGCAGATTTTTGGCACCGATTACGCGACGCCGGACGGAACGGCGATCCGCGATTACATTCACGTCTCAGATCTGGCCTCCGCGCACATCAGTGCCCTGCAGTATCTGAGCCAGGGAGGCGAGAGCCGCGCTCTCAATCTGGGCACCGGCAAAGGGGCCTCCGTGCTCGAAGTGATTGCAACGGTGGAAGCCGTCGCAGGCCGCGCCGTTCCCAATGTAGCAACGTCACGCCGTCCCGGAGACCCACCGGTGCTGGTGGCCAGTTCCGAAATGGCGCGTCGGTTGCTGCGCTGGGAACCTTTCTACTCCTCGTTGGAAACGGTCGTCGAAACCGCCTGGCGATGGCACTCTGGCGCCGAAGGCCGAGCGGACGTGCAGTCGTCAACTTCCAAAGTTTCTCCCTAGAAGTAGAGACAAAGAGAAATCGCGCCTAAAGTACCCAGCGATCCGTCATCTGGTTCGATCTTCATTCCAAAAGCTATCGATTTCCACTGTCCATGCTAGCGAGAGTGCCCATGCGAACACGATTCATCCTGCGATTCGACGACATCTGTCCCACCATGAACTGGCGGGTTTGGCGTCTGCTCGAACACGATCTGTATGAATTGAATATCAAACCGCTGATGGCAGTCATCCCCGACAATCGCGACAGAGAACTAATGGTCAGTGCGCCCGGCGTGGACGACTTCTGGAACAGTGTCCGCTCCTGGCAAAAGCATGGCTGGACGATTGGTTTGCATGGCTATCAGCATCGTTATCTTACGAACGCCGCCGGCATGTACGGCAGGATGCCGCGCAGCGAATTTGCAGGCTTACCTTACGAAATTCAGGAGATCAAGCTGCGCAACGCCATTCGCATCTTCCGCGAACAGCAGGTTTCGCCGGAAGTTTGGGTAGCTCCGGCGCATTCTTTTGACGCCACAACCGTCGGAATTCTTTCCAAATTGGGCGTGCGAATCATCAGCGACGGCTATGCCATCTATCCTTACCAGGATGCGGAGGGAGTTACCTGGATCCCACAGCAGTTTGGGAAGTTCCGCAAACTGCCCTTCGGCGTCTGGACGATTTGCTGCCATTTCAACGCATGGACCGACACAGATATGAGTCGCTTCCGGCAGGACTTGCGAAAGTACCACAGGCATTTCACCGCCGTGACCGATGTCGTCAAATCGTATCGTGAGCATCGCTGCAATTGGCTTCATCACGGCGCCAACAGACTGCTGGAATTGGGAATCCGCATTGGGCGGCCCATTCGCGATAACCTCCGAAGGACACGCACCTACGTGCCAGCTCTGCGTACCGCGGCCGCATCCCCGCTGGGGACAGATGACAAACACTAGGCGCCGGCTCACGGTTGGTTGATCTAAAACCAAAGAAAACAATGGAATCGTCGGCTAAATCAAGGCCCGCAGGGCCGGGCTATGGAGCTTTTGTAATCTCGCTCGATTTTGAGCTCCACTGGGGCGTTCGTGACCATGAGCCGCCTGACGGTCCTTACCGGCGGAACCTGCTTGGCGCGCGCAAAGCAATTCCGCGCCTGCTGAAGCTATTCGAACGCTATGGCATCGCTGGCACCTGGGCGATTGTCGGTTTCCTTTTCGCCCACTCGCCGGAGGAACGTCGGAAATTCGAGCCGGCACGCAAGCCTTGTTATTACGATAAGTCTCTCGACCCGTACGTCGAGCCCTTGGGTAAGGGAGAAGCTGACGATCCGCTGCATTTCGCTCCGAGCCTGATTGAGGAGATACGTAGCTACCCGAACCAGGAAATTGCGACACACACGTTTTCCCATCATTACTGCCGTGAGCCCGGGCAAACACTCGAGAGTTTCCGCGCGGATCTCGACAGTGCGATCGCCATCGCCGCGGATCGCGGCATTCGATTTCGCTCGATCGTCTTTCCCCGGAACCAGGTGAATCCGGACTACACCCAAGCGCTCCTGGATGCGGGAATCATCTGCTATCGCGGCTCAGAGCCGGGATGGATGCATCGCGGAATCACTCGTCAGGAGAGGACAATCCGTTTGCGGTCGGCCCGCATCGCGGATACCTATATCGACATAACCGGAAAGAGGATTGTGCATTGGGACAAAGTCCTCGAGCGCAGCGGCCTCTGCAATGTGCGCGCCAGCCGTTTTCTATGGCCCTACAGGCCCGGCCTGAAGGGGCTTGAAGAAAAGCGTCTGAAACGGACCATCGATCAAGTCAAATTCGCGGCGCTGGAAGACGCGATCTTCCATCTGTGGTTTCATCCGCACAATTTCGGTATCCACCTGGAAGAGAACCTGAAGGTTCTAGAGGCGATTCTTCAGACATTCGCTTTCGCCCGGGAGCGCTACGGCATGCGTTCCCTTTCCATGAGTACCGTGGCGGATATGGTCCGCGCAGGATTTCGGCTCTCTCGAACTGAAACAGAGCAAACGAGGGCGCGCGCAACACATGAGGAATCGGTGCCTGCATGAAAATCACACACATCATTACGGGACTCGCTGCAGCCGGCGCGGAAACCACGCTGTATCACTTGCTGGCGGCATTGGATCGGCAGGAGTACCAAAACGAAGTTATTTCCCTGACGGATCGAGGCCCCACAGCGGCCAGGATCGAGGGTCTGGGCGTTCCGGTTCGCGCTCTGGCCATGATGCGTAGCGTGCCAAATCCGCTGGCCATTCGCCGCATCGCCAAGATTTTGCGACGCTCCCGGCCGCACATCGTGCACACCTGGATGTATCACTCCAATCTGCTCGGGGGGCTGGCCGCGCAAGCAGCCGGGGGAATCCCCGTGATTTGGGGGATTCATCACTCCAAAATCGATTCTCGAGACACCAAGCGTTTCACGGTGTGGACGGCTCGCGCCTGCGCCTGGTTCTCCAAGCAATTGCCTGTTCGCATTATTTGCTGCGCCAACTCCTCTGAGTCGGCTCATATCCAATTGGGATTTGACGCGCAAAAGATTGAAGTCATTTATAACGGGATCGACAGCGAACTGTTCCGTCCTGAGCCCCAGGCCCGCCTGACCCTGAGGTCGCGTCTGGGAGTGCCTCCGGACGCCTTGCTCATTGGTATGGCTGGAAGATTGCACCGGCATAAAGATCACAAGAACTTTTTTGCCGCCGCCCGATTGCTCCACAGGCAATTTCCGGACGTTCACTTCGTTCTCTGCGGCGAAGATATGCAGGCTGAGAATCCCAGGCTGGCCGCGGAAGTCGCCGATGGCTTGCAAGGCTATTGCCATCTCATGGGACTGCAGCGCGAGATGCCCGCGTTTTACTCTGGACTCGATGTCGCTGCGAACTCCTCTCTGAGCGAAGCTTTTCCGCTGGCGGTGGGCGAGGCCATGGCCTGCGGGATTCCTTGCGTGGTGACGGAAGTAGGGGATTCACCCGCGATTGTGGGCGACACCGGCCGGATCGTGCCGCCGCAGCAACCCGCGGCGATGGCTTCGGCTTGGCGCGAATTGATCGATGCGGGACCGGAAGCTCGCCAGACGCTAGGTAAGGCAGCTCGCGAACGCGTGGTCACTTACTTCAGCGTGACGCAGTTCGCACAGCGGTATCAGTCGCTTTATCGGAGTGTCGGAGACGGAATCTGCGGGCATCAGAAAATCTCTTTGGCTAAACCCGAGGCCTCTGTAACCAGCCAGCCCTCATAGTCCAGAGATACCAGCGAACGTGGAGAACGACGACTCCTTGGCCCCAATGCGTGACCATTTGAACTCATCCTGTTCCAGAGATCATTCATCCTTGTTTGGGATCGTGCGGAGGCAGCAAGCATGAAAGCCCAGCCCCGAATCGTATTTGTCGACAACAGCCTCGACGCGTTTCGCCGAGACCGTATGCAGCTGGTGCACGCTGCGCGCGACCTCGGCTTGGAAATTCACGTGGCGGCGCCGTGCGGCCGTGCCTCGGCGGAAACCAAGAGCGACGATTTCACAGTTCATGCCATTCCCATGACCCGCAAAGGCACCAGCATGTGGAGAGAACCCGCAACAGTTCTCGCTCTGCTGCGCCTCTATCGGAGTCTTCGCCCAAGTCTGGTTCATCACCTTCGCCTCAAACCTGTCTTGTACGGGAGCCTGGCCGCAAACCTGGCCGGAGTTCCCGCGGTGGTGAATACGCTTACAGGGCTGGGATTCATTTTCACCGACCAATCCGAGAAAACCGCGCCTGTGCGTAAATGGGTGGAGATGGGCTGCCGGCGCGCATTTCGTCACCCCAACCTGCGGGTCATCTTCCAAAATCCGGATGATCGCGCCGTTTTCATTCGCAAAGGAATTATCACGGGCGACCAAGCCACGGTGATCAAAGGCTCCGGAGTGGATCTTTCGGTCTATCGTCCCTCACCGGAACGCGATGGCTTGCCGGTGGTGATTCTGGCTTCACGCATGCTTTGGGACAAGGGCGTGGCCCAATTCGCTGAAGCCGCGCGAATTCTGAAAAGCGAAGGCGTGCAGGCCAGATTTGCCTTGGTGGGAGAGCCTGATCCCGATAATCCCGCCGCCATCCCTTACGAGCAGTTGGAAGTCTGGCACGAATCCGGAGAGATCGAATGGTGGGGATTGCAGGCGGCTCAGGATATGCCGGGTGTGCTGGCGAAGTCACATATTGTGTGTCTGCCCTCCTATCGTGAGGGAATTCCTCGCATTTTGATTGAAGCCGCGGCTTCCGGCCGCCCGATTGTAACTACGGATGCCCCGGGCTGCCGCGAACTCGTCCGACCAGGCGTTAACGGCATCATCGTTCCATCGCGAGATACGCTCTCTTTGGCCAATGCCTTGCGTTATTTGATCGAGAATCCCGAAGTAAGAATCGCCATGGGTAACAACAACCGGCAGGTCGCTGTCCAGGAGTTTTCCCAGGAATTGGTCATCTCCCAATTCATGGCTGTGTACCACGATCTCTTGCGATCCGCTTCGCTCGGACCGACGGCTCCCAGTCAAGCGCCCAACACCGCCAAGGAAAAACTGCGCGCGATCCAGGGTTCTGCATTGCCGGCGCAGCTGCGGTCGCAGGGGAGATCTTGATGCCGAGGGTTACCATGGCGCAGCGGCAAGATTGGGCCAAAAGATTCCTTGACGTCGTCGTCTCTGGAATTGGTCTGGTGCTTCTGGCGCCAACGCTGCTTTTGATCGCTTTGATGGTTAAGTTATGCTCGCCCGGACCGGCGCTCTACCGCGGAATCCGCGTCGGTTTGGGCGGAAAGCTCTTCGCCATGCTGAAATTCAGAACCATGGTCGTGAATGCTGAATCGCTGGGTGGCTCCGCGACCGCTGCCGACGACCAACGCCTCACCACCATCGGCAAATACCTGCGGCGTTACAAGCTCGACGAACTGCCGCAACTCCTGAACGTGCTTGCCGGCGACATGAGCCTGGTAGGTCCTCGACCCGAGGTACAGAAATACGTGAACCTCTATTCGCCTGAAGAGCAAGCGATCCTCACCGTGCGCCCGGGAATCACGGATTGGGCTTCCATTTGGAATTCCAACGAGGCAGCCGTACTGGAAGGCAGCCGCGACCCCGAGCAAAGCTATGAAGAGTTGATCCGCCCGATCAAACTTACTCTTCAACTCCTGTATGTTCGAAACCATTCTTTTCTTATAGACCTGAAAATCATTTTTCACACCGGGCTGAAACTGATCGACGAAGATTGGGTTCCCAAAGAGCTCAAACCTTATGGAAGGGTGAAACGCTACCGCATGGCTTCGCCCGCTTCGATCTGACCAGAAATGATCGATCGCCACCGGCGCGATCGCGTCCCTTTAGGTTCAATCGGCTTCGCGTCAAACTCCGGGTCTTCAGACCTAGCGACATCCAGGTCGATTCAACAAGTCGCTTGTACGAGGAAAATTCACAATGTCGGTGACCATGAAGTCTAAGTCGCATTCCTTGAATGTCAGCCATTCCGGCAACGAGGCTTACGGTGAGCCGCTTCCCTTTATGCGGCCGACCTTGCCGGAACTCGGCCAAGTCATTGCAGAATATCAGTCGGCGTATTGCCATGGCGTCCTTACGAATGCTGAACTGGGCGCGCGCCTGGAATCGGCGGTTGCCGAACGCCTGCGCGTCAAGCATTGCGTTGCCGTTTCGAGCTGCACGAGCGGGCTGATTTTGGTGCTGCGCGCCCTCGGGCTTCAAGGCGAGGTCATCCTGCCCAGCTTCACCTTTTTCGCCACCGGCCACGCCGTGTTATGGAACGGATTGAAGCCGGTATTCGCCGATTCTGACGCCGATACCTGGAATATCAGCCCGGCCGACATCGAAAAGAAAATCACCAAGGCCACCTCGGCGATTCTTGCCGTGCACCTGTACGGCAATCCGTGCGACGTCACGGCCCTGGAAGCGATCGCCCGCCGGCACAATCTCAAGCTGGTCTTCGATGCCGCCCATGCTTTTGGGAGCGAATATCGTGGCGTCCCCGTGGGTTCGTTCGGAGACGCGGAGGTGTTTTCACTTTCTCCCACCAAACTGCTCGTAGCAGGTGAGGGCGGGCTTGTCACCACCAACGACGCCAAACTGGCAGCAGCCGTGCGTGCCATGCGCAACTATGGCGATGTGGGCGCATATAACCCGAAATGGCTCGGGATGAACGCACGAATGACCGAGTTTAACGCCGCCCTCGCGCTGAGCGGGCTTCCCCTGGTGGACGCCAAAGTGCGGCGGCGGAACGCTATTTCCAAAATGTACACGGAAATACTCTCGTCGTTGCCAGGAATTCGCTTTCAAAGCGTCCACCCTGACGACACCCATCCCTATAAGGACTATTCCATCCATGTGACTCCACAAATTCTCGGGCTAAACCGCGAACAATTGGCTGAAGCCTTGCGTCTTGAAAATATCCCAACCAAAAAATACTTCCACCCGCCTCTGCACCAACAGTTCCTTTATTCCAGATTCCATGATTGCCAAGTGAGTGACTTAACGCAGACCGAATACATAGCCGACGGTATCCTCAGTTTGCCTATTTATGAATCTTTACCTGATGAAGGCGTTCGCACCGTCGGAGAGCTGATCCGGCAGATCGTTCATTCTTCATGTGAGCGCAAAGCTTCCTGAATAAGAAAGAGGATCGGTCCGCATGCTCCAAGATGACTTGAAGCTCTCGCACGTAGCCGCACGAGTGCTCGCAGACCTCACCGGCATCCATGTGTGTATGATCGCCGCTCTGGCCATCTGTGTATTGCATCCGGGCCTGATTTCAGCGCGGATGCAGCTCCGGCCCGAGGACGCCGTTCACTACTACGTGTCGGTCTTTCTTTTTCTTTCACTTCTCTTTCCCGGAGTTTTTCTGCTGACCGGCTTGTACACTCACTCCGGTCGTGAGGGCTCCAGGATGGTAAGCCTTTTCCGCGGGGTCGCCCTCAGCCTTTTGCTCTTTTCCATCGTTAGTTTTGCTCTGTATCGCCGGCAGCAAACGCCGCAGGGTTACATCGCGCTCTTCTGCGGTTTGGCTGTATTTTCATTGGCGCTTCCCCGCCTGGTCAAAGCCGCCTTGCAGCAAAAATTTCAAGCCAAGTCAGCAGCCATCGTGCGACGCCCCTCCTCAGACGAAACCGTGCTGATTCTGGGAGGCGCCGGCTATATCGGCTCCTGCCTGGTTCGCAAACTGCTCGCTGCGGGAAGAAAAGTCCGCGTTATGGATAGCCTGATCTACGGAGATTATTCGCTGCACGACGTGATCGGCCATCCCAATCTCCAGCTACAGGTGGGCGACTGCAGAAAACTCCAGGATTTGGTCGCTGCGGCCAGGAATACCGACGCAATTATTCATCTCGCGGCCATTGTGGGAGACCCGGCTTGCGAACTCGACCCCCAGGCATCGCGCGAAATCAATTATGCCGCCACGCGCATGCTCATCGAGGTGGCCAAAGGCAACGGGAACTGCCGTCTGATCTTCTCCTCGAGCTGCAGCGTCTACGGCGCCACCGACCTGCTCATGGATGAGTATTCGGATGTGCTGCCGATATCGCTCTATGCGCAGACAAAAGTGGACTCCGAGGAAGCTCTTCTCGAAGCCCATTCGGCGGATTTCCATCCCGTCATACTGAGGCTCGCAACCGTTTTTGGTCTTTCCTACCGCACGAGATTTGATTTGATCGTAAACCTGCTCACGGCGAAAGCCCATTCTGAAGGCACGATCACCATTTTCAATGGGACCCAGTGGCGCCCCTTCATTCACGTGCAGGACGTGGCCAACGGCATTTGCCAGGCGCTCGATGCTCCGCTGGATGTCGTCAGCGGCGAAACCTATAACCTGGGCGACTCGCGCATGAATTTCACCTTGGCGCAGCTCGCCGAGAGAGTACTCGCGGAGTTCCCCAAGACCCGCGTGGAATATGTTGAAAACGCGGACCGCAGAAATTACCGCGTCTCGTTCGAAAAAATTTACAATCAGATCGGTTTTGAGTGCCGGTGGACTCTGGAAGATGGCATCCGCGAAATCAAGCGTGCTTTTGAAAGCAAGTTTATCACCGACTACCGGGATGCTCGATATTCCAACTTACAGTTTCTGAAGCTGTGCGGCACTCCCCTCTGCAAAGACGAACTGGATCGCCATTTGATAGCGGCATTGACCAACGCCCCCGCACCCGCCCGGCGCTCCGCGGCCATCTGGGCGCCTTCGACAGGTGCAGTGCGGCGATAAATCGGGTTCCTGCTCAGCTCTCCATCCGATCTGGCTCGAAGCGATAGGCGAGGTCGGCGTCCAGATAACTGAGGTCGGAAAAGTCGTCCGTCGGTAAATCTGCGCCTCGGCCGCGCATGGCATAAAACGGCAGCTTCCCGCGCTGCAGAAATCCCCGTCGACGAAGGAATTTGACCAGAGCGTCTCGCCGGTGTGAGACGATCGTGAATAGCGCCAAACCTCCCTGGTTATAGACGAATGAAACAATCGCGGCAGTGAGGACTTCCATCTTCGCGAGATCATCCGTCTCGCCACAGCAAACAAATCGCCAGAGTTTTTTAAAAGATCGGCTTCTCCAGACAAGAGCCGCCGTTCGCAGCGGGGATTCCGAAGTAATCCAGCAGCTCCAGGACGTGATCGACGGGCATCTTCGAAATTGCCAGTCAAAGAATTCGGAGTCATAGAGTGGGCGCCAATCCGGTTGCGGCATATCGTCGACCAGGGATAGCACATGGGAGGAAAGTCCCGGATCGGTCGTAACCGCATTTCCCGCGGGAGTGCGTACCCAACGCAGCGGGATTTGCTGCAGGGCTTCTTGGCGGCTCAGCAGGCGTTTGATGCTTCCGCCCGGCAAACGCGCAAGAATGCTGCCGAGGCGCAGCGGTAATACCAGGCTGATCCCCGCATCCGGAACGTTACGATCCGCCAGGCGGGGGAAGATCTGACGTGTATTCTTGTTACCTCCCAGGTTGAACAGGCCGTCATACAGCTCGCGCGCCCGTTTCACCAGCAGGAGCCCCGTGCCACCGGCTTGTATGGGATCGACGGACCAGTCACAGGACCAGGCGCAATCGGCTCGAATTTGGTCTTTCTGAAGCCGAAACGGTATCAATCCCAGAAAACCTGCGACTTGATTCTCTCGCACCCATACAACGCCGCGTTCCCGGCCGCGATTGAACTCAGGATCGAAATATTTCCACTCGATGACCTCGGGTGGGATCTGCCGGCGCAGCAGATATTGCCTAACCGCGGCAGGATCCGCTTCGCTCATGCGCATCAGCCCTGAACGCATATCAGTGAGGGCACACAGGGACGCGGTTTACTCGGAGGCGCATGGGAATTAGCGCTGCTTTCCGGGGGACGGGCCATCATGCGTTTTCTGGCTTGAAGACAGGCGGTCAATCTCCGCTCCGAGTTGCCGTCGAACAGACTCCACGGCCTCGGGATCTTGAGACCAATGGGCCCAATCGGTCGCAACGGTTTTGACCAGACCCAGCGCCCAATCTCCGCGATTAAGCTTTTTTAGGATTTCGACATATTCAAAGTCCTCCACGCTCTTGCGTATCCATTTCAGTCGCATGGAGGGCACGAACGCTTCGCTGCCAACTTGGGCGCCGGGATAAACCAGCCATCCTTCGCCCGGCGGAGTGGGCCTGCCGTTTTCGATATAGGTCATGTTATTCCACGGATCGTTGGTTGGGCCAATGGCCCAGGAATTCACGGACCAGTAGAGCAATCCTGTGGCGCCCGCGCTCTGGTTGAGAAAACCGAAAATGCGGTAGTTGATGGGCCGAAAATCGATCTCCCATTTGGGCGAGAAATTATCTTGAACAATAGCCGTATACGACCAGATGTGGTCTCCCTTTTTCACCACTGCAGCCACATCCGCGGCATTGGATACGAATTGTCTGGGAAGCAAGTCCCATATATCGGCTACGGAGCGTCCGCTGCCGGAGCCATCGTCGCGCAATTCCGGCAGAGGGATGGCCGTCAAAAGCGTGATTAGGCCTGCCTGCCGCCCGTTCTGCGCCCATTGCTTCAGGATTGGAAATATATTCGGGCAGTCTGAAATTTCATCGGCGAGATGAAGATAGAGTTGCAGGTCCGGCTGATGCTTGGCCTTGAGCGCCAGAAGATCGGCCACGGAAGGCGGGGGCGGTTGTTTACAGTTGCCGTAGCTCGCGTGCTGAAAATATTGGATGCGCGCAATGCTCAGCCCGTAGTTTTGCATGAACTCCCGTTCGTATCGCGGATCCACGTATACGGGCATGATCTTATGCCGGAGTAACATTTCCTGGTTCTGCTTTTCGTCTCCATAAAAAACGCGCGGATTGCTGCTGCTGTCGTTGGATACGTTAAAGGCGGAAAGAAGCGAAGGATGAAGGGGCAGCTCAAAATTCCAGACGTTGACGACTACCGAAACGGCGGCATTGCCTTCATCCGAGGTTACCGTGACCGTGCCGCTATAGCGGCCCGGCAATGTTTCGTGTTCGACGAAAACGTCGATCCAGATGGGCTGATCCGTGGATGGCGCCAGATCAAAAGGAACGGCTCGCAAGGCAGCCGGTCTGAGCGCTTCCCCGCTAGTTGTCTTAAAGGGAATAAGCGCGTCGGGATACCAACCGGGGCCAAGCGGCCGGTTCGTGCCGCCCCGGTCCGGGCTGCCGCGCGTGATCTGGACATAGTGCTCGCGATAGAGCATGACGCTTGCTTTGGTGATGCGGCCGCGTTGAGCCATGAGATCGGAAATGGCTACGTTCACGTTCTTGAGCCCACCCGCGGGAGCACGCACAACTATTTGGAAAGATTCGTATTCGCCGCGTGCAGCCCAAAGGGCCATTTCACGCTGGCTGCCGGCAGCTTCGTCGCGTGCAACTCGAGCGAGCGCCGGAACGGCCCAAACCACCGGGCCTGACTGGGCGCCCGGCTGAGCGCCCGATTGAGCACTTGACCGGGGCGCTAGCGCGAGCAGAGCCGGCGAGAATACGGCGAGAAGCCAAAATACTCGCCATTTAAGGTCCATGATCATGTCCCTCAGGACGGGCCGCGAAGTCTAACATAGGGGTATCACCGAAGCAGATCAGGGACTTCCCGTAGCCGCATACGGCGGGTGTCAAACAGTTACCTGAAAACTTTTCCGGTGCGTCCCCGCGATAACAGAATCTCTAAGCCTGGCTTTCAAGTTCCACGCGAGATGCTCATTCACCAGACCACACAGGAGAGATAACCCATGGCGAGCGATGAGCTGCAAATCGAGATCTTCTCCACCACTCCGCAATCCAAGGACCGCCCCCGGGAAACCTATGTCCAGCAAATCATCGACGTCGCACGCTGGAGCGAAGAGGCCGGATGCACGGCCATTTTGGTGTACACGGATAACTCGCTGGTCGACGCCTGGCTCGTCTCACAGATAATTCTACAAAACACGGCAAGGCTCTGCCCTCTGGTGGCCGTGCAGCCCGTTTACATGCATCCTTACACGGTGGCCAAGATGGTCTCCACCTTCGCGCATCTGTATCAGCGGCGCATCTACCTAAATCTTGTCGCCGGCGGATTCAAAAACGATCTCATCGCGCTGAACGACAACACGCCGCACGATGACCGTTACCTTCGATTGATCGAGTACACCACGATCATCAGAATGCTTCTTTCGAGCCCCGATCCGGTCACCTTTTCGGGCAAGTATTACAAAGTACAAGCCCTGCGAATGACGCCTCCGCTCGACCCCGAGCTATTTCCCGGATTGCTGATCTCCGGTTCCTCCGAAGCGGGTCTTGCGGCTGCCAAGGCGATTGGCGCCACGCCCGTGCAATATCCAAAGCCTGCCAGGGAGTATGAGTCTGCTCCCCCGAACCGCGACAAGGCGGGAATCCGCGTCGGCATCATCGCGCGGCCCACCAGCTCTGAGGCCTGGAGCGTGGCCATCGAAAGATTTCCCGGAGACCGCAAAGGCCAACTCGCGCACCAAATGGCCATGCACCTCTCGGATTCGGTGTGGCACAAGCAACTTTCGGAGATGGCGCAGGCAAATGGCGATCAGCAGGGCGTTTACTGGATGTGGCCATTTGAGAATTATCAGACCTTTTGCCCGTACCTTGTAGGCAGCTATGAAGAAGTTGCCGACGAACTCTCTCGGTATATCCGCAGCGGCTACCAAACTTTCATCTTGGATATTCCGCCGGCCCGCGAGGAATTGAACCACGTCCACGCGGCATTCGAGCATGCTTCGCGCGCGGTCGCCCTATGAATCAGCTACTCCAGAACTGGATAACTCGACAGGCCGAATCTCGTCCTGATGCGCGCTGCATCGTCTTTGGGAACGAGAGCCTCACCTATGCAGACCTGGAGCAGCGGAGCAACCAACTCGCGCATCTGCTGCGTGAAGGCGGCTGCCAAAAGGGCGACCGGGTGTGCATCTTGATGCCCAAGTCGCCGGACGCCATCCTGAGCATGATCGGCGCGCTCAAGGCAGGTTGTATGCACGTGCCGATCGACTCGGCAAGTCCCGCTGCGCGCGTCGCCCGCATCCTGGAATCTTGCGAGAACCGTTGGATCCTGGCCGCCGGCCCGGTAACGCCTCTCCTCGAGGAATTGCTGGCCGATGAGAGATTTCGCGGAAAGATTTCGGTAGGGTGGCTGGATTCCGGGAGGGTGGAGTCCCAAAGTTTTCAGCCTGCATTCTCGCGCAACGATCTGCAATCTGCCCCGGCGAGCTCAATTCCGCAAGAATGCGAGCCGGGAGATCCCGCGCACATTCTCTTCACCTCTGGTTCCACGGGAACTCCCAAGGGCGTGGTGATTACCCATTCCAATGTCATTGCATTTGTCACCTGGGCCCTGGAACATTTTGGTATCGACCACACAGATCGCTTTTCCGGGCACACGCCGTTTCATTTCGATCTCTCCACTTTCGATATTTTCGGAACCTTTGCGGCCGGCGCCGAGCTTCACCTGGTGCCGCCGGGAGTCGCTTTGCTGCCTCCGAAGCTGGCCGAATTCATCCGCACTTCGCGGCTCACGCAATGGTTTTCGGTGCCCTCGGTGCTCAACTACATTGCGAAATTCAATGCGCTCCGCCAGGACGATTTCCCCTCGCTGCGCCGCGTCCTGTGGTGCGGTGAAGTTTTGCCCACGCCCGCTTTGATTTACTGGATGAAGCATCTCCCGCACGCGCGATTCACGAATCTTTACGGACCCACGGAAGCCACCATCGCCAGCAGCTACTATGATGTGCCAGCATGCCCGCAAGACCCCCAGGAAGGGATTCCCATCGGCAGGGCCTGCGGGGGCGAAGAACTGCTCGTATTGGACGAGAATCTTGATTCCCTGCCGCCGGGCAACATGGGACATCTGTACATCGGCGGCGCTGGTTTGAGTCCCGGTTACTGGCGCGATCCGGAAAAGACGGCGCGCGTCTTTCTTGCTGACCCGCGCGGTTCAAATGCCCCCGGCGCTTCCAATAACAACCGGCTCTACCGAACCGGAGATCTGGCCTGGCAGGACGAGTCTGGCTGCATTAATTTCGTGGGACGCGCCGATACCCAGATCAAATCCCGCGGCTATCGCATCGAACTCGGAGAAATCGAAACTGCTCTGAACTCCTGCGAAGCGCTCCAGGAAGGCGCAGTGGTAGCCATCCAAGCTGAAAGCTTCGGCGGATGGATGATCTGCTGCGCTTACGTGCCTCGCGATGGAGCCGCTCTAACGCCGGCCTTCTTGCGCAAACATCTGGAAAAGCTTGTGCCAGCCTATATGTTGCCCGTCCGCTGGATGCAATTTCCCGCACTGCCCAAAAACGCCAATGGAAAAATCGATCGGCCGCGACTGAAGGACTGCTTCTTCGCCGCTGAACGAGAGCCCGCGAAGCTCGAAGCCACTTCCTCAAGTCCCCTTCTATCTCCCAGCTCGAATGACCAGGTCGCACCTAGCAGCGTGTGTGATTCGCGAGGATGAGTACGACAGGTGTACCTATAAATCTCTAATACTCAGTTTTCCTTCAGAAAATCTGCGACCGGGAAAACGGGGAGAAGGATTCGCTGTGATTCTTTTCGTGTGGAGTTTTATCGTCTCTTTGGCCATATCCATGGTCATGACGTTCTGGGTACAAACAACCGCGGTCGCCCGCGGCTTGTTGGTTCCCCCGGTTTCCGACCGGCATTTACACACCAAGCCTTTGCCCCGCATCGGCGGCGTCGGCATCTATCTCTCTTTCCTGATTACCGTCGTCGCCTTTTGCGCCATACCCAAATGGGGACAACAAATCTTCGCTCCTCACACGCTGATCGGGTTCCTGATTGCCACCAGCGCGGTTTTTTTAATGGGAGCATATGACGACCTAAACTCCATCCGCCCTCAATCGAAGCTCATCTTCGAATTATTTGCCGCTGTTTTCCTGTATTTCTCCGGATTCGGAATTCACGACGTGGATCTCTCGATCGCCGGGCACGCCATTGGAAACCTGGTGGGCTTCGCGGTCACCATCGTATGGATTTTACTGATCACGAATGCGTTTAATCTGATTGACGGTCTGGATGGGCTCGCCGTGGGCACGGCGCTGCTTTCGGCAATCGTGGTGATCGCCACTTCCCTGGTGCGGCACAACGATCTGATGACCATGCTCTCTTGCGCCCTCTTCGGCACTTTGCTCGGGTTTGTGCCCTTCAATTTCCACCCCGCCAGCATTTTCATGGGCGATTCGGGAAGCTTATTCATCGGCTTCGCTCTGGGAGCGCTTTCCCTGAACGGCTGGAGCGGACGGCCCACAGTCATGGGCATAGCGGTGCCGATTCTATGTTTCGGATTGCCGATCGTGGACGTCACACTTGCGGTGGCGCGACGCTTTCTTAAGCGGCAGCCTCTGTTCCGTGCCGATGCCGAACACGTTCATCACAAACTCCTGAAGCGGGGCCTCTCCCAACAGCACGCCGTACTCCTGCTCTACGGCGTCACCGCCGCATTCGTCCTCGCCAGTATTCTCTTGATACGTGAAGAGAGCATGCTCGTTCCCGTATTGTTAGCCGCCGGGCTTGGCATTTCCCTGGGCATCCAGCAACTTCGTTATCGCGAATTTTCCGGAGGCTGGCTGGGCTTGCGAGACTATCTGCGCCGCCGTCAGATGGCCCATGCGGAAGGGTGCATTCGCCAAGCCTCCCAGTCGCTCGAAAAATGCGCTGATTTCAGATCCATCTTCCAGGTGCTGAAGGAAAATCTACAGCCCATCGGGATCGATGGCATTCGCCTCAAGGTCTTTTCCCCTGGAACTGTGCCGTCAAGCTGGCTTCGGCCGCTCCGTCCAGACTCAGAGGGCCGGGTGTTTTTTTCCTGGTCGCGCCGCCGTCACACTTCAATCGTTTGGCAGTACTCTCTGCAACTCGCCTCGGCGCCCGAATATTGCGCGGAAGCTTCATTATTCAAGTTGAAATCCGCTAAGCCTTCTTATCTGGATGCCGAAATCTTTTCCGATGATTTCAAACTGACGCTTTCTACGGCCATCGAACGCGCCGCCAAACGCATCGACATTGTGCTTCCCGCCGAAAGGGATGATGCGCAAACCCTCGCGGCAAACTCACTGCCGGATTCGGCCTAGCCCGGACCGGATCCGGTCGTCGTTGCATTCTCGCGGGAGATTCGCGCCATTCCCTCGATCTCACCAATATCCAAGTGATCTAACGGACCCAGCTCAATCTTCAGCGAACCCGCCAAACATAGCCACTCTGCTCTGCTCTAGCTTGCCGGCGCATCCTACTCAGGCGCCGGCAAGCTGAGCGCCTGCCAATTCCCCCCTAAGGCCATTTGCGCCCGGTTGCGGATTTCTTTCCATACGTGCACGTCTATATTTTGTCTCCAGATTCGTATATATCCGGTTTTAGATAGCGACTCCATACGTATTACAAGGTGTAGAGGTGTCTTCGATCCGCTGTGAGTAGAATGCCGCTGCTGCTGCGGGAGTTGTCTCACCGACAACCGGAACCGGCAGTTCGACGACTTCGCGGCAGATTCAAGGGGCTGAAATGACTCTGGTAGGCCTCAGTCGAATGCACGGCGGGATTGCGGTTCGATCACCGCAATCCCCTGTTCCGGGTGTATCCGAAAGATTTAGCGTGAGGCGGTGGTGGGTTTGGGCACGGCGGGAGCGGGTTTGTTGAAGCGGGCCGCGTCGATGGCCGCATTGGCCTGCACCGAACTCAGGTCCGTGGTGGATTGCCCGTCCACCCAGGTCACCGTGTAGTGGAACGGCACCTTCACTCCGTTCACCACCCGGTAATCGGAATACTCCACGTGCGTGGGCGTCAGCCCGATGATCGTATTGTTGTAGCGCACCTGCCGCACCAAAAGCCCGCTTTCCTTGTCAAAGTACAGCTTGATCGAAGACCCTCCCGGCGTGCTCCCCTCGATCACCGTCACCGGCTTGTCGTTGACGGTGATGGCCGGAAATCCGCTCTTCCAGTTCGTGAACTCCTGCTTAATTTGCGCCGGAAACCATAGCCCCGCATCCACCCGCGCCCCTTCCAGATCGCCGCCGGTCAACGGCATTAGCGGCACCGGCTTATCCACCGCCGCCACCCAGGCTTCCTTTCCGTCATAGGTCGTGGTGTTGTCTCCGGCCAGCGTGTGCACCACCGTGGTGCGCAGCCCGGGCGCCTTGGCATACACATCCACCGGCACTTTCGCAAAATCGGTATCGAATCCCGTGTACGTCCCCTTGGCCACAAAG
>Ga0207047_1100_pt1 | contig 20411 bp, 21 predicted proteins | sample Alteio_BWMinCont_67_FD_153302 | JGI IMG/M metagenome (GOLD analysis project Ga0207047, IMG submission 153302) | Enriched cells from forest soil in Barre Woods Harvard Forest LTER site, Petersham, Massachusetts, United States -... | ecosystem: Environmental > Terrestrial > Soil > Temperate forest >...
TTTGCGCTTTTAGTCCGTTTTTAGGACTTACTTACATTTTTGCTACAAGAAAACCTCCTAAACCGTTATTAGACAAGGGACAATTCAAAAATTTTCACTAAAAGTCAGTCAACTATAAATCTACATTAGTTAACATAAAAAAATGTCGCATATTAACAACTTTTGCACTTTTTTTATAAAAAAAACTTGACATTAACAAGTTTAATGTTTAACTTACATTATAATTTATTGTTCTTTAACTTAAAAAAATTGCTTATGATTTTTAATAGAACTTATCGTTACGGTTCTTCCATTTCTCCGGAAGATATTAAACATCGCCTTGTTGGCAAGCATGTAACAATTCACAATTTGGATTTCGAAGTCTTTGAAAAAGGACAACTGTTACGGGTTATACCTCATGCCGAGCATGAAAGAGCTCTAAAAACATTGCCTATTACTCATATTGAGTTCAAAAACAGAGGCGGAAAAACACAAGTTGTAATCCGCTCTAAAATGCGGAAAATTGATTCAGGGGGTCCAAGCCTGGTAATAATATTTTGCGCCTTCATGTTAGCCGCTGCTTTTATCCTATTATATTCAAGCAACGAAAAACAGATTACGTACACTTTACTAAGCATCAGTTTATTAATATTGGTAGTGTTTTGGACGCGTATGCAAACCGGATATTTTGATTATATCCGTAAAATACGCAACTACGTGAAAACACAAGCTTTAAATTAAACTAACGCCCGTCAATTTCAATTGTTTGCTATATCAGGATTCTTTTATCCATGCACGATTACATATTCTGCATTCGGGTATAGGTAGTTTATACTTTTTAAGTATTTTTGAAGAGCATAAATCTTGTTTCAGTGGCAAAAAATAAGGGACTCTCAAAAAAAAGCATTCCTAACAATACCCCTTCAAAAAAAAACATTCCCAACACCGCAGTTGTAAACGAGGTGAAAGGAAATATTTTTTTTAATAAAAGAACTTTCACAGTTGCCGCAATTTGTGTATTAACATTTATATGCTTCAGGTATTCTTTACACAACGAGTTTACAAACTGGGATGATGATGTATATATCACCAATGACCCTTACATAAGGTCATTCACTATACACAATCTGATAGCCATGTTTACCAGGGATATAACCAAAAACATGTATCATCCGTTATGCATGCTTTCGTTGGCGATTAACTATCACTTCGCGCAGTTATCACCAATGACTTACTACCTGACGAATATATTGATACATATCACTAATACCGTTTTGGTGTTTCTTTTCTTGTCGCAGCTATCCAAAATGCTTAAAATAGACAGCAATGGAATCTTTTTCATTTCAGCATTCGGAGCATTGTGGTTCGGTGTTCACCCGGTACATGTCGAAGCAATATCATGGATTACAGAGCGTAAGGATGTACTGTACGCATTTTTTTATTTGCTTGCACTACTCTCTTACCTGAAATATATTTCTACACGCGATCAAAATTGGCACTGGGCTGCATTTTCCGGGAATAGTTGGTATTGGGTCACCTTTTTCCTGTTTATTGCATCGTGCCTGTCAAAGCCGATGGCAGTGGTTTTTCCAGTTGCGCTGTTATGTATCGACTTCATGGTTCAAAAAGAATGGAATAGAAAAATTTTTACAAGAATCCTCATTGAAAAAATACCGCTCTTCGTCGCTGCTCTTGCTTGTGGTATAACAGCTATTATCACTCAGAAAAATGCAGGCGCTATAGCATCATTCGGCGTCCTCACACTGTCGGAAAGAATCATGTATGCTTCATACGGGTTTGTCATGTACATAGTGAAATTCTTCAACCCTACATTCCTTTCTACCTTCTACCCCTACCCCCTCCGTTATATTGACGGCACTTTACCCTGGATATATTATGCAGCTCCATTCATAGCCATAGCTATAGTTGTTGCACCACTTTATTTTACTTACAAAAGGTATCCCGGATATTTTAGAGTTTTTGTTTTCGGGTATGGCTTTTTTGTAGCCAATTTAATATTTGTTTTACAGTTTATATCATGCGGCACAGCTATCATGGCAGACCGGTACTCCTACGTTTCTTACATAAGCTTGTTTTTTATGACAGCTTATTTTTTATGGGAAATAATAAAACACCTTCCTTCTCTTAAAATAGCAATCGTCATCCTGCTCGTGGCTCTTTCAGGAGAATTATCTTACATCTGCTATCAGCGCACCCTTGTATGGCACAATGCCGAAACCCTACTGCAAGACGCAATTGATAAATACCCATACAGGGCATGGCTCTCATACAAATGGCTTGGTAATTATTATTTAGATAAAGGAGATGTGGATAAAGCGCTTGAAAATTATTCCGTACTCGCCCAGGTAAACCAGGCTGACGCAAAAATTTATGATAATATCGGCAATATTTATAGGCAAAAGAAAGATTATAAAAATGCCATTACAGCCTTTTCAAAATCGCTTCAGAAGCAAGATAACGTATATAAAACCTATTTAGACCTGTCAGTAACCTACACCATGATAGGCGATTCTGCTAATGCTTATAAAAATTATTCTATAGCCAACCAGCTAAACCCCAATACAGAGAAAGTATTATCCGACATGGGCTTTAGTATGGTCCAGAATAAAGAATTCAGTAGCGCTATCAATGAGTATAATATATTGATAAAGCTGAACCCCAATGACGGGTTTTATTATTTTTATCGCGGTGTTGCCGAATACAGCGAAGGCAAAACAAACGAAGCTATCAGCGACTGGCTTTCTGCCCTTAAATTCAAATCGCAAGATTTACAACCGTCTGCAGCCTACAATCTTGGTGTTGCCTATGAATCATTAGGCAATTATTCAAACGCGCTGGCATACGTAAATATCTCAAAAGGCATGGGCTACAAAGTGGACACGGGCTATCTTAATAAACTAAAGAAATTAGCCGGTCAGCAATAGTCCCTCTTATAGGACTGAATGAAAGAAACTTTCTTATTGGATATAATGCTTAAAACTATCAATGGGCATTTCGCCTTCATAGATTTTTATAAGCTTCCGCGATTTATCATAAATATTCATTTGCGGAAGTTGCTGCTCTAAGGAAACATCATGTATAAGGTGTAAGCTATCTATACCGACTGTAATAGTGGGAAAAGAATCTGTGTTCATATCCTTAATAAAAGTTGGCAGATAACTGCTCATAACCGGTTTTGCCACTAAAACTATCTTCGACTTCTTAAAGAGAGCAATATTTTTTTCGAGCATTTTCGTTTGGTCCTGGCAATGGGAACAACTCGGGTTAAACAACATTACAAACAAATTCGCCTCATTTTTAAAATCGTTCTGAGTGTACAATTTGCCATCGAGTGTTTTCAACAAAAAGTCAGGCAGAGGGTCGCCGGGGTCAGTAAAATCAAAAGCACTTATGTCCGCGGGATTAATATTTGGCTGAGGTTTAGGAGCATCAGGCTTGCTGTCCTGCGAAAATGCGTTTATGCTTCCTAATAAGAATGCAATAGTAAAAAGTTTACGTATCATACGGGCTAAATTAAGAAATTCCTTTAAAATAAAAAGCAAATGTTCACGAAGCTAACGCTATTTTTTAACGTTCCTTTTTATATTTTACTGTATATAACTTTTTAGGCTATCAATGGGAGTTTCCCCTTTAAAAACCTTTATAAGCTTCCGCGATTTATCATAAATATTTATTTGTGGTAGCAGAGAGTATAAATAAAGCTTATCATTAACATTAAAACTATCTATCCCGATTGTCATTCTGGGATAATCATTTGTCTTCAAGTCTGTGATAAACTTTGGGAGATAACTTCTCACAGCAGGTTTACCCAAAAAAACTATTTTTGATTTCTTAAAAACAGAATCACCTTTTTCAAGTGTCCTTGTTTCGTCCATACAATGCGAACACGTAGGATTAAACATGATTACAAACAAATTTGCACCATTATTAAAATCGTCCTGGGTATATAGTTTATTATCTTCGGTTTGTATCAGGAAATCAGGCAGTGGCGAGCCAATTTCTTTATAATCAATCACCTTGCTCTTGCTCGTGTCTGGAGCATTTTCTTTAGCTTTACCTGTATTAGCTTTTGTATGCTGCGCAAAAGCATTTGCACCACTAAGTAAGAGTGCAATTATTAAAAGTTTACGTATCATGGGGCTAAATTAAAGAATTCCTTTAAAGCACAAGCAAATTTTTATGAAAGAAACTTCATTTTTTAACGTTCCTCTTGCAGAACGCGTCCGTCCGAAAACACTGGAAGAATTTATAGGGCAGGAACATTTAGTTGGCAAAGGAAGGGTTTTGGAACAAATGATACATAACGGAAAAGCACATTCCATCATCTTTTGGGGACCTCCCGGCGTTGGGAAAACAACACTGGCGCAAATTATAGCCCATTCATTAAATATCCCCTTTTTTACGCTCAGCGCCATCGACAGCGGGGTAAAGGATGTGCGCGCCGTTATAGAACAATCAAGAAAAGCCGGTCATGCCCTGTTATTTATAGACGAAATTCATCGTTTTAACAAAGCACAGCAAGACAGCCTGCTGGGCGCTGTGGAAAAGGGCATTATCACACTTATCGGCGCTACCACAGAAAATCCGTCCTTTGAAGTTATTGGCGCCCTGCTTAGCCGTTGCCAGGTTTATGTATTGCAACCGCTAACCGAAGAAAATCTGCGGGACCTTGTGCATAATGCAACGGAAAAAGATGAATGGCTGAAACAACAAAATCTGGATATTAAAGAATGGGGGGCATTGCTGCAATTAAGCGGCGGGGATGCACGCCGATTACTTAATTTAGTGGAACTTGTTGCCTCATCCCTGCCTGCTCATGACAAAAGTGTAACTAACGATATAGTACAGGATATAGTGCAGAAAAAAATGGCGCTCTATGATAAATCGGGAGAGCAACATTATGATATTATTTCTGCCTTTATAAAATCTATGCGCGGCAGCGACCCCAATGCCGCCGTATATTGGCTGGCACGCATGATAGAAGGTGGAGAAGACCCTAAGTTTATTGCCCGCCGCATGGTGATACTCGCCAGTGAAGATATTGGCAATGCCAATCCAAATGCTTTGCTGCTTGCCACTACATGCTTCCAGGCAGTGGAACTGATTGGGTATCCTGAATGCCGTATCATTTTGTCACAAACAGCTACCTACCTTGCCTCATCGCCTAAAAGCAATGCCGCCTATATGGCTATTAATAATGCACAGGCATTGGTAAATAAAACCGGCGATTTACCGGTGCCATTACACATACGCAATGCTCCCACGGGCTTGATGAAAAAACTTGACTATGGCAAAGGCTATCAATATGCGCACGATTTTCCGGGCAATTTTGTTGAACAGGAATTTCTACCGGATAAAATCAAGGGAACTAAATTATATGACCCAAGTAACAATACTCCTGAAAATCGTATCCGTGAATATTTAAGAAACTGCTGGAAAGATAAGTATGGCTATTAACCGGTAACTACTGCTTATGAATGAATATTTGGGTAAAATAAAGTGAACCATCATTGCTTTCTGCAATGCCTATGCCAGTTAGATTATAGTGTCCCTCCATGTTTTTTCTATGCGGGGGACTATGCAGCCACATATTTACAACCGCTTTAGCAGTGCTTGCGCCTTCCGCCACATTTTCCGCCGATGCATTAGCTTCTCCTATTTGATATGCAATACGCTCCATTCGCTCATCATAACCGGTGTGCCCGAAAGGCACTATACCCTTAGCCATTTCTTTGCTATGTATTTCAGCAACATGCGAAATAGCATCATTCATCTTTAAAGGTTGTAAACCCATTCTTTCACGGTGTTCATTTATATAAGACAAAATTTCTTTTGCCATACCGCTATAAGTCTGTGCTTGAAGAGCGTAAAAACCAAACATTATTATTATACAAACAGAAAATAAGCGAACCACCTTTTTCATTTCTTTATTTTTATCAGTTTACCAACACCCAACTGAAACCGAACCGTATCATTGCATCCGGCGCTGCGTATACAGGTGTATAATTATTACCTGTACCATTAAAATCCAACAAAGGCGTGCCAACATTCGTTATAATATTGCGGGATATAAGTTGCTGAAGCTGGTCGCCAATTATAAAAGCACGGAAACGTTTTACCCTGAAATTTAGAAACACCGAAACCTCGGCAGGATTATTGATTTTAGAAGTATTTTGGTAAAAAAAGCGATTCAGCAAAGCATCATAACCGGCAGCATAATAGTTGGTATGATAGCGCACCTCTATACCTGTAGCTATTTTTAAAGCACTGTTAAATAACGCTTTTTCGTAGCTCAATTGATGCCTGCCCATAAGCGCAGGTATATTTACAGGGGCATTAGACGGCAACTGCTGGTATGCAAGTTCATTATCAAGGTAAAAATTGCCTGCTTTAAAAACTTTTCGCGCCCATAACTGTGTTACTGTAAATGCCGTTGAGTATTGTGCGGGCACTTCATTTTGATTAATATAGATGTAATTATCAATGACATAATTTTTAACTCCGCACGATAAACGCAAAAACCGGAAATCTAAATCAGCATGAAGCATCGTAACACTCTCTTTATTAAAACTAAAGAAGCGGCTTGTGTCCATGTTTTCATAATTCGTATAACTGTAAGGGGCATCATTTAATTGTTGCTGAAACCCTGCTGCAAAACTGCCGATATCGTTCTTCAATTCTTTACCTAAGGCTGCATTAAAGACGAAATCTCCCGCATCTGCACCCGTAAGAAAAAGCGAAGCAGTTGCTCCATACTCCCATTGTCCCGGACTTAAGGCTTCTTTTTTTATTTCGCCTACTAAATAATTGCTGAAAAGACTACTGCGGTCCGTCCCTTGCGAATATACAATACGGGGAAGGCTATCTTGCATAATACTGCGGACAGGCGTAGAAATAAATTCATCATAGCGATTGCCAATACCCGCGCTAAACCCAAGTTGCTTATCTTCTTTCCCGATATAGCCGTTGAGCAAAAACTTATTATCCACCCAAAACCATTTTTGCTGGGTAAACACAGAGTCTTGCCCCGCAATAAAATAAGAATAATTGTTGCTGCCAAACCCTTGTTGAAACAAGGTTGTGTATCTCAATGAATCGGGAGTGAGGTCTTTGTAAACATGTTTCTCTGTGCTTAATTCCAGTTTGTGCGTTACGCTGAACCGCTTTACAAGATGATAAGTATATTGAGTAGAATCCGCATTATAGGTAGTATCAGTTCGTCCCAACACATAACTCTGCTGCAGCATCACCGTAAAATCGCGCTGCATATTGCTAACGGATGACCTTGTAATGCTATATTGGTCGTTTTGGTACGCTACATCAACTGTTCTGCGGTCTGTATAATTGGGATCTGACAATTCGCTGTCATTAGCGATACCACCGTTTTCATCGTGCTGCTCCTTGTTATATACTATTGCCGCATTTAGTTCATAGTGTTTATTGAGGCTTTTATAGTTTGTGGTAAGGTAGGCATTGTCATGATTGTTTCGCTCTACTTTGTAGTAGCCCGGAGAATTTATTTTTCTATATCCCGCTGCCACATTCCAATTGGGTTTTATGTTTTGCGTATGCATAATGCTCGCTATCTGCTCCAACTTACTCCCAAGGTGATATGTAAAAACCGAATAGGGTCTTTTTGTATTGTAAAAATTCAGGCTATCAACAATATAACGGTAGGTGTCAAAAATATGATATCCCAGCGTGGGTCCTACCCTATATTCAGGTGTGAAGAATAAATTATTGATTGGGCTGCCAAGATTCCCCATATCTCTGTATCCGAAATTAGAGAATGGCTCTCGTTGAAATGTATGAAGTTCAGTATCTGGTGTATAAATACGTGCGGAATTTAGTTTTTGATACGTAATCTGTGCCTCTTCTTCCTTCCATTTATTCGTATTGCTTTTATTGGCTGTGGTATCCCTGCGCTGTGTATTTCCAATGCTCCCGGGTTGACCGGCTCCTGTTGGTGTTATTTGAGCAAAAAGTGGCATACTGCCGATAAGCAGGAAGATGATTATTAAACATTTTCCAAAATTTTTACCCGACCGGTACTTCAACAAAGGCTGTTTTATTGGTACAAAATATTACAATTGCATTGCGCAATTACATACCAAAAGTAAAGAAAAGAACTACTCCATCCTTTTTACGAGTTCAGCTACCAATGTCGCCATTTTGGGTGCAGCGGCATGTGCAGCCTCCAATACTTCTTCATGTGAAACAACAAGAGGCATATCGCCCAGGCTTACGTCGGTTATAACGCTCATAGCAAAAATGCGCATACCGCCATGGCGGGCTACAATAGCTTCGGGTACGGTGCTCATACCAACAGCGTCCGCTCCCAGCAAGCGTACCATCCTGTATTCGGCAGGCGTTTCAAATGTGGGTCCCTGCAAACCCATATATACTCCTTCCTTTACATTAAATCCATGTTCTTTTGCAATATTCTTTGCCAGTTGTCTAAGTTTTTCATCATAAACCTTTCCCATATCAGGGAATCGCGTACCGAGGCGCTCATCATTAGGTCCCCTTAATGGATGTGAAGGATACATATTGATATGGTCGTTGATTATCATCAAGTCGCCCACTATAAAATCGGGGTGAGTGCCACCTGCAGCATTTGAAACGATTAAAGTATGTACACCAAGCGCTTTCATAACACGCACAGGGAAAGTAATATCTTCCATGCCATACCCTTCATAATAATGAAAACGTCCCGCCATTAACATAACCTGTTGAGCTCCTATTTTCCCAAAGATTAATTTTCCATGATGCCCCTTAACGGTAGAGTGATTAAAATTGGGAATATCATGATAAGCGATTTCAGATTCTTTTTCCACAATATCCATTAAGCTGCCAAGCCCGCTACCGAGAATAATACCCACAGTCGGATAGTATTTAAGATCTTTTCGAATAAATGCAGCCGTTTCTTCTATTTTCTCAAATAAATTCATGAACGTTTATATTATTTATTAAGCTATTATATATCCTTGTTTTATAAGTCGGGGGCAAAAATAACAATATAGATGATAAAAATTAAAAAATTTAAAACCCGTACCTTTGCACACTTTTATAAAAAACAGGCTTCTTTAGCCAATTAATGAGTTACGAAAAGGAAATATCACAACGCCGCACCTTTGCCATCATATCGCACCCGGATGCCGGTAAAACAACGCTTACCGAAAAATTGTTGTTGTTCGGGGGTGCAATACAGGTAGCGGGCGCCGTAAAAAGCAATAAAATAAGGAAACATGCAGCCAGCGACTTTATGGAAATAGAGCGGCAGAGAGGCATCTCTGTAGCAACATCTGTGATGAGTTTTCAATATAAAAACGTACTTATCAACCTGCTGGATACCCCCGGTCACAAAGACTTTGCTGAAGATACCTACCGCACCCTTACAGCCGTGGACAGCGTAATCCTTGTAATAGACAGCGTAAACGGGGTGGAAGAGCAAACACGTAAACTCGTGGAGGTATGCCGGATGAGGGATACCCCCATTATTGTATTCGTAAACAAACTTGACCGAGATGGTAAATACCCTTTCGACCTGATGGACGAAATAGAAAAGGAACTCAAAATTTCACTGCACCCTCTTTCTTGGCCCATAAATATGGGGAAGGAATTCAAGGGTGTTTATAATCTATATACGCAGTGCCTCAACCTGTTTACCCCACACCAAAAGGCCACTGAAGAAAATACAGTACCTATCAAGAATATTAATGATAAACTGCTTGATGAAAAAATAGGAGAGCGCGATGCAAAACAGCTTCGCGAAGATGTAGAGTTGTTAGAAGGCGTTTATGGGAAATTAAACGTGGACGATTACCTGAAAGCGAAAATAGCGCCTGTATTTTTCGGCAGTGCTGTAAATAACTTTGGGGTAAATGAAATGCTTGATACCTTCATTCGCATAGCCCCAGCTCCGCAAGGGCGTGATACTGATAAACGCTACGTTGCGCCGGATGAAGACAAATTCACTGGTTTTGTATTTAAAATACATGCCAACATAGACCCCCGCCACCGCGACCGTATCGCTTTTTTGAGAGTTTGCTCCGGTAAATTTTCAAGAAACACTTTTTATCGTCACACCCGTCTTAATAAAGAGGTGCGTTTCAGTAATCCTTATTCCTTCCTCGCGCGCGAAAAGGATGTTATAGAAGAGGCATATCCCGGCGATGTCATCGGCATATTCGATACAGGCAGTTTCAAAATAGGCGATACACTCACCGAAGGCGAACAATTACAATTTACCGGCATCCCCACTTTTTCACCCGAAATATTTAAAGAGCTGGTGAACAAAGACCCCATGAAAACCAAGCAACTCGATAAAGGTGTTAGCCAATTGATGGACGAAGGCGTGGCTCAGTTGTTTACCCAACATGGAGGCATCCGAAAAATTATTGGCTGCGTGGGCGAACTTCAGTTTGAAGTTATCCAATACCGCTTATTGCAGGAATATGGAGCATCATGCACCTTCGTTCCCCTTTCTTTTTATAAAGCCTGCTGGATAACAGGAGAAAAAAAGGCTATTGACGATTTTATCCGGTTCAAGCAAAACAATATCATGGAAGATAAGGATGGCAATCTTGTTTATCTTGCGCAAAGCGAATGGTTTCTGAATACTGAAAGGCAAAACAACCCCTCTATAGAATTCCATTTCACATCTGAGTTTAAGACGGCGATGGTGAAGTAAGCGGGTAATAGCAGTGACACTATTGTTAAAAAAAAATCTAATTTCTTTACATGCTTTCCGAAAGACCTTTCAAAAGAATATTTTTAATTAAATTTGTATAAAAGCATTTTATGACAACAATCGCCATACGGAAAAAGCTGGTTGACTATTTGCAAACTGCCGACGACAAAAAAGTGAAAGCTATTTACACAATGGTTGAGGACGAAATCAATTCGGGAGAAAGAGATATTGACGAAGATTTTATAGAAGAATTAAAATACCGCAGCAAAACATTTTCTAATAAATCTGCCAAAACCTATACCTGGGAAGAAACAAAAAAGGCGGCAATTCAAAGAACAAAAGCAAATAGAAAATAATGGCTTTTTCATACAAATTACATGAGAAGGCTCATGAAGAGTATATTAGTGCGTATGAATGGTATGAAATAAAACAACAAGGTTTAGGCGACAAGTTTATGATTGCTGTTGAAAAACGCCTTGAACAAATAAGTCATAGACCGGAATATTACAGTTTCTTACAAGGCAGATACAGGCAGGTAAAAGTTGAGGGTTTCCCATTTGTAATTTTATATGAGTTTTTTAAACGACAAGAGCTTATCCATATCGCTGCAATATACCATGTTAAAAGAAATCCAAGAAGAAAATATAGAAGAAAGCAATAAGCTAATTCCCGTAATTTTGCATTTCATTCTATCATGAAATCATTCAACGTTCCGGTACATTATCGCAGTCCTCTTGTCACAGCTATCAAAGAGAGCCGTAAGGCTTCTGATAAGATGAAAAGGGATTTTAGCCCTACGGTATTGGAACTCGGTACTTTACAAGTTATCCTTGCAAGACATTTCGGGTTTTGCTATGGGGTTGAAAATGCTATTGAAATCGCATTCAAAGCTATCAGTGAAAATCCAGGCAAACGGGTTTTCCTCCTCAGCGAAATGATACACAACCCGGGCGTAAATGCAGACTTGCAGGCATTGGGCGTCCGCTTCATCATGGATACAAGAGGGAATATGCTACTTGATTGGGATATACTGCAAAGCGATGATATTGTAATTATACCCGCATTCGGCACTACCCTTGAATTAGAACAAAAACTACGCAGCAAGGGCATTGACCCTACCCATTATGAAACCACTTGTCCCTTTGTGGAAAAAGTATGGAACAGGGCGGAAAAAATTGGCGAAGAAAACTATACGGTTATTGTGCATGGTAAACCGAACCACGAAGAAACAAGGGCAACCTTTTCGCACAGCAATGCGCATACTCCCACTGTGGTTATCAAGGATATGCAGCAAGCTGAAGTGCTTGCAAAGTATATTACCGCCTCCCTACCGGCAACAAATTTCTACAGCGATTTTAAAGGTCAGCATTCCGAAGGGTTTGATGTAACAAAACATTTACAACGTATAGGTGTTGTAAACCAAACCACCATGCTTGCCAGTGAAACACAGGCTATAGCTGACTATCTGAAAAATGTCATACTGACACACTTCAACACACCACCCGATAAAGCCAATGAACGATTTGCAGATACCCGCGATACGCTTTGTTATGCGACCAATGATAACCAAAGCGCTGTGCATGGCATGTTGCAGCAGCAAGCAGACCTTGCCATCGTAATAGGCGGCTACAACAGTTCCAACACCTCGCACCTTGTAGAGCTATGCGAGCAAACACTGCCAACTTATTTTATCAGCAACGAGTATTGCCTGATTTCCGACGACGAAGTGCGGCATTTTGATTTACATACTCATATCGAAAAAACAACTAAAAACTACCTACCTCAAAAATCTCTGCTACGTGTCATGATTACTTCAGGCGCCTCCTGCCCAGATGCTCTTGTGGAAAGAGTAATAAGACGTCTTGCTGTTCTTACCAACAACGAACAAGCAATAGAAAATGTTGCTGATAAATGGATTGTAGGGTAAATGAAAAGTCAAAACAACTAACCAAACTTCTCACTTTTAAGTTAACTAAGGTTACCACAAATGCACGCGCAAGCTATCTGCGATATATAACTTATTCCCCTGCTTAACATTAAATGCCTCATAAAAATCGGGCACATTGGGCATGGGTCCGTTTACTCGGCATTTGGCGGGGGCATGTACATCCGTGAGCAATTGTGAAGCAACTTTTTCTTTGCGCTCATTATACATCCAGCTAAGCGCGTATCCTAAAAAGAAACGTTGCAATGGAGTCATGCCATATAGCTTTTCTCCTTTCTTATAAGTATCCGTCATCTTAAAGGCATCAAGCCCTATAAGTATTCCGCCGAGGTCGGCAAGGTTTTCGCCGAGTGTTTGTTTGCCATTTACATGGAGTGTATCCACGGGATTCATTTTACTGAATTGCGCCGCAAGCACATTGGCGCGATTATTGAATTGTTCGGCATCTTCCTTACTCCACCAATTGCGCAGGTTGCCGTTCTCATCATACTGCCTGCCTTCATCGTCAAACCCATGTGTAATTTCATGCCCGACGGTAGAAGCAGCGGTATAGCCATATACCAGTGCGTCATCCAGTTCTTCATCTTTATAACCCGGCACAGTAAGCATACCTGCTGGCAGTACTATCTCATTATTCGACGGATTGTAGTAGGCATTATACGTTTGCGGCGACATATCCCATTCGGTACGGTCAACTGGTTTGCCGAGTTTGTTCATTTCATAATTAGTCCTCCATTCACCGGCGCGCATCATATTACCTGCAAATGAACTCTTGTCAATCTTTAATGCAGAGTAATCTTTCCATTTGTCTGGATAGCCTACTTTTTTCTTCACTGCGAGCAGTTTGTGTATTGCTTTTTGTTTAGTGCTGTCGCTCAGCCATGTGAGCTTTTCCATGCGCGCTTTGTAGGCATCACGCACATTCTCTACAAGCTGCACATAGCGTGCTTTTGCTTTATCGTTAAAATATTCTTTCACAAACAATTGCCCCAAAGCCTCTCCCATAGCACCTTCTTCAGCGTCAAGCACTCGTTTCCAGCGGGGGCGGAGTTCCTGCGCACCGCGTATGAGTTTGCCATAAAAATTAAATTTCGCATTAACGAAAGGAGTGCTGAGATAAGAAGCAAAACTGTTCACCAAATGAAACGACAAGTAATCCTTCAGCGTTTGCATATCGGTTGTGGCAATCACCTTATCTAGTGCCGTGTAAAATTCCAGCTGCCCTACTATTACGCTGTCCACATGCTGCACGCCCATTTGTTTGAGATATGTAGCCCAGTCTGTGGCGGGCGCTATTTTGTTCAGGTTGGCGATTGCGATTTTGTTGTAGTTCTTATAAGGGTCGCGCAGGTCTTCAAGCTTTCGGGATGATTTTGCAAGTTCTGTTTCCAGCGTCATCACTGCCTTGGCTTTTGTGTTTGCCTGCACACTATCTATGCCCATCAGTTTGAAAATACCCGCAACATAAACGGGATAAGCATTGCGTATTTTTGCCGTACGCTCATCAGTACCAAAATAATAATCGCGGTTAGGTAAACCTATCCCACCCTGCACCATCTGGTATGCTTCCATCTCACTGTTCTTATCATCCTGCCCAACACCCACATCAAAGAAAACACCAACGCCATAAGTTTGCATGTGTGCAGCCTGCGCCATCACGTCTTGCTTTGTTTTTAATGCAGCTATTTTATCCAGTTCATCATGCAGGGGTGCAATTCCGCTTTTCTCAGCCGCTGCCGAATCCATACCCGTACTCCAGAAGTCGCCGATTTGCTGGTCGGTGCCGGTGGTGGCGTTTTTCTTTGCGGCTTCTTCATTTATATGCTGTAGGCGCACATACAATTCCTTTTGAACCAATTCCCCTATTCCCCACTGGGTTTCATCTGCCGGTATAGGGTTCTTCTTGAGCCAGCCACCATTGCCATAATCAAAAAAATCATCGGCAGGGTTTACCGTGCTATCAATATTATTGCTGATAATGTCCGGCTTCTTTGTTTCATTCCCGGGTTGATTGCAGGATGCAAAGATTGCTGCTATTGCAATGGCACTTATAAATTTATTGGTCATATTCAATTGTTTAAGGGGGCAAAAGTAATCGTTTTTGTTTAATGGGTTAATGATTGTCCCAAATGGATGCACATTTAGTATTTTTAATAAAAAATTGCAATGATGACTCTGATTAAGGCAATGGGTAAAAATCCATGGGGCGAGCGATTAAAGAAGGTTCAGCTTTCACCGAATTACCGTGATGGTGCTTTTCAAAACCTCAGCTTATCGCCGATGTTTTCGGGGAAGGAAGGTTTTTTAAAGATTTTATGGAAGTTTCTTAATAAATCTAAAACGACAAGACCCCCGCTACCGCTTCCTTCGGTGAAAACTGACCTTAAAAACCTGCCGGACGAACACGCGGTTTTAATTTGGTTCGGACATTCCTCTTACCTGCTGAAGATAGATGGCAAGCATATACTTGTTGACCCGGTATTCTGTGGTTATGCTTCTCCGTTCAAGCTGAAGTCTGCTAAGAATTTTGACGGTAGTAATGTTTATAGCGTGGATGATGTGCCTGAGATTGATATTCTATTAATCACTCACGACCACTATGACCATTGCGATTATAAAACCATCGTGAAACTGAACAGCAAAACTAAAAATGTCATTACTTCCCTTGGGGTTGGCTCGCATCTTGAATACTGGGGGTTTGATATGAGCAAGGTGACGGAATTGGATTGGCATGGGCGCTTTGAAAAGGTTGATGGCTTTACATTTATTTCACAGTCGGCAAGGCATTTTTCGGGCAGGGGATTTAAACGGGCAAAGACGCTTTGGGCTTCTTTTGTGTTGAAAACAAAAAACCATTCTATTTACCTGGGTGGGGACAGCGGGTATGATACTCATTTTAAAGAAATAGGTGAACAATACGGTCCATTTGACCTTGCCATTCTTGAATCGGGACAATATAACGAGGCATGGAAAAACATACACATGATGCCGGAAGAAACTGTGCAGGCAACTCTTGACGTTAATGCTAAATGGGTTTTTCCGGTGCATTGGGGGAAATTCTCATTGTCCCTCCACCCGTGGGATGAACCGATAGAAAGGGTTATGAAAAAAGCGGAAGAGTTCGGTGTGCGAGTGACTACGCCTATGATTGGGGAGGTTGTGATAATCGGGGAGAAATACCCTATTAGTAAATGGTGGAAGGAGGTAAAATGACATAAACCTCCTTCGCTGAAAAAGCTACGGCTGAAATGGAAAAGTATCGTTTTTAGAGCGGAGAAACAGCGCGGAGAGCGGAACGTTTAATAATTCAGTATTATTTGTCTTACGTGAGGGTTATTGGTATCGCTTGCCTATATGCCTGCCCGATATACCAACAGCAGAAATTTGCGAAATAATATTACCTTGCTGTTCAAAACCTTCAGAAGAGGCTGTTCATTTTCTTTAAGGATTATAACCATACTATGCAAGAGTTAATCGCATACGAAACATTTTCTTCTGCTGAAGCGGCTTCAGGGGTTGCGGAAAAATTGGAACGGGAAGGCATTACTACGAAAGTGGTAAAAAATGTGAGAACTTTGGGTACCGTTTTTGTCGGGAGCGATTTTAGCGATGGTTATACTTTGCAAATACCGGGCGAAGATTTTAATAAAGCCAACCAACTATTATACGACAATACACACATCAATATCAACGAACTTGTACCTAATCATCCGTTGCTTGCCATGAGCAATGGTGAGCTAAAGGATATAGTAAAAAAGCCGGATGAATGGGGCGCGGAGAATTACAATATTGCTAAAGCCCTGCTGAAAAACAGGGGAATAAATATTCCCGATAAACCGATTGCACAAATCCAGGAGGAGCGAATTGGTGCTCTTTCAGAGAAAAAATCTTTTAATCGTTACCTGCTTTTTACCGGTTATGCCTGTGCATTTGTAGCGATTATTTTTAATCTATATGGCTTGTACAATAACGACCCGCAAACATCGTCGCCGTTATATTTTATTTGGTATTTCCCGGGTTTTGGAGGGTTATTAATCGGCTGGATTATTCTGAGAGCTAAAACCACTTTACCAAATGGCGCGCGCATTGCAACCTATAATGATGCCACAATAAAGCATGGGTTGGCAATTTTTGTATTGAATATTTTGTCGTGGGTAATAAACACCATTCTATTCATGTTCCTGATTTTTTAAATACCTTGTTGTTCCGTATCTTTAATTTCAAACACTCAAACCTATGTTCAGAATAGTCAGGGTTCAGTACACCACAAAGCAGGAGTATGCCGCAAAAAATAAAGAAAACATCACGAAGGTGATGAATGATTTAAGGGCAATCAATAATCCCGGCATAAGGTACAGTACTTACTTGCTGGAAGATGGAAAAACATTTATGCACTTTGCCTTGTTTGAAAACGAAGCAGCCAATAAGATTTTAATGGAATTGGAATCATTCAAACAATTCCAGGCAGCATTAAAAGAAAGTGTACCTGAGGTTCCGCCAAAGACGGAAAATTTATCGTTGGTAGCATCTTCTTTTGATATTTTTGCGGCGACATAAGTGGCCACGCTAAATTACATTTTTAGCCCTGCGCAGTTATGTATCCCTAAAAAAAATAATTTACATTTGTTTTAGTGCTACACTATTATTTCCTTTGATATTAATGTTTGTGCAGAAGGTAAGCCCGGTTATAAAATATTGTTGCATCATTATTGCTGCAGGACTTCTCATATATACGGGGTACAGAAGTTATAATCTCTCCTTCACTCATGATGAAAGTTTGTCGTATAACTATATAGTGCATAACAGTTTCATGGGTATAGTATCCAACAACATCTCCTATATATCAGCGAACAACCATATCCTGAATACCTTATCGATGAAGCTTTTCGAATTTCTTTTCGGAAATAGTGAATTGGCTTTACGACTACAAAGTTTAATCGCGCACGTTTTGTATTTGCTCTTTACTTTCCTTTTATTAAAAGACATAAAAAATAGCGCTATCGTTTTGTGCGGCTACATCCTCCTTAATGTAAATCCTTATCTCCTGGATTTCTTTTCATTAGCCAGGGGCTATGGGTTAGCTATTTCCTTTATGATGATAAGCATTTATTATTTCTTTGATTTCATTAAACATTCACAACAAAAAAAGTTAATTATCAGCCTTGTAGCGGCGTGCTCGTCAGTACTTTCCAATTTTGCGTTGTTTAATTACCTGGCGGCACTAATAATAGTGTATGAATTATACCTGGTATACACATACAATCCTTTAAAAATTAATTACAAGACAATTCTAAATAAGAACAAAATAATTTTATTATTGCTGATAATAATGTCCGCCATCTGTTATGAACCTATTAGTATTCTCAAAAAAAACAACCAATTTTATTATGGCGGGGACACAGGCTTTTGGCATGATACAGCTGGCAGTTTGATACATACATTTTTATACGGGCAGAATTATGAAAACAAAATTTTCGCTTTTATTCAAATAGCGGCAGCAATCATTCCCTTAGGGTTTCTTATAATACAGGGATATAAATGGGTAACCAAAAAACCTGTTGAAACAGATGTCAGGGGGCTGCGATTCATCTTGTTATTGGCGCTCATTATTATATCAGGTATTGTTCAAAACCTGCTGATGGGAACAAAATTTCTGGAGGACCGACTTGCGCTGTTTATTGTTCCTGTTTTTATTTTTGTTTTGCTCTTTTTTTTTCAAATCATTAATTTCTCTTAGCAATATTTTTAGAATAGCAGGTACAGCTTTACTCATTTTCATAACTGCTGCCGCCACTTATCATTTTTTCCAAGCAGCCAACCTTAGTTATTCTTATAACTGGAAATACGACGCCTGCACTAAACTTATGCTTGCTGACCTGAAAAAAGAAATTATTCCCGATGAAAACAAGAAAACAAAATTGGGGATTATATGGCTTTATGAACCAAGCATTAATTTTTACATAAAAACCCAAAAATTAGATTGGCTTGAAGAGGTAAATCGTTCAGGAGTAGAGGGAGATTTTGATTTTTATTATGTAGATGGACTTGATTATTTTAAAGACGAAAAAAAGGTCATTAAAGAATATAAAATAACGCATAGTTATTTGCTAAAAAATCATGCACAATAAATCTATAATAGCAATACAATTGCCTTTCATAAGCTCTGACATGCCAGGGGTGTATAATATTGTTCTTGAAATTTAAAATGGGTATATATGCGAATGAATTCCTAAGAAGAGGTCTGCTTTTTTACCTTTCTTAAAAACCCTTTCCAGCCTTGTCCATTGTAGCGGTGGAAATGCTTTTAAAAGATGGCGCTCCGTAGGCATTCTTACTTTGCTGATGATTCCTTCGGTTACTATTTTTTCATGCACTATGTTCCAGTCCGGCAACTCAAGTTCTTCGGGCAGCCCGTGCACAACCGTAGCTTCGTTGCTCCAGCCCGGCAGTACAGGCTCTTCCTGCAGCCAGTGGGCAAACGTAGCTTCGCTGCACCAGTCCGGCAGCTTGCGCATGGCATTCCGGTGCGGTATGGAATTGCGAAACGACTTCATATCTGCACCCTGCTCCCACATGGTCAGCGTCCAGAAGAGCAGCCCTTTGTCTATTAACTCCTTCCCTCCCATAAAACTGTTAGTTTTAACCAATTCTTTGGCAACCCTTCTGTTTGTGACCATAAAAACAGGCAATAGGAATATAGATTTTACCCTTAGTCTTGTAGCAGAAATAAAATACATAGTGATGAAAATTGAGAATGAAAATAATCACATTTTTCTTGAAGCGTTCATAAATGTAATCCAAATATCTTCTTTATTCTAAGATAACTAAAAAACTGCGCCCTTTAGTGTCCTTTTGGTGAGTCCTTGCTAAAGACTACACAAAAATGTAATCGCATCTACTCCATCTGCATAATCATCCAGTGCAGGCTGCTGGGATGTACCGAATGGGGTGAACCCTTTGCCTATTATGGCTTGTACGTGGTCGCTTTTTTTGAGCAGGGAAATGGCGGCTTCTTTGCCGGTGTAAAAACAGTAGTGCACTACACTGACTGCAGAAAAAGGCATTTCGTTTTCTACCATTAATACACTGCCGTTTGTAAGGTATGGCACCTGGTTGAGGAGATATAGAGTAAGGTAGTAGTCGTAATTATTTTTGTATTTATGATGTTGTATGAGGTCCTCGTAGCTCATGAAAACTTCAAGCAATTTTTCAAGGTCATATTCTTTGGGAATATAAATCTGTGAAACATTCCTGCATCCAAGTCCGTAGTAAGTGAATACATCATCGGCAAGGCTGCGCAGTTCATCATCTGTTTCTGTGCCGTCCAGCAGGGCTACGGATGTCCTGTTTTTCCTGATGATGTGGGGGTACTTACCGAAATATTGCTCAAAATAACGTGCGGTATTGCCGGTGCCGGTTGCTATATAGGCATCGCAACCCTTGAGCATGTCAGCAAATTGTATGCTGTCCGAAAGTGTTACATCCCATTGGATTAATTTACCTGCAAGATGCTTTAACAAAATATCGTCCTTGGAAGAAAGTTTTATTTTGAGTCTGTGCCCGCTGATAAATCCGCAAAGAAAATCGTGGAAACCAACCAACGGGATATTGCCCGCCATCACTATGCCTACCGTTTTTATGTTTTGGGGGAGTTTATATTTATTTACCCAAGCAGTTAATTTTTCTTTTTGCAGGTATTGATTGACAATATTCTCTACAGACAGAATAATATGACCGGGGGTGAACCACGGGTTGGCGGATAGTGCCCTTGCC
>Ga0207047_1101_pt1 | contig 20367 bp, 16 predicted proteins | sample Alteio_BWMinCont_67_FD_153302 | JGI IMG/M metagenome (GOLD analysis project Ga0207047, IMG submission 153302) | Enriched cells from forest soil in Barre Woods Harvard Forest LTER site, Petersham, Massachusetts, United States -... | ecosystem: Environmental > Terrestrial > Soil > Temperate forest >...
GTCGGGTTTCCACTCCTTTACGTTCTCGGAGGCTTCCCGTTTACGCATTCTTTCATTGGAATTACTTTAATTCAGGCCACACTAGGCGTTTTGATACCGGTCTTAGTCTACGTGTCTTTAATGCGGGCATCTCCAGCGATCGCGTTTTACATGGGCTTTGCCTGCATCGCATCGTTGGCATCCGTCACATATATGAAATTCTTTTACCCCGATCAAGCCGATATGTTCTTCAATCTCCTTGCAATTACGCTGCTAATTTCCTTCCTGTGGACTGGCCGAGTTCAGATGTTATATTTTTTTACATTCGCGGCCCTGGCGGCTTCTCTAACGCGCACGGCTGGGAACCTCATGTACCCGGTGCTTCTGGCGGTTGCATACGTTACGGTGCGCGGACGTTTCCGCCATTACCTAGGTTGTGTTCTGATCTTCGCCCTGGGCCTAGGAATCAATGCTTGGCACCGCTACGAAATCTTCGATATGGGTCATCAACCGAGCCATCCAAGCGGGATGGGGATGCAGATTTTATACAGTGAGTATCTGTATCTGGGTGACTTCGGCTACAGGCTATCGCCCGATATTGGACCAAATACAAAACGCTTGCTGGATAGAATTCGGGAAGAGTTGCAACCCAGCGTACGCGAATCGCCGTTGATAAAAAAGCAGTGGGGCGACTCCCCTTCTGAGTTTATGGAAAAGTACTTTTATGCGTATACGCCGGATGAGCTGATTGAAAAAATTAGCACCGAACCAAACGAAGAGTACTATTGGAATGTAATAAATGCACTTGATGCCAATGATCAATTTTACCTCAGCATAGCCGAAGAAATTGCCCGCGCACATCCATGGTATATCGTTCAGTATTCCATGCGTAATTTATGGCACGCGCTGTTTGATCCTGGCTACGCAACTCCACGATATAGTACAATCGGATTCTCGAAGAACGGTCTTGACTTTGTCCCGGCGACACAAGGTTGGGGAGTTCACTCAGAAGATCCGGTTACGCAATATGGCTCGCGGGCGGCTCGCGAGATGGAATATTTCCCGCTGAAGGATAAGCCGTATTTTATTCGAAGAATTTTTGCTGGCATCAAGTATCTCTGGACAATATACTTCGGAGACTATGTGACAATCACGTCGGCACTGATCATTATCGCATGGATCGGAGCTGTCTTTGGGACGCTGTGTTTGGTATTTCTACGCAGAAAGTCTTGCCAGACCCCGATGATGGCCGGTTTTGCTAAGCTGACGGCACCCGTAATTGCTGCGTCCGGCTTACTCGTCTATCAAGATTTGGCCACGGCAATGTTCTCCCAACCGGTCTACCGCTATTTTCATATGACCGAACCTTTGAGGCTAGTGATCGCCGGTTTCGGAGTGGCGTTCATTACCGGAGTGCTGTCCTGCTGTTGGCGAGCTTATTCCGCGGCGGGCACGCAACCGGGCCGAGAGAGAGCTGTTTCCGAGCTCAAGACCAGCGAATTTTTCGAAGGGTATTTCTCGCGGCGACCGACTCAAGGGATTTTGCTGCTGTTCGTGCTGTACGCCGGTTTTTTCGCCTGGTGGACCTCGCTTCCTCTGGCGTTCGTTGGCCTCGGCGTCGCCTTCGCTATGGGGGCGCTGTCGCACAGCCCCCCTCTACCAAGCCTCAAGAGCGTGTTCCCCGCGATTCAAACAAGCCTCAAGAGCGTGTTCCCCGCGATTCAAAAATACGATTTGATCGAGGGATATTTCGGTCGGCGGCCGGCCCAGTGGATTTTTCTGCTGGTCTTTGTAAACGCGGGTCTGTTTGGCTGGTGGGCGTCTCGCATGATCGCTCACACAGGGACGGCCCCGGGCGTCTAGCCGCGAGCGTCTTCGCCGGCTCGAGCAGGCGTGGCTCGTTTCGACCGCCCCGAGCGGCTTGACGGTGGTCGCGCGGGCTTGATATTGAACGAGTCAAGATGAGGGGAAGACGCCGCATTGCGTGGGTAGGCGGCTCGATGAGTCGCCGCGGCCGCTAACGGGGGATTTCTGCCGCCGATGTCCGCATACAGATAAGCGATGCCGGTTGACACAACGATCGCTACACCGATCGGTGAGATGGTCAGCGAGGGTGAGCATGGTTGGCTAGCGGCCGCCCGGCTCTATGCCAGAGCGCTAGCCGCGGGCCATATCCCCGGCGTCCGCCCGTTATCGCTTGCCGGCCGGAGATCGGCGCATAGCGAGCCGCAGCTTGCCTCGATCCGTATCGATTTGCATGACCTGCCGGCTCTTGCGGAGACATTGGAGGATACTTATCGCCGCCTGGCGCCGGGGGATGTCGCGGTGCTGGATGTCGCCGCCGACATCCGCTCGGGGGGTGCGGGCGGCCGCGAAGCGGTTGCCCGTGCGCTGTGGCGGGCCGGCTTCGACTGCCCGCTGATCTGGGCGTCCCGCGAGATTTTGAGCGCGGAACCACCCGTTCGTCCCCTCGCGCGCCTGTTGCCTTCGCGGGCGCTGGGCGCCGGCCCTCAGCTCTCTGCCGCCGCGACGCCCCTCGCCAGGCCGGATCGTCTGTTGGCGATGGCCCGGCGCGGCGATCTCGCCCCTCCGCGAGAGCGCCCGATCCGGCTATCGGTGGTGCTGCCCGTTTACAATGAGCAGGCCACGTTTCGCGATGTGATTGGCCGGCTCCTCGCCAAGAACATTCCCGGGTTCGAGATCGAAATCTGCATCGTGGAAAGCAATTCAACGGACGGCACACGGGATCAGGTGCTGCTCTACGCCGATCATCCGCGGGTGCGTTTGGCCCTGGAGGAGAAGCCTTCCGGGAAGGGGCATGCGGTCAGAAAAGGTTTCGATTTGGCTACGGGTGACATCGTGTTGATCCAGGATGCCGATCTAGAATACGACCTGGACGATTACGAGAAACTGTTAGCGCCGATTCGTGACGGGGAAGTAGGTTTTGTTCTCGGATCGCGGCATGCCGCGCCCGGGGCCAAGAGCTGGCAAATCCGCCAGTTTACGACGCAGCGTAGCAGCGCAGCGTTGATGAATGTCGGCCATCTGTTTTTCACTTTGTTGTTTAATTGGGTTTTCGGGCAGAAGTTGCGCGACCCGTTCACGATGTACAAAGTATTTCTGCGAGGGGCGATCCATAATGTGCGCTTTGAATGCAATCGCTTCGATTTCGATTTCGAGCTTGCCGGTAAGCTCATTCGCCAGGGGTATAATCCGCGGGAGATTCCGATAAGCTATCGCTCGCGATCATTCAACGAAGGGAAAAAGGTGTCGCCGTTCGGCGATCCGCCGACGTGGCTCAAGGCTTGCGCCAGGCATCGCTTTTCCCGCTTGCATATTTGGCCTGGGAGCCATTGATTTTGAAAAACCGGCCAACGAGCTGGGTTGCGCTCGGCAGCAGCGTTCTGCTGCTCGGCGCAATCTTTATGATCCTGCGCAAAGGGCAGACCTTTGACGATCTCCTTACCATCTGGCAACGCAGCAATAAGCTGGCGATCTTGCTGGCTGTGCTGGTCATGCTCGGTGTCCAGTTCGTCGCGGCACTGCGCCTCAAGACAATCATGCGAGCGGATGGTCTTTCGCGGATCGGCTTGCTCTCCGTATTCAGGATCCAGCTGATTTCTCAGTTTGTTGCCCATGGCGCGCCGATCTCGGCGCTGGCCGACATCGCCCGCGCGACAATGCTGAAGCTACGCTTTGGTATGTCGATTGGACGGGCGGGGCGAATGGTCGCCTACGATCGGGTCTGTGGCGCGCTAGGCGCTGCCGCAGCCGGTCTCATTGCCGCCTCCGTCCAGTACGGTCTACCCGGCCCGCAACCGCTGCTGAAAATACAATTTCTCCTGTGGAGCGGCAGTCTGCTGGCAACTGCCGTGCTGTTGTGGTTTGGCGGAACCCATGCCAACACGAGGTTCGATATTTTAAATCGGATCGTTCGTGCGGTCTTCATGCTTGGCGAAATGCTTGCCGTGCGCTCCGTGGCGATCAAGCTGACGCTCAATGCGGTGATCCAGCTGCTCGGGTTTTCGGCTGTGTGTCTCGTGTTGGCGTTCGGCATGCACATCCCCGTGTCGCCGCTGCAAGTTATCCTTTACATGCCGCTGATTTTCTTCGTGTCGTCACTTCCAATCTTCTATCTCGGCTGGGGCGCGCGCGAAGCGATCTTCATCGCCACGCTTGGGGGCGTCGGCGGGATTTCGACAGCCGAGGCAGTCGCGCTGTCGCTGGGGATTGGAGTCATGGTCTTTCTTGCATCGCTCCCCGGAGCCGTGTTCTGGCTCCTGCGTCCGTCAATGCGGAAGCAGATCGCCGAAGCCGGAAGCGCGCTTTCCGCGCCGGGCGTCGGATCGGCATAGCGGCGCACGGGGCATGCACGCTTTCGTTACCGGTGCTGCGGGGTTTGTTGGAAGCAATCTGGTCGATCGGCTGCTGGCGCGGGGCGACTCGGTCACCGGCTACGACAATTTTTCGACGGGGAGAACGGCCTTCCTCGCCGACGCGCGATCGCATGCCAATTTTCGCTTCGTCGACGGTGATTTGCTCGACGCGGAAAAGATGAACGCGACGATCCGCGGCGCGGATGTGGCGTTTCACATGGCGGCCAATGCCGATGTGCGCTTCGGGCTGGAGCACCCACGCAAGGATTTGGAACAGAACACGATCGCCACGTTCAATGTCCTCGAGGCCATGCGGGCGAACGATGTCGGCACAATCGTGTTTTCTTCGACGGGCTCGGTCTATGGGGAAGCCGCGGTGATACCGACCCCAGAGGACGCCCCGTTTCCGGTTCAGACATCGCTCTACGGCGCCTCGAAACTGGCGTGCGAGGGGCAGATCGCCGCCTACACCGAGGGTTACGGACTGCGCGGCTATATCTTTCGCTTCGTCTCGCTTCTCGGCGAGCGCTACAGCCACGGTCACGTATTTGATTTCGTGAAGGCGCTGCTGGCCGATCCGACAAAGCTGCACATTCTCGGCAATGGCCTGCAGCGCAAATCGTATCTGTATGTTACTGACTGTATCGATGCCATGTTGACGGCGCTGAATCGCGCCGATGCTAAGATCAACATTTTTAACCTCGGGACCGATGAGTATTGCCAGGTCAACGACTCGGCCGGATGGATCGCCGCGCGGCTTGGCTGTACCCCCCAGCTAAGCTATTCCGGCGGCGATCGCGGCTGGATCGGCGATAATCCGTTCATCTTTCTTGATACGCAGCGCATCCGTGCGCTTGGCTGGCAGTCGAAGCTTTCTATCCGCGAGGCGGTGGACCGCACCGTCGACTGGCTGGTCGAGAACCAGTGGGTTTTCGACCAAACCGCCACAGTCCGCTAGATTGCTTTCATGAATATTTGCGTCTTTGGCCTCTGGCATCTCGGCTGCGTCACGGCTGCATGTCTCGCTGACGCCGGCTACCGGACAGTCGGCCTCGACCTTGATGCAAAGCGCGTCAGTGAGCTGAAGGCGGGCCGGCCGCCATTGTTCGAGCCCGGCCTCGACTCGTTGATCGCAAAAGGAATTGCTTCGTCCTTGTTGAACTTTTCCAGCGACATCGCAGGTCTCGCCGAGTGCGACTTGGTCTGGGTTGCCATCGATACCCCAGTGGATGACGAGGACCGCGCAGATGTCGCCTTCGTAACCGACACGGTGGAAGGTCTGTTCGTTCACCTCAAGGATGACGCCGTGCTGTTGATTTCATCGCAGCTACCAGCTGGCACCACGCGGTATATAGCCCAGGCTTTTTCAGCGCAGTGTCCGGGAAAGCGCTGTCATTTCGCCTATTCGCCGGAGAACCTGCGGCTGGGCAACGCGATCGAGATTTTCAAAGCCAGCGAGCGCATCATTGTCGGGTACGATGACGAGGCGGCGCGCCGGCGCCTGGAGCCGCTTTTGGAGAATTTCACCGGCAAAATCGTCTGGATGTCGATCGAGTCCGCGGAAATGGTCAAGCATGGGCTGAATGCATTCCTCGCGACCTCCGTGGTCTTCGCCAACGAGCTTGCCCTGATTTGCGAGCGAATGGGCGCCGATGCGCGCGACGTCGAGCGCGCCTTGCGTCTCGAACCGCGGATTGGGGCGCGGGCCTATATTACGCCCGGAGCATCCTTCGCCGGAGGGACATTGGCGCGCGATGTCATGTTCCTGAAGGAGCTTGCCGCCCAGCACGAACTGGCGTCGCCGCTCTTCGCGAGCGTCCTGGTCAGCAACCGAGCGCATGAGCACTGGCCCGTGCGGCGCATCGTCGAGCGGCTGGGAGACCTCAAAGAGCGGAACATCGCGATGCTCGGCTTGGCCTACAAGCCGGGCATCGATACATTGCGCCGCTCGTCGTCCTTGGCGCTCTGCCGCAAGCTGGCTCAGCTCGGCGCCGAGGTCCGCGCGTTCGATCCCGCGATAGCAACGCTTCCCAACGACGAGTTTAGCTTCCTGACATTAGCCGAGAGTCTCGAGGACGCACTGGCCGGCGCCGACGCTGCGATCGTGGCGACGAGCTGGCCCGAGCTGCGAGCGATAACCGCAGCCAGATGCATCGAGTTGATGCGAACGCCGGTGATTTGCGACCCCAACCGGCTTCTCGCCGCGACATTCGAGAATATCGCGGCGATCTCCTACCTTGCCGTGGGAAGGCCGTGATGCGCCTCGCCGGCCGATACGCGATTATTACGGGGGCGAGCCAAGGACTTGGCGAAGCGATCGCCACGCGGTTCGTTGCCGATGGTGCCTCTGTGATGCTGTGTGCGCGCAGCGAGGATACGATAACGCAAGTCGGCCAACGGCTTGGGCAGACCGCCGCCGCCGGTCAGCGGGTTGTCACGCGCCGCGCCGATGTCTCCGACCCGGCTCAGATCGACGACCTCGTTCATGCCACCATGTGCGAATTCGGGCGCATCGACATCCTGGTCAATAATGCTGGGATTTATGGGCCGATAGGACCAACACATGAAATCGATTGGGACGAATGGGTAGAAGCGATCGGGATCAATCTGCTTGGCCTCGTTCGCGCCTGCCGGGCCGTGACGACGATCATGATCGGGCAGGCTCACGGCAGGATCTTGAATATATCCGGAGGTGGCGCGACCAATCCGCTGCCTCGCCTTACCAGCTATGCCGCCTCGAAGGCTGCCGTGGTGCGCTTTACCGAGTCACTTGCCTTGGAACTCGCCGAATACGGCATCACGGTCAATGCGATAGCCCCGGGTGCACTTGCGACTCGCATGACGCAGCAATTGCTTGACGCCGGGCCGGCTCAGGCTGGCGAACAGCTTCATCAGCGCATCCAGAAAATCGCGCAGAAAGGTGGAACGCCGCTGTCCCTCGGCGCCGAGTTGGCGGCATATCTCGCCAGCGACGAGAGTGCTGGGATTACCGGCCGGCTGATCGCCGCCCAATGGGATCCCTGGCACAGTCTCCACGAGCGCGCGGCCGAGCTCGAAGCCACCGATATCTACACACTCCGCCGCATCGTCCCGTCCGATCGCGGACGCGACTGGGACGCCTGACCCATGAGGCTCGGGATCATCGGCTGTGGGCTCATCGGGCGCAAACGTGCTGCGGCGGCGCACGAGCTGGGCCACGAGGTCGTCGCCGTCGCCGATGTCGCGCGCAACCGGGCAAAATCGCTTGCAGCCGAATTTGGCGCTGAGGCAGCACCGGATTGGCAGGAGATCGCGCGGCGTCCGGACCTCGACGCCGTTGCGATCGCGACGCCGCATGACGGGTTGAGCACGATCGCCATCTTCTGTCTTGATCACGGTAGGCACGTCCTGCTCGAAAAACCTTCAGCCCGCAATCATTCCGAAGCAATGGCGGTAGCGGAAGCGGCCAAACGGAACGCTCGGTTGGCGAAAGTTGGCTTCAATCATCGTTTTCACCCAGCCATCGCCAAAGCCAGGCGGCTCACTGCCGGCGGCGCGCTGGGCCCGCTCTATTATATCCGCGGACGTTACGGCCATGGCGGTCGTATCGGGTATGAACAGGAATGGCGCTGCGATCGCGCAACATCCGGCGGTGGCGAGCTGATCGACCAGGGAAGCCATCTGATCGATCTGGCGCGTTGGTTTCTCGGCGAGCTTGCGCTCGATTACGCTGCCCTCCCCACCTTTTTCTGGAACACCGAGGTCGAGGACAATTGTTTTCTGGCCCTACGCAGTAGCAGCGGCGCGATGGCCTGGCTGCATGCCAGCTGGACCGAATGGAAAAACACGTTTTCATTCGAGATCGCCGGACAGGACGGTAAGCTGACAATCGACGGTCTAGGCGGCAGCTATGGAACTGAGCGGCTGACCTTTCACAAGATGCTGCCGAAGCTCGGGCCACCTGAGACGACGATCTGGGAGTACCCGTTTCCCGACACATCCTGGGAAGCCGAGCTTCAGAGTTTTGCCGTCGCGCTTGATGGCAATTCTGCGGAAATTGCCGACATCGATGACGCGTGCGCGGTCTTCGAAATCATCGGCGCGGCATATCGCAGGTCCAAACAATGATCATCGTTCGCAGCCCCTTGCGAATTACGCTTGGCGGCGGGGGAACCGACCTACCCTCCTACTATCGCGACCATGAGGGGTTTTTGATCGCGGCGGCGATAGACAAGTACGTTTACATCACCATCCATCAGACCTTTATCGAGGAGTTGATCGTCAAGTACTCGACGCTTGAACGCGTAATGACACTCGACGATCTCAAGCACCCGATCGTCAGGGAGGCTTTCAAGCTTGTCGGACTTCCGGGCCGGGGTCTCGAGGTCACATCGATGGCCGATATTCCCGCCGGCACCGGGCTTGGCTCGTCGGGGAGCTTTACCACTGCGCTGCTGAAGGCGCTCTACGCTCACAACAAGCATCTGATTCATCCCCATGAGCTGGCGGAGCAAGCCTGCGAAATTGAAATCGATCGGCTGCGCGAGCCGATCGGCAAGCAGGATCAGTACATCGCAGCTTACGGCGGCGTCACCTGTCTTCAGTTCAATCGGGACGACACGGTGAATGCGTGGCCGGCCAAACTGGCCGCCGAAACGGTATACAACCTTGAAGACAATCTTCTTCTATTCTTCACCGGATATTCGCGTGCTGCATCTTCAATTTTGCAAGAGCAGGACAGCAAGACCAAGCAGCAGGACTCCGACATGATCCACAACCTTCATTATGTGAAGGAGCTGGGCCAACGGAGCCTGAAGCTGCTCGAAGACGGCCAGCTCAGCCAATTTGGCCGCGTCATGCACGAGCATTGGGAACACAAGAAACGCCGTTCGAGCGGGATGTCGAACCCGCTGATCGACGAGTGGTATGAGTTGGCGATAAAGAACGGCGCGGTCGGCGGCAAGCTGATCGGCGCCGGCGGCGGTGGGTTCCTGATGTTTTATGCGGAAGACAAGACACGGTTGCGCCACGCGATGACCGAAGCCGGCCTGAGCGAGGTCCGCTTCCGTTTCGACTTCGAGGGCACGAAGATCATCGTCTCATGAGCAAGATGCCGCCCGTCGCGGTGCTCGCAGGCGGTCGGGCCCAGCGTATGCGACCGCTGACCGAGCACGTGCCGAAGGCAATGCTGGAGGTCGCCGATGAGCCCTTCATCGCGCACCAGCTTCGCCTGTTGCGGCGCCAAGGCGTGAGCCGGGTTGTCCTCTGCGTCGGCTATTTATGGGAACAGATCGCCGAATTTGTCGGCGACGGAGATCGATTTGGGTTGTCGGTTATCTATGCTGTCGACGGGCCGCGGCCGCTCGGGACGGGCGGCGCGTTGCGGGCGGCGCTCGACCAACTCGGCCCGAAATTCATGGTGATCTACGGCGACAGTTGGCTGGACACGCCGTACGTGCCGATCGTCGAGCAATTTCGGACCAGCGGGCAGCCGGCTCTGATGACCGTGTTTCGCAATGACGGGCAGTGGGACCGCAGCAACGTGTGGTTCGAGAACGATCGGATCCGGGCTTACGACAAGAAAATGCGCCTGCCGCAGATGCGCCACATCGATTGGGGTCTCGGTATGCTGACAGCTGAAGCCGTCCGCGGTGGGCGGCCGTCAGGCGAGGCGTTCGACCTTGCCGAGCTTTACGGCTCGCTCTCGCGTGCGGGTAAGCTCGCCGGCTACGAGGTCGGAACGCGGTTTTACGAGATCGGCTCGATCGAGGGGCTACGGGAAACCGATGCGCTTTTGCGCGCTCGCTCTCACAAAACGTAGCCTGCGGCTTTTCCGTCCTCGTAAAACATCTTCACGGTGTCCAGCGAATAGCTGGCGAGGTCCTTGCCGACCAGTGGCAGCTTGTTGAGGATATCGTTTGTCACGGTGATGACGTGGCAGCCGATCGCGTCGGCCTGAAAGATGTTGAGCAGTTCGCGCGGGCTTGCCCAGATCAGCTGCGTGTTGGGTGCGGCACGCAGCTCCGCGACGGCCTCGGCCATCAGCGGCACCGGATCGATCCCAGTATCGGCGACGCGCCCGGCGAATACCGAGACATAACAAGGCGCTGCGCCCCGCACCGCATCGACGACAGCACGGACATGGTCGAGAGTGAACATCGCGGTAACGTTGAGCGCGATCCCGTCATGCGACAGCTTGCGGACGAGCGGGATCGAGCTTTCCCGCCGCGTATTGGTGACCGGTATCTTTACCGAAACGTGCTTTCCCCAGGTCGTGATGTTTCGCGCCTGCCGCTCCATCTCAGCGAACTCATCGGCGAACACCTCGAACGAGATGGGGCGATCGGGGATGGCCTTCAGGATATCGCGCGCGAAGCCCTCATACCCGGCGATGCCCGCCTTGCGCATCAGCGTCGGGTTGGTGGTGAAGCCCTTGATGTATGGCTTGGCATACATCTCGAGCATTCCCGCCTTGTTGGCGCCATCGGCGAAAATCTGCACCTTGAGATCGCTCACTTGGATCATGCTGAGCCCCCCTGCTCAGGTTACGAGAATCCGGCGGACCGCATCGCCTAGATTGCCGACGGCGATGTCGGGTTGCGACTTCAGACCCTCACGATAACCGTCGCCGATCAGCACGGTGCGGCACCCGGCGCTGCGGCCCGCTTCGATGTCGCGCCACCGGTCGCCTATCATAAAGCTTTTAGCGAGGGCGATCCCATCGCGTTGGGCGGCGTGCGTTAAAAGACCGGGCAGCGGCTTTCGGCACGCGCACCTGTCCGCGTCGTCGTGCTCGCAGACCTCTATCGCGTCAATCGGCAACCGCTGCAACAGGTACCGATGCATGTCCTCGAGTTCTTCACGGGCCATTTTGCCGCGGGCGATGTCCGGCTGGTTTGTCACCACGACCAGCCGGTACCCGTGGCGCCGCAACAATCCCAATTCGTCGCTAGCACCGGCAATGATAACGAACTCCTCGAGGGTTCGGGGCGAATACGGTCTGCCATCGCGGACCAACGCTTCGTTCAGGACTCCGTCGCGATCGAGAAAGACCGCCTTCTTCATCGCGCCGGCACCGGACCCGCGACGCTCTCCCATTTGGTTTGCGTGATCTTCAGCGCCGGATGGCTGACGAGAAGGTGCCACACCACGGCTTGGAAGGCTTCCGAATGCGGCGTTACGGCATCGGGGTTCACCGTCGGGATGATGCACACTGCGTCACCCACTTTGGCGGTATAGCCGCCGTTTCGCCCGACGACGCCCAGAATGCGGGCGCCAACCGTCTTCGCGTATTGCAACGCGCGCACGAGGTTTGGGCTGACATTCTTTTCCAAATCGCCGCCGCCTACCGAAAGGACAAAAACCGCGTCTCCTACCCGCAATCGGCTTGTCTTAAGCCACTCAACAAATACCGTCTCCCAGCCCTCATCGTTGGTGCGGGCCGTCAGCTCGGACACATTATCGGTCGGTGCGTATGCTTCGATGTCAGCGATTTTGCGAAAATCATTGACCGCGTGTGAGCAATTTCCAGCGCTCCCCCCGACGCCAAGAAAAAACAGGCGTCCCCCTTTCCTGCGGAGGGCAGCCAGCTCTTCGGCAATGCGATCGATAATCGCGACATCAAGCTGGTCGATAATCTGCTTCGCTTCTTGCAAGTAGCGCGAAGCAAACGACATGCAACCTCTCCCCGTGTTGTCTATCTCGCTATCAATCGCGCGAGGTCAAAGCAAGCGAGGGCGCACGCTAGCCCATGAATCGGAGTGCTGTCCACCTGGAGTGCGGCCCTGCATGTCGGTACCGGTGGTATCAACGCGGGTTGATTTGCGCGCTTCCGCGGAGCGCCCCCCGCATGCGCTTTTCGGCGCGAATCGGTGAGGGCGATGCGGTGCACGACATGTGGCGGCGATGGGCGCGGCGCCACGAAGATGAACGTTAGATTTGCGATCCTCTGAGCTCCCGATAAGCTAAAAGTTTACCGGCATTGAGCGATCCGCCTGCGATCACTTTGCCGGCGATCCGATCAATCAACCTTTCATTGTTGTCAACGTAGCTTTCTCGGCACAACGGTGGAGGCCCCTCGGAAGGCTAATTGGTGCGCGCCGCGCCCCGCTGGGTGGTACACTTGCGTGCAGGTGGGAACATCTTGATGTCGGCTGACAGCAAATCGTCGCACGGACGCCGGATTGCGGTCATTGGGCTCGGCTATGTCGGGCTTCCGGTGGCGGCAGCCTTCGCGCGCGCCGGGAGTCCGGTCATCGCGTTCGATATTTCGCGCGAGCGTATCGCCGAACTGGCGGCCGGCCACGACCGCACGCGCGAGGTGGACGCGGCGGATTTGCGCTCGGCCAATTTCCATTTTACCGCCAACCCGAACGATCTGCGCGCGGCCGATTTCTTCATCGTCACCGTGCCGACCCCAATCGACGATGCGCATCGCCCCGATCTGCGCGCGCTGCTCGCGGCTTCCTGCACCGTCGGCGGAGCGCTCCAGAAGGGCGACATCGTCGTCTACGAGTCGACAGTCTATCCGGGTGCGACCGAGGAAGATTGCGCGCCGCTGCTGGAAGCGGCGTCGGGCCTCGTCTGCGGCGGCGACTTCACCCTCGGCTACTCGCCGGAGCGGATCAATCCCGGCGACCGCAAGTATCGTTTCGAGGTGATCGACAAGGTCGTCGCCGGCCAGGACGCCCGCACCCTCGAGATCGTCGCCCAAGTCTACGGCTCGGTGATCAAGGCGGAGATTCATAAGGCGCCGAGCATCAAGACCGCCGAGGCCGCCAAGGTCATCGAGAACACCCAGCGCGACCTCAACATCGCGCTGATGAACGAATTTTCGTCGATCTTCCACGAACTCGACATCGACACCGCCGATGTCCTCGCCGCCGCCGGGACCAAGTGGAATTTTCTCAAATTCTCGCCGGGGCTGGTCGGCGGCCACTGCATCGGCGTCGACCCCTATTACCTGACGCACCGGGCCGAGAAGGCCGGGTATCATCCGCAGCTGATCCTCGCCGGCCGCCAGGTCAATGACGAGGTCGGCGCTCGCGTGGCGCGGCAATGCGTGCGCATGATGCTGCATCACGACGGCGCCAAGGGGCCGGTGACGATTCTAGGGCTCGCCTTCAAGGAAGATGTGCCCGACATCCGCAACAGCAAGGTCGTCGACATCATTCGCGAATTGGAAGGGTTCGGCGTCACCGTCCAGGTGCATGACCCGATGGCCTCGCCCGAGGAGGCACTGCGCGAATACGGCGTGCATCTTCTGCCGCGCGAAGGGCTCGAACCGGCCGAGGTGGTGATCTTCGCGGTTGCGCACCAGGAATTCGTCGCCGAGGGCTGGAAGTTGATGACCGAGCTCTTGCGCAAGGGGACCGGCGTCGTTCTCGACGTCAAATCGCGCCTGCCGCGCGCCGAACGCCCGGATGGGATTGAGTTGTGGCGGCTGTAAGCCCGCTGCTCGACCAATACCCCGACCGGCCGGTTCTGGTCACCGGCGCCGCCGGGTTCATCGGCTACCACCTGGCCGAGCGGCTGCTCGGCGAAGGCCGCGCCGTGATCGGCCTCGACAATCTGAACGCCTATTACGATGTCGCGCTGAAAGAGGCGCGCCTCAGACGGCTGCAGGCGCACAACCGCTTCGCCTTCGCGCATCTCGACCTGACGCAGGGGCCAGAAGTGCGGGCGCTGGTCGAGAAGGAGCGGCCGGCGGTGCTGATAAATCTCGCAGCGCAGGCGGGGGTGCGCTATTCGCTGACCAACCCCCACGCCTATGTCGACGCGAATTTGACCGGGTTCCTCAACATCCTCGAGGCGTGCCGGCTCGGCGATGTGAAGCATCTCGTCTACGCCTCGACCAGCTCGGTCTACGGCGCCAACACCAAGATGCCGTTCTCGACCGGCGACCCGGTCGACCATCCGCTGTCCCTCTACGCCGCGACCAAGCGCGCCAACGAGCTGATGGCGCATAGCTACAGCCATCTGTTCGGCATTCCAATGACGGGGCTGCGCTTCTTCACCGTGTACGGGCCGTGGGGCCGTCCAGACATGGCGCTGTTCCTGTTCACCAAGGCAATCCTCGCCGGCGAGCCGGTCAACGTCTTCGCCGGCGGCGAATTGGAGCGCGACTTCACCTATATTGACGACATCGTCGAGGGGGTGCGCCGCGTGATCGATCGCGTGCCGCCGCCGAACCCTGATTGGGATGCGGCGCGATCAGGGCCGGTGGAAAGCGCGGCGCCGTTCCGCGTCTACAATATCGGCGGCGGGCGGCCGGTGAAGGTGTCGCGGCTGATTGAGGTGCTGGAAGGCGTGCTCGGGCGCAAGGCCGAGAAGCGCATGCTGCCGATGCAGCCGGGCGACGTCGTCGCCACCCGTGCCGATACTGACGCGCTGCAACGCGACACCGGCTTTTCGCCGACGACGCCGATCGAGGAAGGCGTTCCACGCTTTGTCCGCTGGTATCGCGAGTTCTACGGGGTCTGACCGGCTTAGCCGCAGTCCACCAGGGCTCGCGAACGACCAAACTTGGCGGCCGCAACGACGGCGCCGCTAACGCGAGATAAGGTACAAAGGCCTCGCCTCTGAGACCGAAGGCCCCACCTCTCCGCGAGCACGATCAGTGCGTCATTGGACCCGAGGCAAATTTGCAGTCTGCGCCGCCACCGTCCCTCTGCTGTATTTCACTTGGGTCAATGGCGCACTTTAGGTGCATGAGACCTGTCGTAGATCGTCCCCGCTGCACCATCGTTCGGAACGCCGACTTCCACGACCGTCGCGTATTATTCATGGGCTTTCCGCCCCTTCACTGTAACCACCCGCTTGCCGAAGGTCAGATCGCAGGCGTGCGAGGTGATATCGGCCTGGCTTTCGCTGCAGACGACAGTATCAACTTGGAAAGAGATTTTCATCAGCTTGGACAGAGATTTTCGTGTTTTCGTGAAAGAAAAATTGAGATGACGTTAAGTAAAAGCGCCATCGTCATTTTCTCATTTGGTGCTAGCAGAGGTGAGGTCTCAGCGACTAATGTAGCGAGCGCGAGAGCGCTTTTGTCATCAGTCGCAGACATCGCTGAGGCACCTCTGTTTGCTAGCACCAACGAGAGGACGGCCAGAAGAATTCTTCACATGTCCATACCCTCCACTTCTGCGACGTTGCTTTCGTCACGGAGCCGAGGTTTCAATCCGAGTGAAGCCTCTTGATAAAATTGGCGACCCCGGCATAAGTGGCGAATCACGAATAATCAACAGCTTGCATTGGCGAACCAATCTATCGGCTCCCATTGAAATCAAGCGCTTTTCAGCGAGGTGGCGAACCTCGCGATCCGGCGCTCCGAAAGCCTATCTCGCCCTTCCCCTTATGGTGGTCTGTCGTTTGCGTCTCTTTCTCTAACCGAACGTGCCCATCCCACGTCCTATTTGCAGCCAAACCTGGGGCTCGGGCACAGCAATCTGACCGGGGCATAGGTTCAAATCAGAGGCCTGCAACCACCGACAGTTTCCGATCTCGGTGCCCATTTAGCCTCGTCGCCGGTCGCCTAAATCCGAGACGCGGCACGCGCTGCTAAGGGAGTGGCTTCACTGTGTCGTATCACCGGGGATTAGTTGTGATAAATCAGAACAAGACATTTGTGCCAGCGGTTTGGCCAAAATTGCCTGTATGTCCGCCGGACAGACTTGCGTATTTATACTGCAGGTAGCATAATTTCCAAAGAAAATGTTTAACTCAGCAAGCTGTTTATTATAATTAGCATCTTCGGTATTTGATTGTTTCTGTAAATCCCTCATGGTGTTTTGAAACGTCAGTAGATCTTGGTTCAAACAGCTTTGATCCCCCTCTTTACAGTCTAGGTCAGCATTTTTCTTCTGTAAGTCTGCATCGATTTGTTTTTTTTGAATTGCCAAGAGCGCAAGATTATGACATTTTTCTAGCGCAGTGCGCACGTCGACTACGAATAACTCAACAGACGTTGGCGTTGTTTGCGGGGGCTGAGAGGGTTGTGGCGGCGGCGTAGTCTGAGCCGGCGCGGGCGGCGGATTGCCAGATTGAGCGCGTCCCGCGACCGGAACCGCACACACCGCTAGCATAGTAACCAGGAGACACCAACAACCCGCAGACGCGAGAACAGCGACACTGCGCATGGCATGTTTCCTCTCAGCCGATTGTGGGCGATCCCCAACGCGCGGTCGACCGCCTGATCGTCCCCCCTTGGTGGCCCTTATATTAACAACGCACCATCAGACGCTGTAGCTATACAGGCTCACTTGCTCGCGCACGATGGGAATCAGTGGTTTCCGGCGCATCGGTGCGACCGCTCATGCGGGCAACGCATTGTCTGCATTGGGTCGGCCCCAGCCATCCCCTTCGTTGGGGCACCAACCCAGCCGGCTGCTGGCAACTCGGCGAATGACCGTTCACATGGGCATGTTCGAGGTCAAGGGTCAGGTTTAGGGGTTCATGGGCAGTTCTCCGGCGGTTGGTTCGGATCCAAGGTCTGAGCCCGTTTCGATGACCCGATGTCGTGCGCCACCAGATCAAGCTCACATACGGTCGCCGCTTGTTGCGGCTGCACCAACATCCCGCGTCCGGCGGGTGGGGCTCAGGAGGCCGGGACCATTCTCAGGGTCGGCTGTTGAGGCCAACGGTCATTTCGGTTCGGCCACCTGGATCCGGCAGGACTGATCAGGTCCTTGCGGATGGGGTCAGATCGTCATCGCTGCCGCCTTCATCACGGCCCCCTCGATGACGACGCCGGCGGTTGTGTACCGCCACAGGGCGACGAGGAGCTTGCGCGCCAGGGCGACGATGGTCGTCTTGCGCATCCGCCCGCCGAGGCGTCGGACCCGCTCGTGGAACCACAGGCTGAGCGCCGAGGTCGGTTGGTTCTGCAGCCAGAGCCAGGCGAGCTCGACCATTGTTGTCCGCAGCCGCGGGTTGCCCGCCTTGGACACACCCTGCTCATGATCGATCGAGCCGCTCTGCCATGGCGTCGGCGCCAGACCGGCGTAGGCGGCCACCTGCCTGCGGTTGTCGAACTGGCGGAACAGGCCCTCCGACCAAAGAACGGCGGCGGTCTCGGGGCCGATGCCCTTCAACCGCGTCAGCATGGCCGCCGGCGAGGCCGCCTCCTCACTCGCCGGCTTGAGCAAGGCGTCCCGTTCCGCCTCGACGCTCTTCAACTGCTCCAGCACGACCTCGAGCCGATCCAGCTCACGGATGATCTGCGCCTTCAGGTGCACCGGCAGGGGCCGGCCGTCACCTGTCCGCAGGTCCTCCAGCCGCTCACGCCGCCCCTTGCGTAGCGGCTCGTAGCCAAACACCCCCTGGGCGAAGAGCAGCCCTTTGATCCGGTTGACGTGCCTCACCCGCTCGCCCACCAGCGTCCGGCGCTCGCGGCAGACACGCCGGCGGTCCTCCTCTTGCGGCGTTGGTGCCCTGGCCATCGAACACACCCGCGGTTCGCCACGCTTGAAGGCCATCAGGGTGCGCACCAGGGTCTCGCCATCGATCCGGTCGGTCTTCGCCCGCCGACGCCGGCGCGAGGTTAGGATCGACGCGGCGTCCACCACGTGGCTCTCGATCCCTTCGGACTGCAGCACCCGGTGGATCCAGAAGCCGTCGAGACCGGCCTCCTGGATGACGATAATCGGGAAATCTCGGCCGGTCCGCGCTCGCGCTTTCTCCTTGAGCTGAGCGAACCGTCTGAGCAAGCCAGCGATATCGCCAGCCTGAACCGAATGCTTCGACATCTTCTCCCCGCCTCCTGGCGATAGAGACGTGATCAGCCAGGCCCGGCGTGACAGTTCCAGCGAGACAAAGATCGCGCCAAGATCGGTGCGGATAGCGGGCTGCGCAGGCCGGGGTGCGTCTTCAGGCATCGTCGCCTCCAGAGTGAGTGGGGTAGCAACCTCACTCTCCAACGGTGCAGGTCGCTAGCCAGACGCCCATGGGATCTCTCGGCGCAGAGACGACATCGGCGCGCGTATCGGCGAAGGTCCGCAAACCACCTTTATGAGCCATTTCCACCCACCCCAGCCGACGGTCGGGTCGGCGGCAAAACGGCCATTGCGCGACATCTATAACTTCGACACCCGAAGCAAATCGTGAGGCTCTCGGCCAACTCTGCAATGCGCAATCAGTCCGCTTCACCGGCCGCCATACGTAGGCCCGACAGGAACAACTCGCGGTCAGCGGGGTTCCGCAGATAGCTGAGGTCTGGTATCACGACAGGGGTGATGGCCCGGAGCCGCATCATAATTTCTCGGGCATCATCGAATCGACCCATATGCGCGTAGCAGGCCGCGAGAACGCGATACGCGTGCGAGAAGCTCTGGTCCTGTTGGATTTGGAGGAGCAGCTTCGGTACGGCCTCTTCGAAGCGCCCAGCAAAGAAATGCGCGCCGCCTATCATAACGAGCGATACGCCAATTTGAGTGCGTGGGCTGAGTCGCAGCGAAGCCTCGATATGCTCCAAGGCGATGTCGGGCTGGCCCGCCCATAACCTCAGGGAGCCGCTGATGTGCCAACCGCGTGCGTAGTTCGGGTTGTGCGCCAAGGCACGATCAACTAATGCCATCATCGCACCGATATCCTCACCCAAAGAGGCCAGGGCAAGGGCGGCATGCGCTAGGATGCCTGGGTCCTCGCCGGCCACTTCCAAGGCTCGCCTAGCATAATCAGTACCCTTCAACCGGTCTGTCTCGCGGTTTTCGCTCCGATAATCGAAGAGCAGCCGGCTACAGCAGAATGCGGCCCAGGCGAGCGCGAGCCCATAACGCGGATCACGCTCAATCGCCCGCTCAAGCAGCTGGAGCGCCTCTGGGATTTGCCTTGCTGACGACCAAACCATAGCGTAGGCACGCAGATAGAGGACGTAGGCGGCGAGGTCGTCGGTGGGGCGGCCGACTAAACGGGCAGTCTCGGCGGCCTGCAATTCGGGCTCAATGACGCCAGCGACGCTCGACGCCACCTTGTCCTGAAGCTCGAACACCTCTTCCATGGCGCCGTCGAAGTGGTCGGCCCACAGATGCGCGCCCGTGACCGCGTCAATCAGCTGCCCAGTGATGCGCACGCGATTGCCGCCCTTGCGCACACTGCCCTCAAGCACATAGCGCACGCCGAGTTCGCGACCGATCTGCTTCACATCGACGGATTGTCCCTTGTACGTAAAGCTCGAATTACGGGCGATGACGAAAAGCCAACGAATTCGCGACAGCGCGGTGATGATCTCCTCGACCATGCCATCGACGAAGTATTCTTGCTCCGGGTCGCCGCTCATGTTCTGGAACGGCAGCACCGCTATCGACGGTTTGTCGGGGAGCGGCGGTGGGTGGGCAACCTGCTGCACAGTTTCGGCGGTTTCTGCCGACGCGCCAGACGCAGGCTGCTCGGTCCCGCTCGCCACCTGAGCCGTCAGCAAATAGCCGCGCCGCGGCAGCGTACGCAGCAATTGTTGCGCGTCATCGCCAAGGGCGCGGCGGATGTCCCTCACGCACTGGGCGATGCTGTCGTCACTGACAAAAACGTCAGGCCAGACCGCGTGCATGATCTCGTCGCGGTCGATCAGGCGCCCAGGGTTTTCGACAAAATGACGCAGGAGGGCGAACGATTTTGGCCGAAGAGAGCACTCCACGCCATCCGCCAGCAATGCGCCGCGCTCCAGATGCAGGACAAAGCGGTCGAATGTGTATGCCGTAGATGCCTCGGACCTCATCCAAGCACCCTACGGGAAATTTCATAAAAATTTCAGCCAGATTTCAGCCGGGTGTCAAGACATCAGGCTCATGCGGTCTGCTCGTCAGCACCGCGGGCTCGAAACACGCGATTGGGCTTCCTCATACACGCCTGCAAAGCGGTGCAGCGGATGCCAGCCTTCGCAGCCTATTGCGGCAGTCCCACTTGGCGCAGGGCGTCGCCGATCGGCTCCCAGAGATCGGCACGGCCGGAGTGCGACCGGACAAAGTCCGCGACTGTGAAATGGGGCTCAGATTCGAGGATCCGCGCCGCGGCGTCCTTGGCCTCGTCCAGACGTCCCAGG